>Ga0208315_1001618_pt1 | contig 11086 bp, 16 predicted proteins | sample MalvireepMed_215_FD_184239 | JGI IMG/M metagenome (GOLD analysis project Ga0208315, IMG submission 184239) | Marine viral communities from the Global Malaspina Expedition - Malaspina viral metaG DeepMed_215 (SPAdes) (version 2) | ecosystem: Environmental > Aquatic > Marine > Oceanic | place... | reverse complement strand
AAGTTAAGAATTCTTTCATCAAATTCTCCTATTCCTAATTCAAAAAATTTGTTAAATATATCATCTTGACCATTCAAATAATTACAATCTAAATTAAAATTATTTAATAAACACTTTTGTCCATGCCACTCCATCTCGTTAGGATCAGGGATCCTTACTTCATAACCGCGCCTTAAACCAGCAGATTTCAAAGCAGCATACTGAAAGAGCTGGTTTCCTAGCCTACCAGCTTCTCCTAACTTACTAAAAGTAATCATATAACTTTATGATCCTTAAATATAGTAAATTCAGTTAGGTCTCTGTACCCCTTATTTTCTCCCAAATCTTCTGCGTGTTCAGGGTAATTCTGCATCAACGCTAATCCGTGAGCAGCTTGTTGTGGGGTCATATACATATTCCAACCTAACATATCAATGTCATCCTCATGATAGTTGACCTCATTCCTACCCTCGTACCTAGCCTTTTTAAACCATTGTGCCGCCTTAAAACTATCAGTAAGAATCATACCGCCTTTACCTAAAGGTAGTTGCTTCTTAATATGAAATGATAAACACATATAGGTGCCCGGAATATACATACCAGATGTGAGTCTTTTTGCCGCGTCATAAAGGGGGTAAGGCTTGAGCTGGTATATGCCAGTCCACATCCTATTGTCAAAAATAACCTCACCGCCAGCGTGAATTACTGCCCCAGGAACTGAAAGATAAGTTCTACTGGGGACCATAACCTTACCTACATTGAGGTATTTACAGGACAAGAAAATAGCATTGGTACAACTATCCACAGAGATAGCGTAAGGAGCGCCAGTATACTCAGCAACTTCATCCTCAAACATGTTTACAATTTTGAAAGGATTGTGTACTATTCTTTTCATATCAATGAAAAACTAACTTTTGCTTTAAGAAAAGCCTGTATGCTTGCTACATTTTCTCTCTTTATGTTCCCAGTAGCGTAGGGAAATATTTTCACTATCTCTGTTAACATAAAAGTCCCAATGCCCTGGCCTTGGTGATCTGGGGAAGTGCATAGCCGTATATCCCCATCAATCACACCTATGTATCCAACGGGCGTTTCGTCGTTCAAACAAATAAAATAGTCACTCTCATGTACTTGCATGTACGCTACTTGTTCCTCCAATGATATATGCTCTTGTTGGATAAAACCATCACGAACCCTATCGTCATTACGAAGGTTACGAATAAACTCGTAGTAACCCTCTTTGTTGGGGACCAACTCTAATCCCATGTGTCAATTTTAGTCCCGTAAGGACTTCCACTATTTAACCAGTAGTGAGTTAAGTACCCGCGACTGTGCTTCCAACCTTCCAAGTTCATGTAGGGGTTTAGTGTACTGCCTATATCCAGATAGGTATTTTTGTCATCCTCCATATAGAGTTGATGAATAATAAAGTTACTTAAACTAGCAGCAGAACAAAGAACTATATGATTCTCCAACTTATTTCCAAGGATATAATCTTTTATTTCTTCAATAATATCATAATTGTTAACAATACAATTAGACCCTACTCGAAAATCCTTCTTGACCTCAAAAGGTAGCCCCTCTAGGTTCGCTAATTTGTTAGCCACAAGAATAACTTCTCTGTCCGCGAAAAGAGGAACCACCTCCTCAATATAGCGTTTGTAGTTATTATTGATAAACACATTGGAAAAAGTTAAGTGATTCTCGTCACCCTCACCGTGAAGGTCCAACTGCCACTGAAAATTTTCCTCACCAACATCGCCTCTACAACTCAGTCCTTTGTGATACCCTGGCTTTCTAAACTTAAAGGAATCAACCAGTCGTTCCCTGTAAAATTGGTGGGCATTAGGATCGAAAATCTTCTGTTCTTCTTCTGTGTACACTCCATTTCCAGCAGTTTCACCCGTGACATAAAAATTAGCAGCCAGAATAATTCTTTTATTCTGCAACATAAACATCTCACCATCAGAGAACCTGGAAAAAGCAAAGGGTTCCTTAGCTTTCAGCTTAGCTAAAAACTTATCAAACTCTCCACTAAAGGTTTTTTCTGATGATTTCAACGATTCTTTTTGAGGCATGACCATCTCCAAATGGGCACCCAAATTTAATTGGGTACTTTGTTATATTATAGAAAGCATCTCTAAATTGTTCTGGTGTCTCTAGGAGGATGGACGAGCCAGAGTGCCTCTCAGTAACACTACGACACACTAGGCAGAGTTTATTAAAATAACTAGCCTCTTCTTGTAGACCACCACTATCCGTTATTACAAATTTACATGAACTCAATCTATCCAACATTTCGTCATAGGAAAACGGTTCACAAACATTCATATGGGTTAATGAATGCCTATGCTTTTGTACATTAGGGTTGGGATGTAAGGGAATTGTAAAGGTTAAATGGGGATTTTTTCCAGCTAAAGCATTGATTTCTTTAAACCAATCACCCATCCTGTCATGATTTTCTCTCCTGTGCATAGTAACCAATACTTCGTCGCTACTGGAAGAGGATCTGCCTAACAAATTATCAATAACAGTATTACCAGTAACATGAATGATGCTTTCGGAAATTCCTTCTTTAAGCAAGTTGTCCCTGTCCCCCTCAGTTGGACAAAAATGTAAAGAAGCGAGAGCAGAAATGATTTTTCTGTTTACTTCTTCTGGGTAGGGGCATTGAATATTAAAAGTTCTAAGACCAGCTTCAATGTGGTAGACAGGTATATTTCTATGAAAAGCGGCTAAAGCTACAGACATAGAAGTTGTAGTATCCCCCTGTACTAAGACAGCCGAAATATCAGTAAACAATTCTTCCTTATTAAGCACAGAGGTACAGATAGAATCTAACCTATTGCCTGGGGTATATACTTTAAGGCGAACATCGTACTCTCCCTGTAGAAGATCTGTATGCTGCCCAACAAGTAAGCGCCTGTGAGGGATGCCCTTCTCGGAAAGCTCAGCAAGTACAGGGCTGAGCTTTATATACTCAGGACGAGTTCCGTAAACAACGAGTAGCACTACCCAACACCAAGAACGGTTTCCCATCCATTGTCTACGGCATGGGATATACAAAAATCTCTTTGGTGATAGAATTCTGGAATACTCATGAGGGATCCATTTGAAGAAGCTCTATTATCATTCCCGTATCTTTCTGGTTTTCGGGAACTGTGTAGGTCAGGATCACCGACTGGGTGCGGAGGACAATAACTCTTAACTCCCCCATATTTCTTCGCAGAGTAGCCAAACTGTATGTCTTCTCCATTCTCCAGAGTTACAGGGGTCTCTCTCCACATATGATTGAGATCTTCCCTCTTGAAGAACCAAGCATGGCCCACTAAGTCCACTTCAACAGTTTCTTCGTTTCTTTCTGGCCAGCCAGACCTAGTGTGATTAACATAGTGACGATCATGTAAGATAACTCCAGCTCCGCCCATTATACCTGGGGTTTCCTTCATAGTGTCCAAGCAATTTTCAAACCATTTCCTACCAGGGATCGTATCATCATCAAACATAGCCACATATTCTGTTTGCGCTAATAATGCTAAAGAAAATCTAGCATGGTACTTATAATTGTGGCTAGACTTAATAACCTTATCAAACCCTAAATTGTGTGGATTAAATCTTCTATTTTCTTTATGGGCATTAACCCAAAGCCATACCTCTTTGGGCTGTACTGTTTGGCTTTTTATAGCCTCCAGTTGTTCCCAAAGATAGTCTGGCCTCCTATAGAGGTTTAGTATTACTGTGATATCTCCAGAACTTCCAGCCATTTTCCTAGAATTTCCTCTTCGCTCCAGTATTCGGCATCGGTATCAGCCGATTCTACACCTCTATAATCAACACCAGTCTTGTCACACTCAGCCTTAATTAAGTTAAAGGTTTCCCTATCTGAAGAATGATAAACTACATCAATGTAATCATAAATTTCTTGCTTACTATCAACATGACCTTCATGAATAACACACAGCTCTGCGTCCTCTAAGTAGGGTTTTACTTTTTCCTCAAAATATGATTTATCAGTTGCCTCTCCGAACAAAGAAATCTCATCGTACCCATCATCTAAAGCCCTCTGAATAGACACATGAGTATTCTTATGTCTATCAATACTGCCTATAACACCTGCCCGTTTCTCCGTTAAGGGACTCTTATCCAGATCAGCAACAATATTAGGTATTATGTGGTAGGGATAATTTACATTATGCCATTTTCTTTGAGAATTAGAAACATAATGAATAAAATCAGGCTGACCAAAGTTCATATCCCCTAAGGGAAATAAATCAGTCTCATGACAACTGAGAACAAACTTCTTAAAAGGAGGTCTCTCTTTGTATTTTAAATAGTGATATATTATAATATCATCTGGCTCAAAATCTGCGCTCTGAAGAAAAGCACCATTGCACTTGCTTATATGCCAGGGATGAGGGCCATAAAACACACAGGGAATTTCGTGCTTATTAAACATATTACACAGGTTTATGTGTGCTAATGTGGAGCCTCCTGGGAGAGACCAGCCTGATAGTATCTTAATTCTGCTCAACTGGAATACCTAAATCTGCAAATATTTGATCGTACATAGCAATACGCTCACCTACGACTCTATTTAAGTTAAACATTTCTTCGGTTATCTGATGGAGATTTCTACCCATCTCTTCCCGATGCTTTTTATTCTTTATAACCTTTGTTAACACACGAACCCACTCACTCCTGGGAGCATCGACAGGGATCAAATAACCAGTCTCACCATTAATAATAGTTTCATTATAGCAGCCTACATCAGAAGCAATCAAAGGCACAGAATATCTCCCAGCCTCAGCGACCTTGATATCGGATTTTGAATCATTAAAGGCATTCATCTGTAGAGGAGCTATGGCTATATCCATGTTGGCGTACATTACCCCATACTCATGTGCAGGTAAAGCGTTATGTACTTTCCAATTTTTTGATCCTTTAAAGCCTCTCATCATAATTTTTTGGTAATTCTCCCAAACATCATGTTGCCACTTTTCCTTCTCATCATCTATAACAGGGGGTCTGCCGTAGAAATCCCACCAAACCCTTTCTCTACCAACTTTCTGGTTCACTAGGTTGGGGATACCCGCAAACTCCTTGACATCTTCTTCATGATGAATACCTCCAGCCCACCCAATCCTGCAAACACCCTTCGGTGCTTCAAATCCAGGGTGATTCCAACAGGGGAGACTATAATCTATCGCGTTCTTTATTACTGCCAAAGCACCGTTCATATAAGGTGATATTCTTTCGGCAAATTTAGTTTGGGTCACGGTAACTAAGTCTGAACTATTGTAAATAAACTTAGTTATATCAGATAGTCCCTTATTCTCATATACATCGTAGAGTCTGTGCCCTGTGTAAAGTTCAGTCAAAAGATCATCGGTATCGTAGTGAACAAACCTATCAAACTCCTTGGCTTTTCCAACTATTCTAGCAGTGTACTGTCCTCCCCAATTAGAAATGTTATTTACAACAACAATGTCAGCCCACTTCATACTTTCAAATTCCCAATCTTCCTTCCACTGTCCAAAGGTTGGGGAAGCCTCATTATCCTCTATTCCTAAAGGATTTTTATCAAACCTTACCTCAACTCTATCAGGATAAATTTGAGCCAACTTCATGTATGGATTTATAGCTCTGTAGAAGGCGCAACCACCTTCATTCGCTGGGCAGACTAGAATTTTGTATTTGGTATTCATAGATAAAAAATAAGGGGGACAAGCCCCCTTATTATAGTATTAACTACGGAAAATTATTCCGTTGCTTCCAGTTCTTCCATCACGGGATCACATGTGTGGCACATGTCCTGTTGCGTGGCCAAATATGCCACTCCGCAAATAACACTCACAGCAAACAATACCTCAGCAAGGCTCATCCTTTGCTGATTAGGTAGAACTTCGTACTTGTCCTTAAAAAAGAACGCCCATGCGGGATGCATCTTTCTCTTCGTCATTACTTACCTCCTGAGGCCTTCTCAGCCTTCGCGTCAGCGACTTCACCAGCAAATACCTCCTTGGTGTCAGGGGACGAGTGAACGCCTCCCATAGCCTTTCCTAGGCTTGCTACGGCATCGCCAATGCTGACCTTACCATCTAAGGGGAGGACGGCCTTAACGACATTGCCATAATGCTGGCGCTTGCGCTTGAACAACAGGCACAAAACTCCTTCCCAAGCGCCAAGCGCTGGGAAGAACAATTTACCGATTGTCATAAGGTTGGCGACCATAGGATCTACACCTTCCATGCTAGCACCGACACCGCCCGCTGTTGCAGCAGCACCAGTAGCGACATCGGCACCAGACTGAACTAATTCAGCCACTGTGTCCATTACTTGACACCCGCACAAAAACACGAGTGAACCAATAAAACCATAAGTGAGGTAGTTCTTCACTAAAGTGATTCTCCATATAGTACGCGATCAAATGCTTCCGAAAATTTAGGCCCAATGTAGGGAATCCTCGACATCACCTCAGTGAACGCATCTGTCATATCTTGTTTTACGGCATCGGCAAATCCCGGCATTTCCGTAATAACAGGTACAGCGGTGTCAACAACCCATTGAGTTGTGGCACAACCAGCAGTACCAAAAAGTAGCAATAAGCTAACGACTGTGTTTTTTACCATTGTAACATTTTTACCTTTGTATCATTATGATAGTGTGTTTCTGGAGCATTTTCTGCACAATACACGCCCCAAGGACAAATGTCCTTGGTTGTTATCTCTACCCCTGGTGCCCATAATGAGACAAACGGGATAGGAATAACTGGTACTCCGTCAATTGAAATGCAAGAAGGTGCGACAACCAAAGCTGCCGCACCCATTGCTTTATATATAGTACTAAGACTTAAGCCTTTCAAGGTAATCCTCGTCAGAACCAGAATCAGCAGTTTGCGTTTGTGGCGCAGTTCGCGAAACGGGTTCATCATAGGTGAGAGTAGGAAGAATCGTCATAGCAACTTGCTTAACCTCCTCATATTCTTCTACCTTGACCAGACCGTGGATATCATGCAAAGAATCCATCCAAGTAGCGACCTCAGCATCAGTACCAGCGGCCTCAGGCTTGGGGCGAGGGGACGACTGATCATACTTAGGCCATTGGCCTTCCATTGTCTTGATAATCTTAAAATCATGGCCTTCCATCATATCGGTGATATCACCATAATCCTCATCGAGGATGGCATTCACGATCTTTTGGAACAACATGATACCGACAGACAGAATCTTAACTTCGCCAGTGTCACGATCAACCACATTCATGTAAAAACGCGAACGGGGCTTAATTTGACGAGCGGTGTCTTCGTCTGCCTTGTCACTAGTCTTCCACAGACCAAAATACGAGTCACACAAAGGGCATGCCATACTGTGAACCTTTAGGCAGTGAAAATTACGAATCTGACCATCACCACCAGTTATGCGGTGAATTTTGGTTTCAGCGTAGAATTCTGTTTCTTCATCCTTGCCAGGAAGAATCCTAACCAAATTACTTCCCTCTTTAATTTGTAGGAAGTTGTTCAGAAAGGAGCCCCCATCACCAGTACCTTGGCGGGTCATTTCTGCGTGTTTCTCACGCAACTTATCGAGATTAATTGTCATTTTTTGTTTCCGTTATAGTGTTATTTGTTAAGGCCGTAGCCTTTTGTTTATTATAGTTATCTTTACCGTTTTTTTACAAGTTTTTTAAATATTCCCGCCCGCGACTAAGAGTACAGATTGGTTTCTGCTCTGTCGCGAACGGAGAGTTGTACAATGGTGTCTTTGCGTTGTTCCAATGCCTGGGCAATGCTTTTAACTAGCCCAGTCTTAAAGGTAAGTTCGTTGACTTTTTCTTGCAAAGTATGAAACTCTGGGTGGGAACTAACAAAAGACTCAAGATACTTATCAGTAACCTTAAGACCCTTGCTGGTACGGGAATCAAACTCCTCTTTTCTAACCTTAGCAATAAACTGTTCTAACTCGTTTTTTGACCTGTCAAGCTCACGCTTGGCGACCTGTAGCAAACCATTATAATGGGCATACCTCGCGGCCTGTCTTTCAAGTTCGTACATCAGATTATCTCTATCTATCTCAACGATACTGTCAATGATGTCACAATAGATATCCCAATTTAAATCCATCCAAGTAATCAACAATGCATCAGATTTTTTTGTCATGTTATAACTCCGTACAAGTTAAGTAAAGTGTCATCATTCAGTATGGAAAGCCCCCCATTTGAATCCATCATTAAATAATCCCCTGATTCACCAACAATATAACATGAGTTGGAGGGGACCATACTATCAACATAATTAGATATACCAAAAGGAACGAACATTTTCACATACTTCAAACCCCTACTAGAGGTCAGCCAGTTAAACTCCATGTAATCAATGTAGTTGGAAAGCTCATGGGGGGGCTTAAGGACCAAATATTGTGGTTTATAACTCGGCATCTTCGTCCTCCCACTTATCCCCTTCCCTCATTTTAAGGATGGAATAATCTATATCCATAGGCACAATAAACCTTTGATGGCTATTGCGAGACTTCATTACATACGCCCGCATTCTGCCGCTGTCAAACTCTTCCTCTGTTTGATTCAAAGAAATTGCCATGTCGCAGGTTCTAATCTTGCCGTAAGCGTCGGCTAGTTCTGAGTCTGTAATCACTGTAACTTTCCTACCTTCTCTGTTAGTCTGCGTGGCGGTCCATATGAGTATATCATTCTCTACAGCCAAACCGCGAAGTTCTTCAGAGATTCTTTGTTGAGCCTGATACTCAGCCATGCCCTCTCTAGTAGGGCGCAACAATTCTAGGTAGTCCACGATAACAACATCGGGTTCAAACTCCTCGTAGTTGCGAAGCTGAACAAGTAAAGCTCTAATAGTATTTATGGTGGCTTGACCAGTAGGGAACTGTTTAATTACTAACTCACCGTCTGGGAAAGTCTCCTCAAATAGATTTAAACGGTCGTACACAGTTTGCTGCTCAACCTTCAACCGAGATTGGGGAACAAGAGACATAATAGAATCAAACCTTTGAGCGATTCTGTCCTCCCCCATTTCAAGGGACACATAAAGAACCTTTCTACCCTCAATTAAGGAGGCAACTGCTTGATTAACTAGGAATAAAGATTTACCCACCCCAGGGGGGGCCACGACCATAGCCAATTCCTTAGACCCCAGTCCACCATCCATAGCATCATTAAGGGAGGGTAGGAATGTTGAATAGAAGTTCTGATTTGAATCATCAAGTAGCCTTTTCCATCTGGCCTTGACATCTTCAAAATACATCTGCCCTAGATTAACCTCACGGCTAACGGTTAAAGCATTTCTAATGATGGCTTCAGTTTCTTCATACCTGTTATCCCCTAGGAGTACCATACATTCTGCGATAGCCTCCTTCATGGCGGATCTCTTGGCAAATTCTTCTACCAAATCAAGAAGGTATTCTGGATTCTCAACGCATGAGGTATCAAGGTTATTAATGTACAGAATTTCGTCCGTGTAGTCTGAAAGAGACTCGGACTTACCCAAATCCTCACGAACATCTTCAAGGATAAATTCGTCAGTAGGAAGTTTGTGGTACTTCTCGTAATGAGAACTGACCGCGTTAAAGATCTTAGCGTGGGCAGGATATTCGAAATAATCAGGCCTAACTAGATTGGCTATTTGTAGGTAGAAATCGGGGCTTGATTTCAGAAGGTAAAGTACACCCCTCTGAATGTTATCGCTAAATTCATATTTCATGTTAAAGTGTTTGTCGTGAGTTCGTAGGTTTAGTAGGGTCCTTCTTCGCTTTATTATAGACATGTCTTGTAATTTTTTTCATGTTTTCTCGCTTTTTACTGGCTCGAATATCATTATTTCTAGTTATTAAACCTTTTTCTTCCATCTCTTGCGTGTTTGGAATCATAGGAGTATATGGAACCTCTTTTTGTCTAGCCTTTGTTCTTTCCACTAGAGCCTTTTGTTTTCCTAACGCTCTACCCTTATCTCCCCCCGCAATATACTTTTCATGCATATGCTGCCTCTCCCTACTTCCCGCTGGGTAGTTTATATGGGCTACTCCATAATTTCGTACACCCTTTTTTCTACACTTAGGACACATAGATCCTTTGCCTGACTCAGACAGCGGACGAATCTTTTCCCAGTAGATGTTACAAGGCTCACAACTAAACTCGTAATTAGGCACCGCAATCACCTCCAGCCATGGAACAGGCTTGGCCGTCTGCAATATACTCAGGTACTTCATGTACCATATGTGTAGCAAGGTTTTCCACAGTAAGAGGGATGGCTGTAAGGGGTTCATCCCCCTTAGACCCAGCTTTGTACACCGTTAACCCCTTAAGGTCGCCAACATAGTCCAAAGCCCTCATAGCTAAATCACCAGCCTCAAAGGTTTCTGGGAGATTAATTGTTTTGCTTATACAAGAATCAATAAAGCGTTGAGTAGTGGCTTGAACCCTTAAATGTTCAACAGGAGACACATCGTATGCTCCTACAAAATTATCTAACAATTTACCCTCTCTATGCCACTCCTTAAAGAGAGGATCAACAACTAGCTGCTCCTTCCAAACATTACTGTCCCTGTACCTTCTCATATACATTGCAGAAAAGATAGGCTCAATCCCTGAGGATACACCCATCAACATGGAAATAGTACCACAGGGGGGGATAGTGAGCATCACAGCATTTCGTATACCATGCTCTTTAATTAACATCCTAATCCTGGCGGGGAGCGTTCTGGCAAACTCTTCGGACAGGTACTTCTTGTAATCAAACGCGCCAAAAGGACCCTTGTCTCTGGAGGTGTAAATGGATTCCTTATATGCCTCATCACGAATGGTAGCAAATAGTCTCTCCAGAAACTCCAAGCACTTTTCACTACCATAACGAAGACCTAACTTAATAAGCATGTAGTGAAGGCCAGTAACTCCAAGTCCAATTCTGCGTGACCTATGAGCAACCTCCTTACAGTTTTTGGTTGGAAAATGGTTAACAGTTAGAACATTGTCTAGGAAACGAATCCCAGCTCTTACTGTTCGAGCCAGCCGCTTCCAATCTACTTCCCCATCAATTACCATGTTGGATAGGTTAACATTTCCCAGGCAGCAGTTACCATAGGAG
>Ga0208315_1001616_pt1 | contig 11090 bp, 8 predicted proteins | sample MalvireepMed_215_FD_184239 | JGI IMG/M metagenome (GOLD analysis project Ga0208315, IMG submission 184239) | Marine viral communities from the Global Malaspina Expedition - Malaspina viral metaG DeepMed_215 (SPAdes) (version 2) | ecosystem: Environmental > Aquatic > Marine > Oceanic | place... | reverse complement strand
AGTTGCTTGCCCTGACTCCATTCTTCGAAAGTGGCGATATCAATTGCAGCCAGTGCAGATAAATACGCCTCTAATTTCGTCTTATCTTTTGCTAACTCAGCGTAATCCACCTGCGTACTTTTACCATCGTTAATGGTAACAACGTGCTTTTGTAATAGCTCGTCAAAAGGCGTATGTAAGTGAGTTTGCGCAAATAACGGTGGTGCCAGTGCATAAGAAACACAAAATAAGCACAAAGAAAAAAATGTAAGGCGTTTAGCTATCATCCGGTTATCCTCTGCGCCAAGCGTGGAACTTTTCAACGTAGGTAAGCAATTTTTCTGGCGCATTGGCCCGCTTCCAGTTACCCGCCGCATATTTAGCACCTTCTGCCCACGTGGGGTACGTGTGAATGGTGCCTAGGATTTTATTTAATCCTAACCCGTGCTTCATGGCGATAACAAATTCTGCCAGTAAGTCACCGGCATGTTCTGAGACAATGGTGACCCCCAATATTTTGTCTTTTCCAGGTGGCGTTAATACTTTGATAAAGCCTTTACGTGCACTTTCCGCTACCGCTCTATCCAATTCAGCAAATTCGTAGCGAGTCACCTCAACTTCTATGCCCTTCTCCTTCGCTTCAGTTTCGTTAATGCCTACCCGGGCTACTTCGGGGTCGATAAAGGTTGTCCACGGGATCACACTATAATCCACTTTAAACTTCTTAAAGCTGCCAAATAAGGCATTAACGGCAGCGTACCAAGCCTGATGGGAAGCGACATGGGTAAATTGATAAGGCCCTACTACGTCTCCTGCAGCAAAGATATTGGGCATTATAGTTTGCAGATATTCATCGGTATCAATGGTTTTATCGAAGGTGATGCCTAATGCTTCTAATCCAAAACCTTTCAATCTGGCTTTTCGTCCAACTGCAACTATGACTTCGTCGTAAGCCACCGTGTATTCATGCCCCTCCTTTGCTACGACTAACACTTTCTCTGAGTTTTGTACTTCAAAGCGAAGCGCATCATGGTTGGTGAGCACCTTGACGCCACTTTCCCGTAAAACAGAATCGGCATATTCCGCCACATCAGCATCTTCACGCCCCATTAAACGTGGTGCGCGTTCTATTTGCGTTACCTCGCTACCTAGGCGAGCAAATGCTTGTGCAAGCTCACAACCAATAGGGCCGCCACCTAGCACGATTAAACGTTTAGGTGCAGTGTCTAATTGCGCAAATTTCTGCCATAAGGTATCAGAGGTTACATAGCCACTGTCCTCTATACCGGGTAAATCGGGTACAAAAGGGCTAGCGCCCGTAGCAACTACAATATTTTTCGTGGTTAATGTTTGCGTACTACCATCGCTTTTACGGATATCAACGGTCCAAGGGTCTCGAATTTTTGCGTACCCTTTAACAACATCAACACCTAGGTTGGTGTACCTTTCTACACTGTCGTTAGGCGCTATAGCCGCGATAACCTCATGCACTCGCGCCATGACCCTCTTAAACGACATGCTAGGCTCTATAGCGTTAAGGCCATAATTGTCGGCGTTTCGCATTTGGTTGGCTACTTTGGCAGTTTTAATAATGGCTTTACTGGGTACACAACCGTAGTTCAAACAGTCTCCTCCCATTTCGCCCGCTTCTACCAAGGTCACTTTGGCTTTTACCGCAGCTGCAATATAACTGGTTACCAAGCCTCCCGCGCCTGCCCCAATTACCACCAAATTACGGTCAAACTTTTTAGGTTTAGTGTAACCCTTGTATACCCGTCGACGATTCACTATTGCGACAATGGCCTTGGCAATCCAAGGGAATAGACCTAAAAGAACGAATGAAAAGATAAGTGAGGGGGAAACAATACCTGACAGGCTCTGTATTTGCGCTAACTGGGTTCCCGCATTCACATAAACCGCAGTGCCCGCTAACATGCCAAGTTGACTTACCCAGTAAAACGTACGCACTTTAAGGGCAGTTAACCCCATTAACAGGTTAATTAAGAAAAAGGGGAAAACAGGCACTAATCGAAGCGTAAAAAGGTAAAATGCCCCTTGTTTTTCCACCCCTTCATCAATCTTGTTCAACTTATCCTTAAATTTATTCCGAACCGTGTCTCTCAAGATAAAACGCGCTACTAAAAACGCCAATGTCGCCCCTATGCTTGAGGCAAACGAAACAATAATAAGCCCTTGCATCAAGCCAAATAACGCACCCGCGGCGAGGGTCAGTATGGCGGCGCCGGGCAAAGATAATGCAGTGACGGCCACATAAATTGCGAAGAATGTGGCAATACTTAATACCGGGTTTTGTGCAATTTGAGACTGAAAAGTATCTAGCGACCCTTTCATTCCTTCTAAGGTCAAATAGGTATTTAAATCAAAATAAAAGAAACCGAATATGGCAGCGGCAATAACCGCAACTAGCACTAATTTTTTAAACATCATTGGTCCTTAATTGCGCTTAAAACGCATACTGCATCGTGAGTTGTAAGTGTCTTGGCACATTCGGCATCACGAGTGTAGCGCCAAAGTATCCGCCTTCAAACACAGGCTGCCAATTTTCTTCATCGGTCACGTTGATAATATCAGCGCGAAGCCTTAGTTGCTCGTTCACACGATAATCGGCATTAATATCTAACGCTATTTGGTCACGAATATACACGGTTTGCAAAAAATCGAGGGGAAATGATTTGGTGTAAAGAAAGCTAGCGCCCACCGCAAACTTTCCATTCACTTGCCAACCTGCATTCAGTGAGGCTATCTGAGAAGGGATCCCTTGCACCCGTGTATTTGACGGTGCGAATGCCGCAAAAGAAGGCGATCCTACGCCTGTACCTTCGATAATATCCGGGCGGCTACTGTCAAATACGTCAAGCACTTGCGCGGTTTCCTGAAAGGCCGCAGAGTCATCAAACCTCGCATCAAGATAGCTATAAGCCCCATTCACCCAAACCTGTTCGTTTTGGTAAAATACTTGTAGCTCTGCACCTTGCGTGGCAATACCACTGTTGCTGCCATCACGATTTCGCAAACTGCGGGTTTGGTCGAATAACGACGCTTCTGCATACCAGCGATCATTGGGTGTCAGTTTAACGCCCACTTCGTATAAGGTATTTTCCGTAGCAAAGTTAAGCGGGTTTATTTGATTATCAGCACCTAGTACCGTTCCACCAGCCATACTGTTAGAGGTAGCATCATTTTCTGAGAATACAGCGTAAAGGTTTATTTTCTCAGTTAACCCGTATACCGCACTGAGCTGATAACTGGTTAGCGTATCACTATAATTATCAGAAGCAGCCACCACACCTTCCGGCGCTAATGGGTCTTGCGCCGCTACATCATAGTAATCTAGCCTAATCCCCGCCACTGTCGTTAACCGTTCGCTCCACTTTGATTGCTGTTGAAGCATCAAACCGGATTGCCACGCCCGTGAATCCGTTGTATCGGATAGGTTGAAATCGCCATTACCGTCACCGTCTACATCATATTGTGCACCAGGGGACACAAAGACGTTGGGGCGAATTTCAACAAGACGTGCTTTTTGCGCGTCAGTAAGAGGAATAACGCGGTTAGATAAAGGCCCCGTTAAATCAATGGGGTTGTCTGCTTCCGTGGTAAATTGACTGTAGCCCAGAACGTCGTTTAAGCGCAGCGCTAGCCCCACCGTAGTGGTTTGTGACGTGGACCAGGTGTAATCTAGTTCGCTTCGATTTTCGAAAGTGTGCGCGCCATCAATAATTTCAACGAAGCTATTTTGGGCAATTTCTTCCCGTTCTAAATATTGATAATAACTAAGGTTTCTCAGTTTTATTTTCGGAGAATATTGATAGGCGAGATGACTGCGTAATACGGTGGTATTTGCACCATTTATATCATCCGGGTGAGTAAACACACGATGGCGTGGAATTTTCACTTCGCCGGTAGGAGACACTATGGCTCCCGCTCCTGGTACCTCACTCCCATTGGCCTGCACGCCCTGCCCTGTAATATATACGCCATTATCTATCAGGTCTTGCGTCGGGCGATTGATACCCGCATTATCAGGGTAATCCGTGTCGTAATACTCCCCACTGATATCCCACGTTAGCGCTTCGCTGGGGGTATAACGATAGGCTATAAAAAGGTTAGTACTTTCTGTTTCTACAAAATCGTAAAAGCTGCCTTCATTGACATATTCGGCGCTGAGACGAAAACCGCTTTCCCCTTCTTTAATACTTTGCCCGTAGTCTACTTGTGCTGAGTATTGATCCCATCGGGCTGCACGAAAAGTCGCTTTACCTTCGCGCCCCAAGGTGGGTGCAACCTTGGTTTGTAGGTTAACAAACCCGCCGTTACGCTGAGTGCTTCCAAATAAAATGGGCGATGGCCCTTTTACGACGTCTAACTGTTCCACACTGTTAAACGACAACGGAAGCCCAAAGCCATTATTACCGGCTTGCCGGCGGATACCGTCTTGAAAAAGTTCACCCAACTGACCACGAATACTTGGCAAGCTAGGCGTACCAAAGCCACTAGACGCATAAGCATTAGGCGCAGCTTTAACGATATCGTGAAGATCATTAATATTTAACGCCACCATTGCTTCTTTCGACAATGAGGTAACGGAACGAGGCGTGTTTGCCGCACTTAAGCTTTCGCCAAATAACCCACGAAGTGAGTTATCAGCGGGGTTCATATTCAATAACGACGACGCGTTGCCCTTAACTTCTACTATTTCTATTTCATTTTCTGTGAGTTGTTGAGCAAAGATGCCCTGACTAACTGCAAGGGCGAGCGCACTTAAGGCAAGGCCAACGACGTTTTTCATGTAATTTTCCGTTTTTAATTCTTATTTGACTAGACCGATACGCATTTTAAAAAATTTCAGAACACTTTTTATTTTCAGAAAATGAATATAAATGAAAGTTTAAACTTGAACGGTCGTTCTATATCATTAGACTAAAGTATAGAAACGAAATTGGAGTACTCATGCAAAACCCTCAGCAAGATCCCCTCTCTTTAACCTCCCGCCTTAGTTGGGCCTTACTCTCTCTGCGCGTAGCCGTATTTATTGTGATGTTTGTTTGGACACTAGATAAATTTGTCAACCCAGCCCACAGCATGAAAATTTTCGAAAAGTTTTATTCGATTGGCGGTGTGCCAGAAACAGCGGTATATGTATTAGGCGCCTTTCAACTTGCTTTGGTATTAGCATTCGTGGCTGGCTTTGCAAAGCGTTACACCTACGGATTAGTCTTCCTTCTCCACGGTGCCTCAACCTTGTCATCATTCCAACAATACTTTGACGCCTTCAATCACTTACTCTTTTTTGCAGCATGGCCAATGTGGGCAGCGTGCTTCGCCCTTTATTTACTAAGAGATGCAGACACTAAATTCGCCATGAGTCATTAAAAGCCTCGTTATTGAGTGGCAGCGCGATAAAGTGCATGCCATTCATTTTCTTCCACGGGCATTATCGACAGCCTGTGCCCCTTTTTCACTAACCCCACCTCCGTCACCTCCGGTAAGGACTTTATGATTTTTAACGGCAATACGGTGTTAAACTTTTCAACAAACTTCACATCTACCCGGTACCACCTCGGCGCATCTGCTGATGCTTTTGGGTCATAATATTTCGACTCGGGGTTAAATTGTTCAGTATCGGGATAACCCGCTTTTACCACTTCAGCAACACCGGCAATACCTACCTGTTTGCAACTAGAATGATAAATAAATACCTTGTCGCCCAGTTGCACCTTGTCTCGCAAAAAATTTCGCGCTTGGTAATTTCTTACGCCATCCCACGGTTCAGTTTGCTGAGGTCGCGCCGCTAAATCATCAATACTGAAAGCATCAGGTTCTGTTTTAAATAGCCAAAAACCCATTAATCTCTCTCACTCATGGTTAATTTGTGAGGCATAAGTATACAAACTGGGGTTATTTAATGATAGCGGGATACCGTAGCGAAGCGCTAACTGTTATAATCGCCTCACATGTCTTGGTGCCAACGCTTGCTAAGTAGAACCGCTAGCCTACGCACAGACCCCATTTCTTTTTCTATGTGTGAATGTTATGCAAGCCACCATTAAAGCCGATCGCGGCCTATTTTCGTACCCTAAATATTGGCCACACTGCCTAGGCACTGCGCCCTTTCTTCCCATGTCAAAAGACGAGATGGATGCACTGGGTTGGGACAGTTGCGACGTCATATTGGTCACTGGCGACGCGTATGTAGATCACCCTAGCTTCGGCATGGCTGTTATAGGTCGTGTACTTGAAGCCCATGGCTTTCGCGTAGGTATCATTTCGCAGCCCGATTGGAAAAGTAAAGACGACTTCATGAAGTTAGGTAAACCTAACTTATATTTTGGCGTCACGGCGGGAAACATGGATTCCATGATAAACCGCTATACCGCAGATAAAAAGCTGCGTCACGATGATGCTTACACGCCAGGCAATGTGGGCGGGAAACGCCCCGATCGTGCAGTTACCGTTTATTCTCAGCGGTGTCGTGAAGCCTTTAAAGGCGTGCCTGTTATTGTGGGTGGTATTGAAGCCAGTTTGCGCCGAATTGCACATTATGATTACTGGAGTGAGAAAGTTCGTCGCTCTGTATTGTTCGATTCCAAAGCAGATATGCTCTTTTTCGGTAATGCTGAACGCCCCCTTGTAGAAGTGACACACCGCCTTGCTGCTGGTGAAGATATTGCCGATCTTAGAGACATTCGCGGTACCGCTATTATTGTTAAAGAAGCGCTACCTGAATGGCAAGGTGTGGATTCAACCTCGTTGGACAAACCGGGTAAAATCGAACCCATTCCTAGCCCTTATCAGATGGAGCCTGAATGCGACTCGCAGGATAAGAATGCCAGTAATAGCGAAGCGCCAGAAGCCGCCCCTATTGTAATTCAGCCTCCACAAAAGGAAAAAGAGAAACGTAAGCCTTGGGAAAAGGTATATGTGAAACTGCCTGCTTACGAAACGGTAAAAGACAATAAAACCCTGTATGCACATACGTCGCGTATTCTCCATCAGGAAACCAATCCCGGATGTGCACGGGCGTTGATGCAGCGTCATGCTGATAGACATATTTGGATAAACCCACCGGCTATGCCTCTTGAAACTGAAGAGATGGACGCCGTGTTTGATTTACCCTATCAACGGGTGCCTCATCCTGTCTACGGCGATGCTAAAATTCCGGCGTACGACATGATACGTTTTAGTATCAATATTATGCGTGGCTGTTACGGCGGTTGTACTTTTTGTTCTATTACAGAGCATGAAGGCCGTATTATTCAAAGCCGTTCTGAAGATTCTATTGTTCGTGAAATAGAACAAATTCGAGATACAGTGCCAGGTTTCACTGGGGTGATCTCTGATCTTGGTGGCCCAACGGCCAACATGTATCGTCTGCGCTGTAAAAGTCCGAAGGCAGAGGCAACTTGTCGTCGTCCTTCTTGCGTGTATCCAAGCATTTGTGCGCACATGGATACAGACCATAAACCCACCATCGACCTGTATCGCCGTGCACGTAATTTGCCTGGTATCAAAAAGATTTTGATCGCCTCAGGTGTGCGTTACGACTTAGCAGTAGAAGACCCTGAGTATGTCAAAGAACTTGCCCTTCACCACGTTGGCGGCTATTTAAAAATAGCCCCTGAACATACCGAAGAAGGGCCGCTTTCTAAAATGATGAAACCGGGAATGGGCAGCTATTATCGTTTCAAAGAGTTGTTCGACAAATACTCTCAAGAAGCAGGTAAGAAGCAGTATCTTATCCCCTACTTTATTGCATCGCATCCGGGTACCACCGACGAAGATATGTTGAGCCTCGCGATTTGGCTTAAGGAAAATAAATTTAAGCTTGATCAGGTACAAAATTTCTATCCTTCGCCCATGGCCACCGCAACCACTATGTACCACACAGAAGTGAACGCCTTACGTAAAGTGACCAAGGACAGCGAAGATGTCCCTTCTGCAAAAGGTGAAATTCACCGTAGATTGCACAAAGCCATGTTGCGATATCATGATCCGAAAAACTTTGCGCAAATTCGTGATGCCCTGACAAAAATGGGACGTGAAGATTTAATTGGGCGAGGACCACAGCATTTAGTGCCCCCTGAAACCGCCAATGAAAAGCGTCAAAAGGCGAGTAAAGGACGAAAAGGTGAACGCGCATTAACTAAGCACACAGGGTTACCGCCTTCATTTCAGCGTAAAGGTAAATCGAATGGCAAGTCTTCGGCTAACAATAATGGCCAGTCAAATAGAAGACAAAATACAAAGCCAACAAATGCAGGCAGTAAAAGATAACCGAGCACAATAAAAAAATCGCCGCGTACGGACAAACCTTTACGCGGCGATTTTCGTTTTGTTACGACGGTTTACTTGGCTTTACTTTGCGCCACACACGCCACGGTGGGTAATTCCAATTCAACCTGAGAAGTGTCATCTCGTATTAGGCACATGTCGGCCAACTTTAATAGAGTAAAACTTCTGGCTGGATTGTTATGTCTACCGTCTATGATAAGACCACGACTATCTACCGCAGATTGACGCTCAACGGTCATCGAGTGTTCATTGATAAAGACATCATCAGCCAAGGTGATGCTTTTGCCTCCCATAAATTCGCTAACGGCATCGACAATAGCCTGTTTCTGCGCTTTATCCGTAGCGACGCGGTTAGCATAGTAGCGTTCGCTTTCCATTGCCATGGTTGTGCACCCCGCGGCCCCAATTGTGGCCACTACCACACTGATAAATGTCTTCATAATCAATATTCCTCGCTTCATTCGCCGCTACTCCGGCTGTCGTATTGGCGTAGATATTTTATTGTGAAGAAAAATGGACGATTTAAGTTCATTTGGACGCTTAATCGATAGACCATCATCCCGACCTAAACTGTTGTACTGCAACTGAGATGTTGAAGAAACCGTGACTGCCGGACACGAGCCCGTAGCGGAATGCGCTAATGCCGTACTTAGCATTGCTTCTTCAGGGTCCCCTAACGCGGCACTAAAGTCATCAGAAACCGTACAGCCAGGAAGCTCAAAGTCGAAGTTTGGTGATGACGATGGAATAAAACCATCCGCATAATCGCCGAACCCTTTTGCATTTACGCCTTGGAACTGAATAGTAAAATAGGTGGTACCGCAGTTATCCGTAGGATAGAAGCCGTAGGGTTTACCACAGGTTGCAGAGCCAATCTGCACAACCTCTACGTCAATACCACGCAGCGCGTTAATCACCGCCTCACTGGCGGAACACGTCGAGTCAGTCGTAATCACATATATCTTACTTAGACTGACGCTAGGCAGCAGGGTATTGATGAAAACACCGGCGTTGTAGTCAATTTCGTATTGGTAAAAAGGCGTGGGCTGTATCTCGTTACCCGAAATGGGATCGTAATCTGGGTGCTTATCATTAAACTGCAGGGTTTCGAAGGTCATGCCATTCGTTTGATTAGGGCCGGCAATCATATAAGACAGTTGGGACGCTAACGCAAGTAGCCCTCCACCGTTGTAGCGTAAATCAATCACAAGTTCAGTAATGTTCTCGTCGATAAAGGTTTCAAAAGACGCAATTAAGTCGTCTTGCGCAGTACGGTTAAACGTATTGAATTGAAAATACCCGACTTTCCCGCTTTCAGTATCTAGTACCTTCGTATTTTGCACAGGCGACACCACAATATCTTCCGACGTTAGGGTTTCCGTTAGCACACTGCCATCCGCCAATTCAAAGTCGAAGGTTGAAGACTGGCCGCTTTCGGCAGGGAAAAGCGCGTCGTTGAGTGCATCCACCCCCGCTTGTGTATTGTCATTAACAAAGTCGATTCCATTCACACGCAAAAGCGACGCGCCCCGAGGAATAACCGCGAGGGCGGCTGGCGATCCTGGTTCTGTGTATCTCACCACCAATTGACGTGGTGGAGTACTACTAACAAATTCCCATGAAAACCCGTAAGAGGACGTTACTCCGGTTTGCGCTAAGGTATTATATTCATCAGTAGGTTGAGAGAAGTGAAAATTATCTTTCGCAGAACCGGTGGGCGTAACCCCATTGGTTTTAAGCTGAGCAAAATAGGCCTCAACGGTGAAATTTTCAGGCGGATTGTCGTCAACTTCGTCATACCAAAGGTACGTGTTGTTCGTCCAAGAACGCAGCCAAAGTTTTTCTTCTAAGGCTGAGCCTTCCGTATCAGGATAGTCTTCTCCCGTAAAAGGATCTATTCCTGTACGCGGTGTTTCACATCGCGCGATAAAGTTTGAAGCATCCTCGTAAACACCCGCTTCCCACGTAGGCTCGTCTGGCGTGGTGGGCGTTGTTGGTGTCGTAGGTGTCGTAGGTGTCGTAGGTGTAACAGTATTATTATTGCTAGAGCCACTTCCGCCACAGCCGCTGATAATACCCGCTGCTAATATGACGGCAATCGCCCTCGATAATGTGGATACTTTAGATAATTTCACAACCTCTCCTTTTGCATATCTTAAAGCTGTTTTGCTTTATTCTTAATTATTGTTGCAAAATCATACTGCCATACTTATTCACGAACATCCACGCTCGTAAATATTTGTAACAATATTTTAGTTTGCCTCTTCCCCTTCTGGTTTACTCACAACAGGAACGCCTTTGCTCTGCCACTTAAACACCACAAAAACCAAATCTTCCTCGCCGGTATTTTTTACACCATGACCGTCCCAGGGGGCGGCATAAAGAAGATCTCCCGCTTTAGCCTTAAAGACCTTACCTTTTACATTCCACTCCCCCGTTCCTTGCGTAACCAACAAAAACTCCTCATCTGAATGCTTATGGGGGGGATGTATTTCCTTATCTGCCTGTATCACTGCCATTCCCACTAAAGACGGCGACGTTCCCACGGTTTCATCATTAAAATATTGATAAAAAACCCAACCATCGCCTTTGTCCACCACCGCTTTGTCTTGAGGAAGCACGAAGCTTGGGGTGTTTTCGGCCCTTGCATAAGTAAAAGTGGCCGCAGTGGCGATGGCGGTTAACGCAACGAAGGTCGTCACTACTGTGTGTTTTATAGTTTCTGAAATCTTCATATTCAAGCTTCCTTAAAAGTGATTACGTGTCACAAATGCGCCAATGAGAAAGCGCTTTCCTGA
>Ga0208315_1001611_pt1 | contig 11110 bp, 11 predicted proteins | sample MalvireepMed_215_FD_184239 | JGI IMG/M metagenome (GOLD analysis project Ga0208315, IMG submission 184239) | Marine viral communities from the Global Malaspina Expedition - Malaspina viral metaG DeepMed_215 (SPAdes) (version 2) | ecosystem: Environmental > Aquatic > Marine > Oceanic | place... | reverse complement strand
CCAAGGACTGGGTGCCTGAAGAACTGACGCTGGAACAGGGCGTGATGCTGCTCTCCCTCCCGCGGGAAATCGGCCCCCACCCCGAGGACGGCGTGATGGTCTGGGCCAATATAGGCCGCTATGGGCCTTACATCAAACACGCCGAAAGCACCTCGGACCGGGGCGGCACCAATGCCAACCTTGAGGGCATCGACGAGGTTTGGACCGTCGGCATGAACCGCGCGGTGCAGCTTCTGGCCGAGAAGGTTGCCAGCCGTGGTGGCCGTGGCAAGGCCGCAAAACCGATCCGCGAGATGGGCGAGCACCCGGATATGGGCGGCGCGGTCAATGTCATGGAAGGCAAATACGGGCCTTACGTGAAGTGGGAAAAGGTCAACGCGACGATCCCGAAAGAGATCGAACCGGCAGACTTGACCATGGAACGCGCGGTCGAGTTGATCGAAGAGAAGCTCGCCAAGTCCCCCGCCAAACGCAAGGCGGCGACCAAGAAGGCACCGGCGAAAAAAGCCACGGCGAAAAAGCCCGCGGCAAAGAAGACGGCAGCCAAGAAAGCGCCTGCCAAAAAGGCTCCGGCCAAGAAACCCGCCGCGAAGAAGCCGGCGGCGAAAAAGGCCGACAGCGCGTAATCACGCCCCAGGCCACAACAGCCGCGCCGGAGATCGGCGCGGTTCCGCCTGCGGGCGGCCCTTACATCCAACATCATGAATATGTGATTTGCCATCTCCTTTCGATTTTCAGATCAGGGTGGGCGGCAAGACCAATATGAAAGGCAGATTGATGTCAGGCATTAAATTCACCCGGCGTGGCGTGATCGCCGCGAGCGGTGCGGCGCTGATGACCCCGCAAATCCTGCGCGCGCAGGAATTCGGCCAAGCAGCCCGCGAGTTTTCCAACGAAGCCCCAGTTTCGCGCAATGCGTCGAGCTTTGCCACGCAGCGTTGGCAGGACCACTTTGACAGCCTCGGCAAAGGCGCGATCGTGGCCGACACCATCAGCCGCGCCCTGCATTATTGGAGCGCCGACGGCCAGACCTACAAGGTTTACCCGACCTCTGTGCCCGCCACCGAAGAGCTGACCAAACGCGGCTACACCGAGATCGTGCGCAAGAAAGAGGGCCCCGATTGGACCCCCACCGCATCGATGATGGAGCGTTTCCCGCACTACAAATACATGCCGCCCGGCCCCGATAACCCGCTTGGCACCCATGCGATGTATCTCAGCTGGCCCGCCTATATCATCCACGGCACCCATGACACGCGCAAGATTGGGCGGCGGTCCTCGGACGGTTGTATTGGTCTTTATAACGAGAAGATCGAAGAGCTTTTCGGGATGTGCCCCGTCGGCACGCAAGTGCGTATCATCTGACCCTTCTGGGCGGCCTCGCTGCGTAGCACCACGTAATTGACACCGCGACGACGCAGGGTCACATATGGCGCAACGAAACCAGAGGGAGGTCGCCCGTGAACAAAATCTATGGATCCGCCGCCGAAGCGCTGGAAGGCGTTTTGTCGGATGGCATGCTGATCGCCGCAGGGGGCTTTGGCCTTTGTGGCATTCCGGAATTGCTGTTGCAGGCAATCAAGGAAAATGGGGCCAAAGACCTCACCTTTGCGTCGAACAACGCGGGCGTCGATGATTTCGGCATCGGCATTCTGCTGCAATCGCGGCAGGTGAAAAAGATGATCTCCTCCTACGTGGGCGAGAACGCCGAGTTCATGCGCCAGTACCTCTCCGGTGAGTTGGAGTTGGAGTTCAACCCCCAAGGCACCTTGGCCGAGCGCATGCGCGCCGGTGGCGCGGGCATCCCGGGTTTCTATACCAAAACCGGTGTCGGCACCCAGATCGCCGAGGGCAAAGAGGTCAAGCAATTCCGGGGCGAGGATTACATCCTCGAGGAGGGCATCTTTGCCGATCTGTCGATCGTGAAGGCTTGGAAAGCCGACGACACTGGCAACCTGATGTTCCGCAAGACCGCGCGCAACTTTAACCCGCCTGCCGCCATGTGCGGTAAGGTCTGCATCGTCGAGGTCGAAGAGATCGTCCCGCGTGGCAGCCTCGACCCCGATAAAATCCACCTGCCGGGCATCTACGTGCATCGCATCATCCAAGGCGATCACGAAAAGCGCATCGAAAAGGTCACGACACGCAAGCGGGAGGAAGCATAATGCCTTGGGATAGAGATCAGATGGCGGCGCGGGCCGCAGAGGAACTCGAAGACGGCATGTATGTGAACCTCGGCATCGGGATTCCGACGCTGGTGGCGAACTACGTCGGCGACAAGGACATCACCCTGCAGTCGGAAAACGGCATGTTGGGCATGGGCCCCTTCCCCTTTGAGGGCGAAGAAGACCCCGACCTTATCAACGCCGGCAAACAGACCATCACCGAGCTGAGCCGCACCGCCTATTTCGACAGCGCCATGTCCTTTGGCATGATCCGCGGCGGCAAGATCGCGGCGGCGATCCTCGGTGCCATGGAAGTGGCCGAGAACGGCGATCTGGCGAACTGGATGATCCCCGGCAAACTGGTCAAAGGCATGGGCGGCGCGATGGACCTTGTCGCCGGCGTCAAACGGGTCATCGTGGTGATGGATCACCAGAACAAAGCGGGTGAGTCGAAGGTGCTGAAGGAATGCACCCTGCCGCTGACCGGCAAGGGCGTGGTCGACCGGATCATCACCAACCTTGGCGTGCTTGATGTGGTCGAAGGCGGTCTGAAGATCGTCGAATGCGCCGATGGCGTGACCGAGGACGAGCTGCGCGCCGCGACCCAAGCGACCATCGTTTAACAACCGCCCCGGCGGCCCCCCTCGGCGGCATCCGCCGGGGGCACGGCTTGGCTATCAGTTCATCGCGGCGAAGACGCAGCCATCGCTGATCAGTTCCGGCGGTGTCAGGCAAAGCCCCTGCGCGACTTGAAAAGCGGCCAGCACCTTGGGCACATAGTCGCGCGTCTCAGCAAAAGGCGGCACGCCCGCATGTTTGCGCACCGACCCCTCCCCCGCGTTATAGCCCGCCAGTACGAGAATCGGATCGCGGTCGAACTCCCCCATCAGCCAATTAAGGTATTTGACCCCGCCTGAGATATTCTCGGCCGCGACCATACTGTCGCCCACGCCAAAGCGGGCAGCGGTATCGGGCATCAATTGCATTAGTCCAGCCGCCCCGGCCCGACTTACCGCATCGGTACGCCCCGCCGACTCCACGCTAATCACCGCCAACACCAGCGCCGGAGAGACGTTCGTGCCGACCGTGGCGCGTAGGATGTCCACCCCATTGCTGCGCGCGATATCTTGCAGGTGCTGCAGGCGCGGCGCGGGCACCTTGCCCGTTGAAAGCGCCGCCATCGCAGGCGCCAACCGCCCCGCCCCGCCGCGGTCCGCCGCGGGAGAGACCTTATCCCAGAACCAATCGAACTGCCCCGCATTCAAAGGTGCAATCGCGCCGCTTGGCGTGGCGGCCACTGCGGGGCCTGTGTCGACCTTTGCCGCAGCGGCTGCGCGTGCGACCGGGTCAATTTGCACGGTGATGCGTTTGGCCCCAGTCTTGGGCGGGCCGACCCGTTTGGCGGAAAACTCAGGAAAGGGTTTCGGGCCCTCTGCCGCAACGGCAGGGGCCATAAGGGCCGTGACCAGCGAGAATGCCAATATACGATACATGCCTGCTCTACCTTGCGTCTGACGCGCCTTTGTCCGGCAATATCTCACGAATCGTGGAATCGGACCAGCGTTTGAGGCGGGGATCATGGCGATTTCGCCGCAATTGTCCTTTCAGGCGACGGGAAAGCGGAGCAGGAAGGTCAGGTAGAAGAATTAAACTCCATCTAAACAATGAGTTAAGAAGTTTTTGCCAGAAAAAAGTGAACGGTCTGAAAAAGGCGCAGTTGCTGCCAAATTCGCGCCCCAATCAGACGGCTATATAGGGTCATACCAAGTCGGACAGCCTCAATGAGAGAACGAGGCAAACCGGACGGCGAGGTTAAGACCTTTTACTCAGTGATCCTTGGAGGGACATGACATGATGAACTTTATCAAAAACTTCCGCAAAGACGAAGACGGTGCCGTGACAGTTGACTGGGTCGTTCTGACCGCTGCGATTGTTGGCTTGGCCGTGGTTGCCTTCAACACAATCGGTGACAACACAGCAGACCTGACCACCGAAATCGGCACCGCCATTGATGGCGTTTCGGCAACACGGACACCCGCTCCTTCCGGCACCTAAGTCTACGCCCGAGCGAAACCGATAGGTTCTACGAAGATTTGGGACCGCCTCCCTCTTGGGGCGCGGTCCTTTTTCAATGCCAAGGTAAAGCACATCTATTCATAGGGTACGTATGCGCAGCCAATTCAAGAAATTCTTCTGTGACCAAAACGGCGCCGTCAGCGTTGATTGGGTTGTCCTGACCGCCGCGCTGGTGGGCCTGGCGATCTTGGTGCTGAGCGTATTCTCCGACAGCCTTGACGGGCTTGTCGAATACATCCGGGTCCAGTTGACCACTTAAAACAACGGCGCCCCAAAACGCACCACGGCAAGCTTCATCGCAACGCCGCCGTGGCGACCAAATCTCGCCATATTCGGCGGCTAATCTGCCGAGGTGATCAAAGCGGGCCGAGACTCGCTTCCATAGCAAAGAGGTGACGACATGCGAGCCGTATTCGGATTGGTTCTTTTGGTGGGTATAGCGCTTGCTGGTGGGGCCGTTTATCTGGCGAAAGACCGGATTTCACAGTATCAAACCGCGAACGCGCAGGCCCAAGCCGCGCTGGCGCAAGTGGTGCCAACCAAAACCGTTTGGGTGGCCGACAAGCCCCTGAAATATGGGCAGCCCCTCACCCGCGAAGATGTGCGCGCCGTTAAATGGCCCGAGAATGCCATCCCCGAGGGCACATTCTTTGAGGAAACCGTGCTGTTTCCGGAAAACACCAAAGATCAACGCATCGTGCTGCGCAACATCGAGAAAGATGAAGCGATCATGGCCGTGAAGGTGACCGAGCCGGGCGAAGATTCCGGTCTGACCTCGCGTCTGGCTCGCGGCATGCGCGCCTTTGCCCTCAAAGTCGACGTTTCCAGCGGCGTGTCGGGCTTCCTGCGTCCCGGCGACCGGGTAGATGTCTATTGGACGGGCCGCGTGAATGTGGGCAACCAATCCAGCAACGGCGATGTAACCAAACTGATCGAATCGGCCGTACAGCTGATCGCCATCGACCAAAGCGCAGATGCGCTGGTGATGGGCGAAGCCTCGATCGCGAAGACCGTGACCGTGGCCGTGAACCCCCAACAGGTCGCCGCCCTGGCCCAAGCGCAATCAACCGGCCGTCTGTCTCTTGCTCTGGTCGGTACGAATGACGACACCGTGGCCGAGGCCATCGAAGTCGACCAACGCTCGCTTCTGGGCATCGAAGCTCAGGAAACCATCGCAGAGGTCGCCAAAGAAAAGGTTTGCACGATCCGCACCCGCCGCGGGGCCGAAGTGGTCGAACTGCCGATCCCCTGTACAAACTGATCCGATAACAACCTCTTGCTAAGCTAAAAAAGACGCCGCAGCCCTCCTGCGGCGTCTATTCCATTCTCTGTTATGTTGCGAATAGCCCACATGCACAGCACCCGCGAAGAGCTTGATTCTTGCAATAAAATTTGAATTGCCGCAGAGTGCTGCCAAACGAGGGCGAAAAGACCCATCCCGAGGCGTGATCAAAAAGGCAGGTCACATGAAAATCGATAGATTTCTAAAAGCGGCCCTGCTGGGGCTGACACTGGGCGCGATGCCGATGGCATTGACCCTGCCCAGTTCAGCTGGCGCCGACACGCTGCGCGTCGTGAAACGCGGCACCAATTCCAGCCTCGACGTTCCGATGAATCGCGCTGTGGTGGTGGAAAGTGACATCCCCTTCGCGGAGCTTAGCATTGCCAACCCCGGCATCGCGGATATCTCGTCTTTGTCTGACCGCACGATCTATGTGTTGGGCAAATCTCCGGGTCTGACGACGCTGACGCTGCTCGACGCCGGCGGGCAGTTGATCACCAATGTCGATGTCCGCGTCGCAGCGGATGTGTCTGAATTTAAAGAACGTCTGCGCCAGATCCTACCGGGAGAGAAGATCGAGGTACGCACCGCCAATGACGGCATCGTGCTCTCGGGCATCGTTTCGTCGACCCAGCGGCTGCAACGCGCGCTCGATCTGGCCGAACGCTATGCGCCTGAGCGGGTCAGCAATCTGATGAGCGTCGGCGGCATTCAGCAGGTCATGATGAAGGTCCGCTTTGCAGAGATGCAGCGCAATGTGTCGAAATCGCTCGGCTCTTCGCTGGCCATCAATGGCGGGTCCGATTTCAGTGCGGGCACCGGCAGCACCAATACTTCGGGCGGGGTCGCGACCTCGCTTGGCGGCTCGATCCCTGGATCGAACCAGAACGCGGGCGCAGTTCTTTTCGGCTTCAACGCAGGCTCGACCCAAGTGGGCATCCTGTTGGAAGCATTGGAAGAAAAAGGCGTCGTGCGGTTCCTGGCCGAACCGAACCTCGTGGCACTTTCGGGGCAAGAGGCCAAGTTCCTCGCCGGGGGTGAATATCCCGTCCCCGTGGCCCAGACCGGTGATACCATCGCCGTGGAGTTCAAACCCTTCGGCGTAGAACTCGCCTTTATCCCGCGCGTCGTGGACAAGGATATCATCAATCTTGAAATGAACGCCGCCGTTTCGGCCATCGACGCGAGTAACAGCATTTCATTGGGCAACGGCATTGAGATTTCCGCCTTCACTCGCCGCGAAACCTCGACCACGGTCGAGATGCGCGACGGTGAGAGCTTTGCCATCGCGGGCCTTCTGACCGACGACTTCACCGACAGCACGCGGCAACTGCCGTGGATCGGCGATGTGCCGGTGCTGGGCGCGCTGTTCCGGTCAGCGGATTATCAGCGCAGCCAGACGGAACTGGTCATCATCGTCACCGCGCATTTGGTCACGCCAACCCGGAGCGAGGCGCTGGTGCTGCCCACGGACCGCATCAAACCGCCGTCCGAGAAAGACCTGTTCTTGCACGGGCGCACGGCGGACGGCACCCGCACCCCCAGCCGGGGTGCTGCGGGCGAAGTTGCCAAACAGGACTTCCGCGGCTCCTACGGTTATGTACTGGATTGATCCGATGAAACGCAGACATATCACGTTGATCGCTGGCACCGCGGCCCTCGCCGGGCTCGCCGCCTGTTCCCCCAGCAATGATCCGGTCTATACGCAGTTCTACCGCGAGGCAGGGTCGATCGTGGACACCGGCCAGTTCGGCAATGCCACGCTGCACAATCGGCAGGTCATGACAGGCGAAAAGCGTGTAACCTTTGATCTGGCGAACCGCTTTGCCAGCGAGGTCCGCTCTACCGTGACGTTCGCCTTTAACTCCGACCGGTTGGACGCCAATGCCCAGGCGATCCTGCGCCAGCAGGCCGGTTGGATTCGCCAATTCCCCGAGATGCGCTTCCGCGTCTATGGCCACACCGATCTGGTCGGCTCGCAGACCTATAACCGCGCCCTCGGGCTGCGCCGCGCGCAGGCTGTGGTGCGCTATCTCTCGACCTTGGGAATCAGCCCCAGCCGATTGGAAGCCGTTGTTTCCTTTGGTGAAACGCAGCCCCTGATCGTGACCCAAGGCCGCGAGCGCCGCAATCGCCGCACCGTGACCGAGGTCAGCGGCTTTGTGCACGGCCACCCGATGCTGCTGGATGGCAAATATGCGCAGATCATCTACCGCGAGTATGTGGCCAGCGCCGTGCCCCCCTCGCAACTGAGCGCCAGTGCCACCGTCGCAGGTGGCGGCGGAGAGTAGGGCAAGCCCCTCTTTCGACAAGAGAATATCCCCCCGCACCTTCGGGCCGCGGGGGTTTTTCGTCCCAGCCCGTCCATGGTCAATCGGGCGCGAATGGGCAGATCGTTTCAAGATACCCAACAATAGAGGCTTTTTGGCCCCAATCTCGCCCCAGTTGGGGGTGATATTCGACACAGAAGGATAAATGTGCCCGGCTCAAGGGCCGCGCATGAGGCAGAGGTCAGAGCGATCGCGGCGACAGAATATCGCCGCCCTCCGGCCAAACCGTTGATGTAAAGGACAAAAGGTCATGAGCAGCACTATGCCCCAACCCGAAGCAGCGCCGATCGTTGCCTGCACAATCAGCCGTGATGTACAGAACTTCGACCTCTTGATCGAAGACATGGAGGCCACTCTGGGCGAAAGCTGGGGCGATCTGGGATTCGCCGAAGCGCTGGCCTTCTTTGGCCAGCCCGAGGCTGAGGCGATGGAATTTGTCGCCCTCGCCATGGATGAGACCGACGAAGACAACCTCGTTTTGATGACCGAGATCATCACGCAGGCCAAGGCCCGCGACATCCGGGTGATTCTGATTGCCGAAGACATGACCCCCGCCGCGCTGCATTCGCTGCTGCGGCAGGGTGCGGATGAATTCGTTCCCTATCCGCTGCCCGAAGGCGAGTTGGCCCAGGCCATCGCCCGCGTCCGCGCCGGAGAGAACGCGCCCCCTGCCCCCGCAGCCGAGGCCAGCGCCCCGCAACTGAAGGCTGGCGCGCAAAAGGATGGCGCCCTGATCGTGGTGCATGGGCTGGCTGGTGGCACTGGGGCCACGACCCTTGCCGTGAACCTTGCGTGGGAACTGGCCAATGCGGACAAGAAAAATCCGCCCTCGGTCTGCCTGCTGGATTTCGACCTGCAATACGGCTCTGTCGCGACCTTCCTTGATCTGCAACGGCGCGAAGCCGTCTATGAGATGATGTCCGACACGGAAACCATGGACGAGGAAATCTTTGGCCAAGCGTTGCAAACCTTCGAGGACAAGCTGCATGTGTTGACCGCTCCGGCGGAGATGCTGCCGCTCGATATCGTCACCAACGAAGACATCGACCGTATCCTCAACATGGCCCGCAACCAGTTCGATTATGTGATCGTCGACATGCCTTCGACGCTGGTGCAGTGGTCCGAGACCGTGCTGACCAGCGCGCATGTCTACTTTGCGATGCTGGAACTCGACATGCGCTCGGCCCAGAACGCCCTGCGTTTCAAACGGGCGCTGCAATCCGAGGAACTGCCCTTTGAAAAGCTGCGCTATGTGATGAACCGCGCACCCAAATTCACCGATCTCAGCGCCAAGAGCCGGGTCAAGCGGATGGCCGAATCGCTCAGCATTTCAATTGACGTGCAGCTGCCCGATGGCGGCAAAGCGGTGACGCAGGCCAATGACCACGGGCTGCCGCTGGCCAACTCTGCCCCGAAAAGCCCCCTGCGGCGCGAAATCGCCAAGCTGGCAAGCTCCATCCACGATCTCAAGGGCGAGCAGGCCAAAGCGGCCTAAGCCCCTAGCGAAAGAGCGTACCGATGTTCTCCAAATACAAAAAACCAGCCCCCGCGACCCCGAAAGCCGCTGCTCCGGCACCGGCGCGAGAGGCCAAGCCCGCCAAAAAGATCGAGCCCGCCCCCGCGGCCCCCGCACCCGTCGAGGCGGCCAAACCGGTTTCGATGCGCCGGGCCGTCAAACCCGCCGCCGCATCGCCCGAGGACCGCGAGGTCAAGCGCAAGCAGCGGATGAGTGAGATCAAGCTCGAACTGCACCGCGCCCTGTTAGACAACCTCAACCTCGCCGCGCTGGAACATGCCTCCGAGGCCGATTTGCGGCAGGAAATCAACGATATCGCCGTCGAGGTTCTCTCGGAAAAGAGCATCGTGCTCAACCGCGAAGACCGCATGACGCTGAACTCCGAGCTTTATGACGAGGTAACCGGCCTTGGCCCCCTTGAGACGCTGCTGAAAGACGACAGCGTCAACGATATTCTGGTGAACGGCCCGCAGCAGATTTTCGTCGAGCGAGACGGCAAGCTGCAGTTGACCGACGTGACGTTCAAGGATGAAAAGCACCTGCTGCGGATCATCGACAAGATCGTCTCGGCCGTGGGTCGGCGCGTGGATGAAAGCAACCCCTACGTCGATGCGCGCCTGAAAGACGGCTCGCGTTTTAACGCCATGGTGCCCCCCGTCGCGGTGGACGGCTCCTTGGTGTCCATTCGTAAGTTCAAGAAGGACAAGCTGGGCATCGACGATCTGGTGAATTTCGGGGCTTTCTCGGAAGAGATGGCTGCCTATTTGCAGGCCGCCGTGGCGACACGTCTGAACATCATCGTTTCGGGCGGTACGGGTTCGGGTAAAACCACCACGCTCAACGCGCTGTCGTCGTTCATTGCCAACGACGAACGCATCCTGACCATCGAAGACACCGCCGAACTCCAGCTCCAGCAGACCCATGTGGGCCGGATGGAAAGCCGCCCGCCTAACGTCGAAGGCAAGGGCGAAGTCTCTCCCCGCGACTGTCTGAAAAACGCCCTTCGGATGCGTCCCGACCGGATCATCGTCGGCGAGACGCGCGGCGAGGAGGTGATCGACATGCTACAAGCGATGAACACCGGCCACGACGGTTCCATGACCACGATCCACGCCAACTCGGCCCGCGATGGCGTCAGCCGTTTGGAAAACATGATCGCCATGGCCGGGATCGAAATGCCGCTCAAAGCCATGCGCAGCCAGATCTCCTCGGCTGTGAACCTGATCGTGCAGGCCAGCCGCTTGCAAGACGGCTCGCGCCGGATGACCTCAATCACCGAGATCACGGGCATGGAAGGCGAGGTGATCTCGATGCAGGAGATTTTCCGGTTCCAGCGCGTGGGCCTGACGCCCGAGAACAAGATCATCGGCCATTTCACCGCCACCGGCGTGCGTAGCCACTTCTCCGAGCGGTTCCGCATGTGGGGCTATGACCTGCCCGCCTCTATCTATGAACCCGTGGCGGCCCAGTAAGGATTGATGCAATGAGTGCCGAACCAATCATCTATGGTCTGATCTTCATCGGCGTCTTGGTGCTGGTCGAAGGGCTGTACCTTGTCGCATTCGGCAAATCCATCAGCCTCAACAGCCGCGTGAACCGCCGGTTGGAGATGCTGGAGAAAGGGGCCCGCCGCGAAGAGGTGCTCGACAAGCTGCGCAAGGAAATGCAGCAGCATATGAACGCCAAGTCGATCCCGCTCTATTCCCTGCTGTCAGAACGTGCGCAGAAGGCCGCGATTGCC
>Ga0208315_1001609_pt1 | contig 11118 bp, 13 predicted proteins | sample MalvireepMed_215_FD_184239 | JGI IMG/M metagenome (GOLD analysis project Ga0208315, IMG submission 184239) | Marine viral communities from the Global Malaspina Expedition - Malaspina viral metaG DeepMed_215 (SPAdes) (version 2) | ecosystem: Environmental > Aquatic > Marine > Oceanic | place... | reverse complement strand
TAGGACGGGTTTTATCCCACTCATCAAGAACAAGTATAACCTTATTCTTTTGAGATTCCTTAGCTGCTTTATATACTACTGACTCTTCTATTTTAATACCCGACTTTGTATCCTCATTCGGTATCATCTTAAGTAACAAGTCATCCTCACGTGTGCCTGGAGTACAACCATAAAAGAATAGTTTATGGTTTAATACCTTCGCCAACTGCATTGGTAGGAATGACTTGCCCGTTCCAGCAGGACCAAAAAGAAAGGCACCACCAACTGGTCTACTCGATACTGCTTGAGCAAGTGTAGTGGTGAATGTACTATTACATAAGTACCCTTCTTTATTTAATGATTCATGCAAACCCTGTAGGGTTTCTTTTTTCATTAGTTTAATTTCTCCTTGTTAGGATTGCATGATAAACAGCCCAAGCAAGGTACTCATGGAAGAGTCCTTTAGTCTCGAGCTGTTCTTTGTATTGTAAGAAGTACTTCTTTAGAGCCTTGAGTAGGTCGCTATCCTTGTCCGTAGACTCGGCTATCTTTAAGACCTCCTGCATCTGCTCAGCAGATAGTATTTCTTCTAGTGGTTTACTTACCATATTACCTCCATCTGTTTTTATACTTACCTCTCCAGCACCACCACCTTTCTAGTGCTAGTACTAATAATATTGCTAACGACAGGTCAATGCCGTTAATAGTATCTATTACTTCCAAGTCTAATCACCTCCTTTAGTGTTGCTATTATAGACCTCCATCTCTGCCCTGTGCAGGAATGAAGATATTATACTATTGAAATCTTTCTTACTACAATGGAAGCATAAGGTAGGTCTGTCTATATCATTTATATTAGTGCTCATTCCTTCTGATAGGTCAGCACTACCATCAGCATTCATAGGATATATGATGCCGTTCTTACTGTCAAGCACACTACCTATACTGCGTAGTGGTACGAGGTCAGTCTTATCTATTGTACTCATTACTTATTTCCTTATTTTAATTACTTACTCAAAATCTTTGCGTAAAAATATCTAAAGCCAGGACAAATCATCCTCGCTTATTATTTTATAGGTTTATATCTCTGAGATAAATTCCTACAGCTCAGCAATTTTCAGGTATTGTTTGCATAGGCTATCGTCAAGTGCCTTATTACCAACAGACCTTGCCCTTTTAATCTGCCTCACAAGTTTATCTAATTTATCCTTCTTGATATCCTTATTTGATACTGAAACAGTAATCAATTTATCAGGACGATACACTATCCTCTTATGTCTTTTATAGGTTGGATAGATTACTTTCCTAATATAATGATTATTAAAGGTGTTAACCTTACCTGTATTCTTGTTGTTTATCCTAATATTACATTGGATACCGTACCTATCAATTACAAGTTTAATTAACTGGTCGAGGTCTTTATTTGTTTTAACATTCCAAACAATACCCTCTATATCTGGTGTCTTAACAGTAGCCTTCTTACCTATAATAACTATACTAATAGTATCTATATTCATTGTCCTTGTTTAATTAGTTTAATAGTTTCTGAAAAACCTTAAGGAATGACCAAGCATAAAGCTCGGTCATCCTATTCGGTTAGTGTGTAGGTTAGTCTACTTTGACTATTGCCCCATCTATCTCTTCATAAAGTACAGAACCATCCTTCTTAGAAGCTATTTTTATAGCTAGTTGCGGGTCTCGGATATTCCCATCCTTGTCAACGAACAACGTCTTCCCGTCTACAATCTGACAAGAGTCATACAGCTTAGCACATTCCTTCTCAAGACTGTCCACTTGCATCCGAAACCAAGTCATGGCTTGAGAATAATGCAGCCTTCCACGTGTTCCACCATTGGATGCTATTTCATACGAACCTTTTTCCATGTCCGCTGGTATTTCGACTGTTTTGGGAATCCAGCTTTTATCTATTGAGCGTAGCCTTTCGATTTCTTCAATAAGTGCATTTGAATCTACGAATTTAGCAATATCCTTTAGATTAGCTATGGACTTTTTACCGTTACTTAGTAATGTCATTTTTAACCGCCTTTTTTCTTTATTTGAACTAATTTAATTTGACTGTCCTTCAGTCAAATAGTTTATTTGGGGGCGTACAGCCCCCATAAAATATAATACAATTATGTAACACAAAACAGTAATAGTTTTTGGTGTATAATAATAGGTTCCCGTCGTAAGCTTACGTAAGTTTAGCAATATAGCAATTTACATTGACCTTATGCTTTCCAACGAAATAGGACGAACCACGAAAAAAGGACGGGGGGGTGCGGTGGGCGGAAAAAGACAGACACACATTGTACGCCTATTTTTTGCATTTTTGTATATTTTCCTAATTTTTCCTCCTTTAGTACTAATAGTAATACTCTTAAGTCTTATAGTAATAAGTACTAATACTAAGAACTAAGTAATAAGTACTAAGAACTAAGTAATAAGTAATAAGTATTAATATATATATTATATATATACTATATAGGCGATTAAAAATAAATTGTGTTTTGTACTATTTATTAAGTAACTTACCTGTATGAATATTAAAACATTTGATGACGATGCCTTTGCAGTAGATGCAGAGTCTTTTTTCCATTTATGGTGTTGTGATTGCAGTCTTAGGCACTTAGTGACCATAGAGGCAGTAGGTAAGGGTGCTGATGTCTTTAAGAGTGAGGGTGGTAAGATAGCAATCGGGTTCACTAGGGATGATGAATCTACTAGAATGGCACGTAAAGAGAAGCAAATAGTAGTATATACACGTAAGAAGTAATGTACAGTAGAATGGTAAGCTCTAAGATGGAGCATTTGTACGACAGTATAGAGGAATTTAAGGCATTAAACCCTGGTACTGTAGTGCAGGAGAGTTGGAAGACTGCTGATGAGGGTAGTTGGGTACTTACTGACGACAATCAGGTCTGCAGAATACTACGTAAGCTAGATTTTAAGCGTAGGAATAGTGATAAGACTTTAGAATATATCCGCACATTACTTGGAACTGTAGTAATATCGCCTAAGGCTACCCTAAAGGGTAAGCCAGTGCGTAACATTTACTCCTTTTCCAAGGATAAGTATGCAGATGCAGTAAGACGGGACCGTAAGGAGCCTACAAAAGGTGAAATAATATTTGCAAAGTATGTTTCTACTGGATTATCTCCAGAAAAAGCATACATGAGGGCATTTAAGACTAATAATGAGCAATATGCTAAGAATATTTCCAGTAAATTAATAAAAAGTGAGAGGATACAGAAATTGGTAACAGAAGAAATGAAGGAGGCACTAGATAAGGTTGGGGTAGACCCGCAATACCTACTAGAAAAGTCTAAATACATCATAGATAAGGAAGAAGCACGTGATTCTGATAAGCTTAGGGCAATAGAGACTCTAATGAAAGTAGCAGGAATGTTCCCAGCAGGAGACAAGAAGACGGAATCACTTACAGTCTTCCAGGGATTTTCCCAGGAGCAGCTAGACCAGCTAAAGAATGCAGATGTAAAGGCATTAGCACATGCTAGCAGGGAGAATAGTAATGAATAATGGTTGGCTGGATATAGATGTTGTTGATGATAAGGATGGTTACTATATTGTACAGAGAATAGATAACTATGTTGTAATAAATAATAGAAACAATAAAGAAGAGGGTGTGCATAATAACATACGCTCTGCACAGAGGCAGTTAAAGGTATTAAATGAATATAAAGATAATACTTCCATACAAAACAACTAGAAGCAGTACTACTATAACGGTAGTACCTATATGGACAATTAGTGCAAATTATAGATTCTGCCCTTAATGTAGACACAAAAGACGAAGTATTAAGTAAATCATATAATGATTTAATATATTTCGGTAGGGCATTTCTTCCTAAAGACTTTCTTAATAAGAGTTCTTCTCCCCCATTTCATTACGAGGTAGGTACGAAACTTATAAGCACTAAGCCTGGTGCTAGGATTTGTAATATACTGCCACGTGGATTCGGCAAATCTATACTTGCGAAAGCTGCAATACTGCATAAAGTATGCTTTTCTGCTAAAGATACTAGGAATTTTATAGCTTGGGTGGCAGAAGAGCAGGGTCAGGCAATAGACCATCTAAAGTACATTAAGACGCATTTGGAGTATAATCAGCAGATAAGGTACTACTTCGGCAATCTTGCTGGCGATAGTGTTGGTAATAGGTGGACTGAGAAAGATATTGTTACATCTAAGGGCGATAGGATTATTGCTAAGGGTACATCACAAAGACTTAGGGGTCGTGCTGAGATTGATGTTAGGTATACTGGAATCATACTTGATGACTTTGAATCAGAGTTAAATACTAAAACTCCAGAAAGAAGGGAGCTTATTAAGCAATGGGTCGTTTCGACCGTCTTCCCAGCACTAGAGGAAACCCCTGGGAATGAAGGTTGGATATGGCTTAGTGGTACGATAGTGCATTACGATAGTTTCTTGCAAATGATTGTTGAGGGGTATAATAATGCTAAGAGGGAAGATAGAGATTATGTGTGGGATGTTACGTTCTATAGAGCATTAAACGATGGAAAGCCATTATGGAAGGAGCAGTTCTCTAAGAAGAAGTTAGAAGCTAAGAAGGCAGAGTTTGTAGAGGCAGGATTAATAAATAAGTTTGCACAGGAGTATATGAATGATGCCCGTGATGTCTCTTCTGCTGCATTTAGAATAAACAGAATACAGCACCATAATTACACATTTAGCAAAAAAGATAAGTTTGCGTACCTATTAGGCGATAATGAAGCAATTCCAGTAAATATTTATTTAGGAGTAGATGTTGCAGCTACTGCTACCTCTACATCAGATTATCAAGTTATATTAGTGTTAGGAGTAGATTCGAATGGTAAAAGATATGTTATTGACTATTTTAGAGAAAGGATACCAACTTTTGATGTTCCTGAGAAGATTATTGAGTATGCTAAGAAATATAGTCCTGTTAGGCGTGTCACTATTGAGACGGTGGCTGCACAAGAAATGGTAAGGGATATGGTCACTAGGATGGCTGCTCAGGATAGGAGACTTGTTCCTGGGATATTTAAAGGGGTAAGACCACCTGCTGGCATTAAGAAGGCTGATAGGCTTGAGACATCTCTTGGTCCTATAGTAAATTCTAAGAAATTGTACGTAAGAAAGGAGATGACAGAGATAATGGATGAGTTCTTTGAGCATCCTCTCCCAAGACATGATGATATACTTGATGCACTATACTATGCTGATTACTTTGCAAGGATGCCAAGGAGTACCTCTTTAAGTATTGAGAACTATAATAAGGATAGTAAAAAGGCTAAAGTTATAAAAAAAGCATACAATTGGATGACAGGAGCAAAAATATAGTTTTGTATATATTATATGTTTTATATTAGCTTATGATTGAAACCGACCCTAGAGCGGATTTAAACCAAGAGTTGTACCGCAAATGGCGTGATGCACGTTCCGATTGGGATACGGAAGCACGCAATGATATAGATTTCTATTTAGGAAATCACTTTACTACTGACGAATCTAATGACTTACAGGCTAGAAATCAGCCTGATGTGCCAATGGATAGAATTTCTCCTGCAATAGAGAAGCTGAAAGCTGTCCTTACGTCTAGACCGCCAGTATTCACTGCATCTCCAAGAGAGGATTCTGATGCCAAGATGGCTAAAGTATGGCAAACTATACTTGGATATATATGGGACTCTTCAGATGGTGATGCTCATATTAAAGATGCTATACATGATTATGCGGTAACAGGTCTTGGTTATTTATATGTCTATACAGACAGGGAGTCTGATTTTGGTAGAGGGGACATAAAGTTCACACATATCAATCCGTTTCGTGTTTATGTTCCTCCGTCATCTCGAGATAGGTGGTTTAATGATGCTGAAGGTATCATTCTGTCTACAATCCTCACAGGTGAACAAGTTGTTTCCCTCTACCCTGAATTAGGACCACAAATAGATGAAGAGACTGGCGAAACAATTCCTGGTCTTATAGAAGACCTTAATGCTTATAGCGAGGAAGATTATCCAGGGGCTAATAATAAGCTAGGCAGGAAGGTATGGACTCCTGCGGAGGCTAAAGATTTAGGTTATGCTGATACTAAGTATCAAGTATTAGAAAGGTTTTACAAAACTCAGGTTCCATTCTACAGGATATCAATGCAGCAAGAGAATCAGCAGGGACCTCAGGAGATGGTGCTTTCAGAAGGAGAGTTTCAGATGTTCCTGGAAGATAATCCAGGCATGTTCGAGCAAGGGCAAGCACAATTTGAACAGATAATGCAGACACGCATTGGAGTTACTTCCTCAATAGGACAAGTAGTCCTTGAAGAATATGTCTTGAACATTAATGAATATCCAATTATACCATTACCAAACAACTGGACTGAGACTCCTTATGCTACATCAGACGTATCAAGGGCAAGACCGCAACAGAGATTGCTTAATAAATTATGGCAGTTGGCAATATCTCATGCTCAAGCTTCTGCTGGACTGAAGTTATTAGTACCTGTAGGTAGTGCTATAGATGGTGTAGAGCAATTAGAGAAAGATTGGTCTAATCCTAATGCAGTAATAGAAGTAGATACTTCTCAAGGGGAACCTCATTATCCTGCACCTACACCTTTAGCTGCAGAGTTCTATAGACTTATACAGCAATGCGAGCATTATATAGACTTTATATTCGGACTTCCAGAGATGATGCATGGTTTTCCAGATAAAGCTCCAGAGACAAGCAAGGGTACTGATAAGATGATAGCATTAGGGTCTGATAGACCTAAGTCTAAACTTAGGGATATAGAGTTTAGTATTACTAAGTTGGGTAGAGTTATTTATGGATTGGCTAAAAATCATTATACATATGAAAAAATGTTTAGGTTAGTCCAGCCTAATAATGACATGTCAGAGGTTACTATTAACCTTTATGATGATAAGGTTGGAACTATTTCAGATATTAAGCGTGATAGGAATAATATTTGGCAGCATGATATAAGAATTGTTCCTGGCTCTACACTTCCTACTTCCAAATGGGCTGAGTTTGGTGTATATTTAGATGCCTATAAGATGGGATTAATAGATAGGACAGAAGTGTTGAAAAAGAATCCAGAAATATTTGATAAGGCTGGTATACTCCAGCGTATGAGTGAAATTGCTCAATTGACACAGCAGGTACAGGGTGCTCAAGAGCAAATTAAAAAATTGAAGGGAGACCTTCAAACAGCGGAAAGGGAGTCTGTAAGTAATCGTAAACAGGTAGAGGTTGGAAAATTCAAATCTCGCTTGCACGATATCTTATCAGACGCTAAAGCCGACAATAAAGTGAAAGCAAGTAAAATAGCTAATATGGTGCAGCTCGAATCAGAGAGATTGCGTAATTCTACAAAGGAAGTTGAGTCTGAGATGAAAAATCAGGCTGACTCTATGGGGATTCCAGTCCCACTCGATGAATTTGTGACATCATAAAAGGAGACGTTATGGAAGCAGAAGCAAAATCCACCGATTATAATGCTGATAATCAGGATGGTAGTGTTGATGAAAGCGGTTATGTAGAAGATGTTGCCGTACAAGGTCAGGAATTGGGAGAATTTCCAGTTGCTGACGGTGATTCTCAAAGCGAGACTGAACATGTAGACTGGCAAGAAGAAGCCAGAAAATGGCAGTCTATGTATGATAAGACTCAAGCTGACAAATCCAAGTTGGAAGGTGCAGTAGAGCAGTATGTAAGAGCACAGGAATCACAACAGGCAAATGTCCAAAAACCTAACAATGGACGTATAGCACTAACTGAAGAAGAGTTTAACCCTTGGGATGCTTATAATAAGCCAGAATCCAAGTCATATCAATTTCGTGCACAACAGGAGAATGACAGGATTAATTATAGCTTAGGACAGTATCAACAGCAAGTACAGGAACAGATGGTAGTTAATAATACCGTTAGTGAGCTTAAGAATAAGCACAACTTTAACGATAATGAGGTAAAGGACTTTATGCAATTCGTTACACAACCTAAGGAGAATGTCCCATTGGGCTCTCTAGTAAAGTTGTTTAAGGATAACATGGGAATACCAGTACGTCAAGGTCAAAGTTCGGTAGAAACTGCAAGGTCTGTTCAAAATTCAGCACCACGTAGTGCAGGTGTCCTTAATGGACAACCCTCATCTCAGCCTAAAAATGAAGAGACTAAGATGTGGGATAGCATTATGAATGCTGGAAGTCGAAGTAATGTTTTATAATAAAACAAAATAAGGAGTAAGATATGGCAACATATAGTGGTGGACCCTTATCGGCTAATGGAACTAGAACTCCTGGTGTATCTGCAACTGATTTTCACTCTAGAAGGTTATTTGACTTTAGTGATAGGATAGCAGAGTTGGCACCAGAAGAATCTCCATTTTTCGTATATTTGTCCAAAGTAGGAAAGGTACCTACGACAGACTCTCAGTTTCGATTCTTAGAAGACAGAACCAAGATATCAATTGCTGACAGGGCATTTACTGCACAGGCTGCATTTACAGCAGCTGCGGTTGGAAGTACTGCTGTGGCAAAATTTGATACTACGGATTCAACACCAGTCTCAGTTGATTGGTTGATTCCAGGAATGGTTATATCTTGTGGTACAGTAGATACGTCTACAGCTCAACCAGAGTGGTGTATAGTGCGTGTTGAGTCTGTTGTGGACTCAGGTGCTTATAGCACCGCTACGGTTCGTACTATTGCGAAAGCATCAGCGGCAGCTTTAACAGTGCCTGATGATGCTAAGTGTACTGTAATCGGAACTGCGTTTGAAGAAGGTACAGGTGCTCCAGATGTTTGGTCACAGAAGCTTGATAATGACTACGGTTATACTCAAATCTTTAAGACGGCTTGCGAAATGTCGAATACGGCAAGAGCGACTGTCTATAGAGGATATGCTGATGAGTGGCAACGCATTTGGAATTTGAAACTCAGAGAACATAAGGTTGATATCGAAAGAGCTATGCTGTTTGGGATGAGAGCACAGACTAATAGTATCAATTATACTGATGGTATAGTTGGTCATATTATTGCTAACTCTCAGGCTGAACTTGCTGATGAAGCTCAGGTATCATATAATGAAGACAAGGCTTATCTTAAAACGATAACTGCAGCTAACTGGACATATGATTCACTTCTAAGTGATTTTGAAGTTATCTTTGACCCAGCTAGAGGTGGAACAGCTTCTAAGTTGGCGTTAGCTTCATTGCCTGTTATCTCTCAATTTAATAAATTGGGGGATGGTGGTTTTGTTGATGCTTCAATGGGTCACAGTTCTAATCCGTATGCTTATAACTTTGAAAGAAGTCAAGGTTCGTTTGGTCATAAGGTAATGAAGCTTGAAACTATTCATGGTGATATAACAATGGTAAAAGAACCCTTGTTCAGAGGACAATCTGCTGGGTTCTTAGCTATGGTAGACCTTGACCATGTATCTTATAGACCTCTTGTTGGTAATGGTATGAATCGTGATACTCATATTACAACTAATGTGCAGTCAGCGGATGAGGATTTACGGAAAGACATGATTCTAACAGAAGCAGGTCTTGAAGTTTCTCTTCCAGAGACTCACGCATTAATACACTTGCAAGGAGTTTAAAATGAGAGCTGATTATCTAAATGTAAATAGTCAACAGACTGGTAGTTACAAGAAAAAAACTTTACTTGTAAATGCTGATATCACATTAACTGAAGCTGATAGCGGTAAGGTTATGTTTTTAGATGCTGCAGCAGGTACTGTAGCTGTTACATTGCCAACTGCTTCATCAGGAGAGGATGGGATTTATTACCAATTTATTGTTTGGGAAGAGACTCCATCAAATGCTATTACAATAGCTGCAGGTAGTGCGATTGTAAGTCTTGTCATGAAAGACCCAGGCGGCAATGCATCCAATTCAACTGCTGGTACTCAGGTTTCCAATCTTATTATTGGAACTAGTGCTGAAAGGGGAGATTATATTAATATGCTCTTCTTTAATGGTGAATGGACTGCTGACTGTTTATCTGGTATTGACAATGCTGTTACTACATCCTAATCCGAATCAATAAGGATTAACAGTTTTTGGGAACTGTGGGGTAAGTCAATAAAAGGCTTACCCCGAATCCCATAAAGTTTTTTAAACCAAGATGCCCATGAGAGTTGCCAAGCTCGGTAAGGCATCGTAACGTAGGAGAAAAAATATGGCATCAGCTTATGATATAACTCAAAAGAGAGGTTCTATGACTTCTACAGTAGTAGAGTCTCAGAACTTAGGATTAGGACAATCAGGATGTATTTTAATAGATGATACTGCTGAACATTTAGGTCCTTTTGTTGCTATCTCTGCATTAGAAGATGCGGCAATAGATACTTCAGAATGTGATATGGCTTGGGTAGATGATATAGCAGACTTTACACTTCCAAAAGGAATGACAATTTATGGGACTTTTACATCTATTGAATTAGATAGTGGTAAAGTTATAGCTTATTACGGACCAGGTAAAAAATCTTAATATGCTCGGACTTGGTAATAATCTTGCTCGTGGTGGGGTGCTTGGCTTTTCCAACAACTATTCACTTGAGTTCGATGGCTCGAATGATTATGTGGACTGTGGTGCTTCTGACAATCTTGTAACTGGTAATAATGTTACAATTTCAGCTTGGGTTAAAAATACAGGTACAGTTATTGGATATGTATTCCAAAGTCAAAAAGGTGTTGATTCTACAAATATAACTTTAATGATAAATGAGAATGCTTCTGGGGCTACTGCTGCTGGATGGGTTGGAGGTCTTGTCTGGAGTGGTTCTGCACATGGATTTACAGCAGCCGATGGAAGTATTGATGATAGTGCTTGGCATCATTTAGTATATACAACTACAGCGTCAGCACAAGTAGTGTATTTAGATGGAATCTCAGTTGCTACTTCAACACATACTTTTGCAAATGCAGCTTCATCTACAGATAGTACAATTATTGGAAATAATGGTGGTAATACTCTTGAAGTTACAGGGAATATAGACGAAGTCGCAATATGGAACACCGCACTTTCCGCTGGTTCTATATCCAATATCTATAATAACAGAGTTCCAACTGATTTACTTGCTGATTCCAATTCAGCGAATCTTCAAGGTTGGTGGAGAATGGGCGAT
>Ga0208315_1001607_pt1 | contig 11120 bp, 15 predicted proteins | sample MalvireepMed_215_FD_184239 | JGI IMG/M metagenome (GOLD analysis project Ga0208315, IMG submission 184239) | Marine viral communities from the Global Malaspina Expedition - Malaspina viral metaG DeepMed_215 (SPAdes) (version 2) | ecosystem: Environmental > Aquatic > Marine > Oceanic | place... | reverse complement strand
CCGATGAAGATGATGCGATTGCGTCGTTGTGGCACACCAAGCCACTGCGCGTCAAGCAGTCTGGCAGTGACCTGGTATCCCAATGACTTCATCTCTTTGAGAATGTCCTTGAAGTATCCCTTCGCGACACCCTTCACCAGACCCGCGACGTTCTCAGCCACGAATACCTTGGGGCGGAGACCTCGTGCCAGTCGTAGCCACTCGAAGAACAAGTCCTCAGTATTGGCTTGCACCGTGCCAGCGTGGATCTCTTTCCGGTTCCATCCCTTCTGACGACGTCCCGCTGTCGAGAACTTCGTGCAGGGTGGCGACCCCTCGAAGAGATCGAGTTCGCCTTCCTTCAAACCTGTCTCAGACAGAATATCCGCAGCGGTCACATCATTGAGAAGACGTCCGTCAATCGGCTTGCCGAGGTTGGCCGTATAGGTCTCTCGTGCATGTGGATCACAGTCGTTCGCCCAGACGACATCGTATCCAGCCAAGGTCATGCCGAGACATGTTCCACCGCCACCGGAGAATGTTGAAACCACCTTTAAGCCGTTCGATGGAATCTGTCGAATTGCGGATACAGTTGGCACACGATAAGTCATTATGGCCTTCATGACTTACCACTCCACTCATAGCCACATTTTGGACAGTGATGCTCAATAGAAAGTGTCTCATCGACTTCGGCAAACTCATCAGGGGAGATAGGCATAGCATCTTCTAATGATTTTAATTCATCATCGGAAAAGAACCCTGACAGATCAACCCCGGCCTCAACATCCTGCATCAGTTGCTCGACATCCCACTCAGCCAGTTCTGCTGCGCGGTTGTCATACAGGGCGAGGTCGCGCTTCTGGTCATCGCTGAGTCCGGTGCGCCGTACTGCCACCACCTCGGTGCCATCAGCCTCGACCACCTTCACCTTGGTCAGCCCCGCTTCGGCGGCGGCTTCCAATGTCGCATTCCCGGCCAGCACTTCGTTCTTCTCATCGATGACAATCGACCGTGCTGCGCCGACCTTCTGCAACGCATCGACAATCATCCCCACGTTGCGTGGCGTGTGTTTTCTCCGGTTGTGCGGATCAGGAACGAGGTGCTTGATGTGCGTGGGCTTCTTTGCCATGTGGTTCTCCTAGAGTCTCGCCTGTCGAGATGCCAACGTCACCGTGTGCGCGATCTGGTCAGCCATTCCTGCGGTGATACAGCAGTTGATATTATTCGCATCCCTGTGAATTAAGACGCGCTCGGCTCCTTGCTCGACACGCAGCGCATCAGTCTCCAGCCCGATGCACAGGTTAAGGAAGCGGTCGAGGATCGGTTCTGTCGGGGCTTCAAAGCGGAAGTGCTGGGGCGTGCCCACCAGTGTGATCGACGTATTCATCAAGACCGTGCGAAGCCGGTCTTGTAGCACCACGCCTAAATGCTGCAACCGTCCACAGATGTCCTCAGTCTGATGCAGCGTCAGCACCGCGTTGGCAGCAGCCAGCCCGATTGTCTCACCGCCGAACGTCGAACTGACTACATAACTTCCCTGCTCCATCAGGTCAGGCTCACCAGCTACGCACGCGACCGGAAACCCGTTGCCCAAGGCTTTGCTGAAGCACGCCAGATCGGGACGTACATCGGTCGAGCCTTGCAGTCCTGCGCGATGAAAGCGAAACCCATACACAATATCGTCGTAGACCAGCAACGCCCCTGAAGCCTCGCACGCAGTTCGCAGGGCTGCTAATCGATTAGCATCGTCAGCGTCAACCAGCTTCCAGCGTGGTGACTCGACAATGACCGCAGCCAGTGACCGAAACATCTTGTGGTTAATGTCATCAGCGTGCAATGTAAGTGACTGTCTCGTCCACGGATGCCAGCCGTGATAGCTGCCATCAAATACGCCAACCATTCTTCGACCGGTAACATGCTGTGCGATAGCTACGGCTGCGCTTACCGCTTCACTGCCGGTTCTGACCCAACGCACCTTCGCCGGGAACGGCAACAGATCAACCAGACGCTCTGAGGCTTCCACTTCCAGATAGGTGGGCAGTGAGAGACTCCCAGCTTGCCCCACCTGTTTCAGCACCGCAGTAAGCACGGCTGCATGGTTGTAGCCTAGTGGCACCGTCGCATTCGCTCCAGCCAAGTCTATCGCCGTGCCTCCATCGTCCAACTGAAGATACGCACCGCTGCCCCCGGTCGCAAACGCAGGATAGAAGCCAGTGCCAACCTTGCCGTGGCGACGGCTTGAGGTCTGCGATGCGCCGGGAGTCACCGCCCTAGCGCGATGGAGCCAAGTAGTCATCTTTATCAAACGGCTTGGGTCGCCCCCACGGATCGTTCGCTATCAAGGCAAGGCGTGGGGAAAGCATCCGCACGCGCTCTAAGTCTTCTGGCGTATCGACCGAGAGCTTGATACTGCTGGCCTCATCATGCATTCGCTTGTAGATACCACACCGCTTACCCAGCAACCGGCGCATCCATGTCGTGACATGCTCACAGTCGCTGGCACTCATGGTCGCCCGTGCATGTCGAGCGCGAATCAGTAACTCACGCGAGAAGACTTCCACATCCGTGCCATCAGCCCAGCCGGTGGTCTGCGTATCGTTTGACCAGAACGGACGCTGCTCAGTATCAGTCAGGTACGCGTGCAGCACCCCTGCCCCGGCTGCTGGTGACCATAACGGGCAGTCAGCCGTGACGCGCATGATCACCTCGGCACGATGCACCAAGGCCGTCATCCAATACCGCTGCAACACATCATGCTCTGGCCCCAAGACAATCTTCACCGCGCACTCACGCAGGACGCGAATCAACGCGAAGTCCGTAGTCGGCACTGCCACCGCGATACAGTCTATCGCTGGCACTTGCTTCACGCGCTCGATGACATGCGTGATGAGTGGGCGACCGTCTAACTGCGCCAATGCCTTGCGAGGAAAGCGCGTACTCCCCAGTCGAGCCTGAATGATGGCAACAACACGGGGCGTGTTCATAACCTCGCTCCAAGAGGCTGACGATCAGGCCAATGCCGACGGTCTACTGCGAGGCAGTCGATCTGCTGCGCCGACAACAGAAATCCAAGACTCGTACGTCCTGCAATCTCGAACACCTGACACTCGTCGCTTTCTAGCACTTGAACCAGATCTTGTCGATAAAAGATCCGCAGATCACGATAGTCTCCGATCCAGAACCTCGACCAGTTCGCTGAGGCGTTAAGACCGCCGGGGATATAGCGCGAGTCGGTTGCTCGATGCTTCGCTGCGATCTCGATGAAAAAGTTGCCAGTCCGATGAAATAGTCGGTCATACTTGACCTCCACGCCATCGTTGCCATCACCGTGTAGACCTAGCCTGAGATCGCCATAGGCCAGTTGGTCGGATCGCGTGTCGTATCGCACGATATGGGTTCCCTCGGCAGCGAACCGATCTATCAAATAACGTTCGTAGTCCTCGCCACCCGACAAGTCAGACTCAAAGCTCATTGCCCCATCCCTGCCACGGTAAGCGCGGTGGCCTTCGCGCAAAGAGTTCAATGCGCTTGCCGGTTGGATACATTTCGTCAATCAATTCGCGGAAGCGTTCAGGCTTCTCGCTGTGTCCGGTGCGCTCGATGACCTGCACCGAATCGTGTTGTGTCGGCACATCTGGCACGCCTGAGCCACGCACGCAGACCAGCAGGAACTCATGGCGCACGCTGTTGTAGTGACCGTGGTTGTGCTTGACCTTGTCCCAGATAAACGACGCACGATAAGAAAACCCCCACGCCTTGATGACCGGCTGGCACTCAAACAGCAGCGGTGACGTAACCCATAAGAATAAGACCGCATCGTCATCACAGATGTCCTTGACGTTCAGATCGCATAACTCCGCAATCGACATGGTGGGGTACTTCATCGCAGCACCGGGGCCACATTGCACCGACCCAGCAACACCAACGCCGTCGCGATACGCCCACGGTGGGTCGGCGTAGATCAACCGATACTTGGCATCAGGCAACGACAGGCGCACCGATCTGGCTTCGGCTGTTTTCGTGCGCGAGACTTCAGCCAGCGTCTTGTCTCTGGATGCGATGGCGTTGCGCTCCGAGTCGGTTAGCGCAGCCAGCTTACGAGCAACTTTAGCGGTGGCCTTGTCAACACCCTGTTCTGCAAGCGTTGGGAAGGTCTTTATTGGCGGGGTACGACCGACCCCGCCAATAACTCCACGCCCTTTCAGTTGCCCTTTCGTGCCAGTCGCTTTCGGTGCTTGCTCCATCAACTCGCCAAGGCCAGCCAGCGCGTTGATCTTGAGCGCGTGAGCATAGCCGATGACATCTTCGCCCAGTCGCTGCCGAGTGGCGAACACTTGCTGCGCGGAAGCCAAGTCAGCAATGACCTTGTGCTGTGGGATGGTCACGGCAATCGCCAAGCGTTGGCTGGAGTCGTTGAGGGCTTTGACCACGCCATCCCTGAGAACCGTGGTGCTGAGTGCGGTGCTTGTACGCTTCTTCGTCATGCAGCGATTACTCCTTCCACCATATCAACCGTCCAGAGAAAGCCACCGAAGCCTCGCTTGAAAAAGCCAATCGAGTCATCTTTCCCATGCCGATCAATCCATCCAAGCTCGTAGGTGTCCAACCCACGCTTGGTCAACGATTCCATCGCCAGCCATTGCAGAGCGTGTTGCAGGTTCTTCTGCATACTCGGCCCTGATGCATAGTAGCCGTGGCCTTTGTATTCAATGACCAGCGAGGCAGCAAGTGGACAGTCAGGCGTGCGGTCTTTCGGGAACGCGACAAAGACTTGTGCGAAGCCATCCTTGACCCATTGCTCCTGATGCCGATACGTCGCATCGCTGCGTGGGCGAGTCGCGGTCTGTCGATGACAGGCTTCATAGTAAGGCCAGTAGGTCGTTCCCCATTCCAGATCACAGTCTCGTTGCGCTTTGTGAATGAGGCTGCGATAGCTTTTGCGAATAGCCTTCCATCGATGAGGCCGATCCAGCGACACGATAGAGGTTTGCCACGATGACCGCGTAAAATGTGGCAAGCACGCAACTGCCGTGACCATCTCGCTCCGAAACGGATAGCAATTCCATCGCCACGCGCACGACAAGCCAGCTAGCCGTTCCTGCATCGCACTCAGCAGCACCGCACAATATTCTGACTGCACCAACAGGCCAGCGCACGGGTCATCGCCCATTCGCACTTGGCCTTCACGTTCAAGCGCAGGACAGATGCCCACGATGCGATCATCCTCGACTACGGCGAATGATAAGTCCGTCGCTGTGGGGTCATAGGCCATACAGTAATCAAGCCACTCCTGTCGCTGCCACCAGCAGCCAAGTTCGTGAGTATCAACAAACCAATTCCAGTCCAGCCCATTCGTTTCTCGCCTCGACACGATACTTGTCACTGCTTCTCCGCATGAAGCTCAACGAACTTCCCTTCAAGCGCAATGACATGAAACCCGACTGCCATGAATGCATACAGTGAGGTCAGGTTCTCGGTATGCACCCGTGCCACAGCGATCCGATCCATCTCCTCGATCTTCTTTGTCAACAGCCTGATGACCTTTCGACCGATGCCCCGGCCTCGATACTCAGGGGCAACGGTTAGGCTAATTCGTGCATGAGTCTGTCCGTCTTGGAGAATTCTCGCGGTTCCGATTGTCCCGGCGTGACTGCCTTCCACCATGTAAATCGACTCCGCATGAGACTCCTGCAATCGCGCAGCAAACCATTTCAAATGGTCGTGCATCTTTAACTCTGTAGTGGTTCCCGAGATCGCCTGAATATCAGGATCATTGCGCCACTCAAACACCAGCGGAGCATCGTCAATCGTCGCCGGTCGCAGCGTTACGGTGCGACACGATACTGAGTCATCTCGGCTTCGCATGTCTGTCTTTCCTTCTTCCCCGTGCCAAGTGCCTTCTCGACCATCCGAATCTGCGCGACATAGGCCAAGAATTGGTCGGTGGTCATCGCATGGTCGTAGTCAGGATTATCTTTGTTCGTGTCATCGTTTCGCAGATGCGCTTCGATAATCTCAGCCCCGGCAACCACCGCCAATGCGCCCGAATGCGTGAGGGCTGGCAACGAGTGGTCACTGAACCCTGCAAACTTCCAGAGGCCGTATCGTTTAGGACGCAGCACGCGCAGATTCAACTCGTTGAAGGGCGCAGGATACGCACTCACGCAATGCAACAGCTTGACGCAATTCTCTAAGCCGTGAGGTAACACCGCCTCTCGCCACAAGCGATTGATCTCGCGTTTGGAACACATGCCGGTGCTGATAAACAACGGTCGAGAGCAACACTCCCTAGCGTGCGCTTGAATAAAGTCGAAGTCCTGCGCCTCAAAACTCGCCACCTTGAACGCACTTACATACTCCGACACCGCTTTGATGTCATCAGCCAAATAGACGGTGCAAAGATAGTCAATGCCGACTGAGTCGCAATGCGAAGCAAGCTCGGCGTGCCACTTGTAAGGCCACTGAAGATAATGCCGGTAGACTGACTCGTACCCGTCGCGCTTGGCTCGACCACGCCCTAGTGCCATTACCCGTGCATCGCTCGTCCACTGGAACTTCACCGCGTCGGCTTTCACCGCCTTGGCATCATCGATCAGAGACAGCATCTTCGGCAGTTGTGCATCACCGCATGAACCAGCTTCCGCAATGACGTAGGTCATGGCTGCTGTTGACATCGCCTTTCGGCCTCGTCCAGTAAGCGTGTTGTGTGCAAGGCATCGTCTAGCGAACAACTGAGGTCATCAGACGAACCGCCATGCAGATATGCGTCGAGCAGTTGGCGTGCCTGTTGGCAATACATGCCTTCGATAATGTCGGGAGCTTGATCCCAATGCTTGAACACGACTGCGCCATCCGTCATCTGCACGCGCACCCAGCGCCCAGACGGTTGATGAAACGGCAAGATATAGACGCGCCAATTGCCACGCTGATGCGTGCCGTTCAGCACATACCGTATCCTTCTGCCAGTGCCATCAGCCTCAAACGCGGATTGCGTCAGCACGGGGTCGCTGGTCAGGTATTGCACCAAGTCAAGCTCATGCGAAAACTCACGCAGCGGATCACCGTATCTCTGACCCGGCCACTCACGCATGTCTTGCGCCACGTAGAGCGTCAGGTTGCTGATGGACTCGCGTATCGTCCAGAGGTGCTTCGCAAACGGATGCAACCGCCAGTTGTAGCCCACTCCAATCACGCCCTCCAAGCTGCGACACCAACGCACTTCCGCATCACTGAGCGCATGGTCACTTAACGGCTTCTCCATCAGCACCGCGCAGTCAGGAGCAGCATCACGAATAATTCGCAGCACCTTCAAATGTTCTGAGGCTGGCACGGCAATGACTGCCACGGTCGGAGAGACTTTTTCCACAAGTTCCTCAACTGACAGATATTGCCAGCCCGTCTGCTCATTAAATGCTTCCTCACGAGAATCACAACCATAGATCGCTGGACAAAGCGGATGGTCATCTTCGCCTTGACGCATCAGTGAAGTGAAGAATCTTGCATACCGCTGCCCCATCGAGCCTAGCCCGATAACCGCGACACGCAGACGCTTATCAAGATGTGGGAATGGCTGCATGAAGACAGTCCACGATTACGTTGTGAAGTTCTGGCGCGGTATACGTGCAAAGCTCTGGCGCATTGCTGGCATACGGGTTCGGAATCTTCACTGACCCATCATCCTTCCAGCGGTGCGTTGTCCACGGCGAGATTGCTGGGGGAATGACCACCACGCCATCCTGTGCAAGAGCGCGTTCCTGCTCGTCCTCGTTGATCAACACTTCATGCGGTTTCTCACCGCCGGGACGCTTGCCGGTTTCGATCAGGTCAGCCTGTGGTGCATACGCTCGTGCCAAGGTTTCCAATGTGGAGCTACGCAGCGAGGGAATAAACACTTCGCCGCCACGCATCAACCGCAGCGACCGGAACACATGCTCCACGGCTTGAGTTGGAGTCATCCAGAACCGCGTCATTGAGCTATCGGTCATCGTCAACGGCTCATCGCGTTTCTGCTGGCGTGACCAGATCGTCAGCACGCTGCCCGTTGAAGCCAGTACGTTCCCATACCGCACCGCTGACATGATCGTGCCCTGTGGAGCCGAGTGGCTGTTGAGTTCTCGCAGACAATTCTCGGCCTGATACTTACTGCCCCCGTAGGTGTTGATCGCTGCGACAGCTTTGTCTGAGGACAGCAGTAAGACCTTATCGACATGACTACTCCGCGCAGCATTCGCCACATTGATACTGCCCTGCACATTCGTCTTATGCATCTCCAGTGGGTTGTAGGCTCCGTCATCCACACGCTTCAATGCAGCAGCATGAACCACAACATCCATCCCTCGACAGGCATCGCGCAAGCGTTCCTCGTCACGCACATCCCCAAGGAATGGACGATAGGCATCGAAGTCTTTGTATTGCTCGGTCAGCAACGCGAGTCGAGATTCCGATCTGGCAAACGCAGCCAGCCGGGAACACTTGTCGTGCGTCAGGGCGTAGTCAAGAAACGCCTGACCGAAGGTGCCAGTTGCACCAGTCAAGAGAATATTCATTGCCTTTGATTCCTGATAATCCAGTCATCGCTCATGCGTGCCTCATAGAGATAGCGTTGCGCTGGTGAGAGCCGACGCCACCAGAGCCATTCCTGAATCATTCGGTAGAGGCCAAGCGTTTTGAAACCCGACCATGCCTGTCGCCATCGCTGCTTAAGACGTAGACGTTCGGTGAAACGTAAGGACACCATCAGCACCTCGTTCCTCATCTTCCATGTCAATCTTTAAACGATACGCATGAACATCCCGGTGGCAGCTATCGCAGAGCAACACCGAGAGGCGTGTGTTAACCCGCTCCTCGATAGGCAACCCCAAGGTGGCAGACCGAAAGATGATTTCGTGCATGTGCATATAGCCTGAAGTCGAAGCGGTGACTGGATGAGCGCGACAGGCTCGACAACCATGACCATCGCGCTCAACCACATCCTCTCGCACTTGCGAAATCCATAACCGCTCATCGCGTTTGACCTTGCGACGTTCAGACTTGCGTGATTTCGGTTTCGGGAAGCCGATCATTCCGCGAGTACCTCAATGAGTGGCTTGCCTTTGATTGCGCGGTCGCACAGGTCGTAGTCCAAGCCTTGCTTGTGCGCCCATGCCTCAACGTCATGGACTTGGTTGGCGTTCTTACAGCGCACCAGCACGCAGGGCTGCATCTGCACCGCATTCGCATCCTCGGCGCGGAGCGCCTGTTTCAGTTGTCGGCATGACCACTGTTCAGCAGCGACCTTCTTGCCCCACTTCACCTGCTCTTGTGGCGTGAGCTTTGCCAGCGTGAGGTAGTGACCGAACGGCACTCCTGCTAATCGATTAGCAACTGGCACGGCTCGACAGACCCACGCATACACGCGCAAGGTGTTCTCGTCCCAGTGCGTAGTCTCCAAGGCTTGGCTGGCCTTCTCGCCGAAGGTATCTTCGCCAAGGTTCAACCAGTCGCCCCACCAGAACTGACTCGCTGCATTCGTCAGTCGAATGAATTGTCCAATGCGCTGCCAGCGGTCGAAGTCGAGCGTGCCACTCGGCGCAGTGAAGCCGGTTGGGGAAAACTCAAAGTCATCAATCTTGAACGGTTCAGTCGGGTCAGTCAGGTCAGTTGTCATGGGGAGTCAGAATGGTGATGACGAGATGGGGCGGTTGATCGGGGGCTGCATACTGCTTTGATGCAACCAGTGAGTAGACTTGCGAGTCATCCTTCCAGAGAATGCCAGTGAGCGCATCAAGCGCAGCACGCGCCAGCTTGTCAACGTCAGGGTCAGGTCGCTTGGTATGCGAACGGGAAGCCTGACGCGACAAGCTCTTGGGACGCGGTAGCGAGAACCGCAACCGCACACGCACGGGGCCGGTCGTGTATGCCTCGGTGAAGTCTTGCGCCACATTCCGAATCGTTTGTTCCCAAGTTTTGACTGAGGCATTGGTGGAGGTTAGGACAGGTCGGTTCCACCCCTTCGGAATGAACGCCTTCATACTGCCTTTCGGTTTCGCCACGCCCGTTATCGTGAAGCGAGTCAGCATCGTATGAGTAATCAGGATTGTAGCACGCACTCTGACCGTACAAACAAAAAAAGAGGGGGAGCATAGGCGCGATGCCCACACTCCCCCCAGTCTTATTTACTAGTCATGCGACAAAACAATCACGCCTCGCAATACCCGCTGCATTCTTCCCCGAATAAATCGAGCTGGTCTTCCTGAAGATAAACTTCACTCAGCGGAATACATTTTCGATGCAGGAAGGCTTTACCTTTCAAGTTGCGAAAACCTTTTACAGGATTGTTCGTCAGAAACTCCGACCGAAGTTGCCGGTCAAAAGACACCACATCCTGCCATTCCTCGGGACGTTCTTCCTTCATCGTACGAAAGTAGCGATCAGAGTGGTAAGGGCATCCTATACAAGAACTCTTCATCGGAACGGCGAAGCCTTGCTTTTCGATGTAGCGTTTACAGTCTTCCCGGTTCCAGTGCAGATCCTCAATAAGAGGCCACCGCACGGTTTCCCACACCTTGTCCGAAGGCTTCATGCGATGCGCCTCATCAAGGCTGATACCCAGCCTCGTTTCCAGTTGATGTCTCCACTTTTGGTAGGGACGATACCCCAACCGTCGTCGCACCTCACGGCGAATCGGGTCAAGCTTGTAATCGGTGGTGCATTGTCTCATTGTTTTTCCAAGAGAACCGTCTGGATTGAGAATCTGCAAAGGCATATGAGCGGCTCCCCGTGGACTCCTAATATTTGCGTAGCTCACAGTGCATACTTCAAAGTCTCGCTCCTTAGCCCATTGGGTCATCACTTGAATCCAACTGATAACTTGTTTTGGCTCCCATCCGGTATCGGCAAAAATTGCCACATCGGGTCGTGGAATTTTCCCCAACACCGCTGCGATCAATAGCGCAGTGCTTTGCACGCCACCGCCATAACTCAACACACTGAAGGTGCCTATTGGTTCAAAAGGTTTAGTCACTTCAATTCCCTCCCCGATAAGTCTGCCGTCGCACGGTTGGGCTACTCAGCCCGGTGCGTTCTGTCCACTCAAGCGTTTCAGGGTTGATATGCACGGCTGCTTCGTTGCCGACTGAACCGTGACGGTTCTTCAGGATACG
>Ga0208315_1001606_pt1 | contig 11131 bp, 19 predicted proteins | sample MalvireepMed_215_FD_184239 | JGI IMG/M metagenome (GOLD analysis project Ga0208315, IMG submission 184239) | Marine viral communities from the Global Malaspina Expedition - Malaspina viral metaG DeepMed_215 (SPAdes) (version 2) | ecosystem: Environmental > Aquatic > Marine > Oceanic | place... | reverse complement strand
GACGTAAGTTCTTGATATCAAAGGACTTAGGGCGAGGCGGGAGACGCCGCTTTGATGTAAACCCTTACTATGAAACGACTTACGACGACAAAAATTTTCAAATCTCCATAAGTTTAATTAGAATTTCCATAACTTGTTTTAGGCTAAAGACTTACGTTGACAATGCCGATACTTATGGTATACTACTTAAGTGCTGGATGAGCAACGGTTTATAAAAATTATAGAATTAGTAAACCTAAGTGCTTTGCTGGTAACGACTTACGTCGATCTAGTAAATCTGGGGGGGTTCTTACAGATTGTATCACCCCTCGTAGATTGCGTAGTCTGGAGCCTTTTCTTTGCACGCGAGTTTTGAAAAGTCATAGTCTCTATAGGTGCTGTGCCACCCGACTTTTTGAAATAAAGTAGGAAAAAAGAGGGGAGTTCCTTCTCCCGATTTGTACCACCCTAATTAGATGAGGGCGACCGCACTATACTTAGCACGCGAGTTTTCATAAAGATGCAAAGAATCCCCATAGTATTCCCAGTACTACCGATACGACAATGCCCTTCACATAGATGGGCGAGGCCATGAACCACTCTTGCAGACTCTCTCTGTAGTTCTTTCTATCAGGATCAATGTTAGTTGGTTTACCATACATATTTGTTTCTCCAAAAAAAGAATTAGAAATTAACCCTCATGCACACACCGTCTCGGTGCAGCCCGCACTTCTCGTAGAATGGGACATTGTGTTCCGAGCAATCTAGAATCAATTTGTAGGCTTGGGCCTCCCCTATGATATAGTCCATCAGTTGGCGACCGATGCCTTCGCCCTGCCTTTCTTTTAAAACAGCAACATCTTCTACATGGACTACATTAGAACCACCGTGTAGAAACTTTGGTTCGATGATCCAAGACGCAGTACCAATGACCACATCATCGTCTATCATTACCGCCGTCTCTATACCATTTGTAATCCGCACATGGAGCATGTTTTCAAAGTCATCCCTAGACATTTGGGATGGTTTCAGGGCCGATAAACACTCGAAGAACCCTCGGTCGAAATCATTTGCTTCTAGATAGCGAATCATAATTCTATTATAGTAAGTGAGGGAAATAAAAAAGCGGGCGAGGATTTCTCCAGGCCCGCCGTAATATACACTTAATCAAGAACTTCGCAGACAACAGCGTGAGCTACCACGAAGACAGCCTCGCCAGGATTATCTACTTCTATCTCAAAGACATCATTGTCAGTAGCCAGATTCTCATGACTATGACCAAATTGACCAGGAGCAGCAGTCTCGATATTGCTGTGACCCACATACAGATGAGTCTCTGTCATAACGAACCCTTCCAACATATCGTAGACAACAGTAACAGTATTGTTGGCATTATAAGTAATGAATAAATAACCAACATGAGTACCATTGCTAGGAGTGTTCTGACCCGCAGCAGCAAAGATAGGCTTGACCACTACTTCGCCAGGAAGGATCGGGCCATTCTGCCATCCCCATCGAGCCGTAAGAGGCTTAGTGGGATCAAGGGGGTCAGGGAGAGTATTAAGCTGTTGGGGGCCAAAAGCAAAAGCCGTCTCACAATCGCCGTAGGTCGGCGGGGGATCGGGATCATCTCGCTCACAGGTCAAAGTGACACTGCCATACATAGCCCAACTGCCCTTGTCCGTAATAGGTGCTCCATCACTCCAACCAGTTTCCTCTTGTACTACTTCACCTGCTACAAGTTTGTAGAGAGCGGCATGAGCAGCAAAAAGAACTAATTGATCTTCTTCACAGATAAGCTCGGGCGTGAGGCCCAACACTTCATAGGGGATACACACCTGATAATCCTGAGAATACAAATCCTCTTCACCATAAGGAAATTGACCAATCTTCGGGTTTCCCTTACGATTTTGGGGCATTTCACTAATGTTTTGCCCCGCCCACAGATGAGTCTCTTGGAGGAACCAATTACCAGTAGTAGAGTAGGTAAAGCAGAGTCCAACTTCATCTGCCACAACACATACACTTCCAACTACAGTATTCTGACCCGCTACCAGATCGGAACACGCAACACCGTCACCATTATCAGTAACTACAGTAATAATGTCCGCTTGGGCCGCCTGTCCCATAATGAGAGCCGCGACCATTGCCATAAGCCATTTCATTGAATTAATTAATCCCTTCGATCTCTAAAGTAGAACAGACATGCAAACAGAATACATAGCATCACAATGCAAATCGTATAGTACAGTAAAAGAAACAATAAAAATACCCACCTAAGCCCCGCATCCCTAAAGGGAGCGTCATCCATCTTTTAGAATAGAAACTTAACTGATAACCTAAAGAACGGGTTGCCTAAAGGTTGGGAAGTCCCGTATTTTATCTCCTACTATCGGAAGTATGTCCGACCTGCATTGAGGAGATATAATCATCCCACTCAGTCAAGCGTCTAAACTAATTATACTACGGTATTCTGATTCTTGGCTCGCAATTTCATAAGTTTAAAATAGGCTGTAGATTCTTCCACTTTGTCCTTAAATTCTTGTTCGGAAAAAATTCCCTTATCAAGTAGAAGAGAGATCATGGCAAAAAGCATTAAATCTTTAACTTCTCCTGGGTTTTCCATAGCAAAGTACTCTTTCGAGACTTCTGCCATAGCTTTTTCTACTGTGTAAGGATTTACGGAGTTTAAATCTTCTGTTATTTTGTTTGTATCCATCTTTTTATTTCTGTCTCCATTAACAACATTGTTTACTAGACCGTACTTGAAAACCTGGGACTAATTCTTGGCCTTCATGTTAATATCTATTTCCTTCTACGTTATATTGTACTACTGGCGAGATACATTTCGGAATAAATCTGGGAAAAAAGTTGAAAATAAAAAAATAGTTTGAAACTGTATATAGTGGAGTAAGATTCTATTACCATGAGAGAGAATAAACTACTCTGGCTGATGCTAGTGTTCGTGTGCCTCGTTTCGGGCTTCGATACCTATATGTCCATCAAAATCGGGCATAAGCTCCAGTACATTGAGTTAAACCCTATTGCTCTATTTCTAATTCTTTTAGATAATGGATCAGTAGCCCTTATGATTGGTATTAAGTCTACTCTTGGTATGTTTGCCTCCGTGGTCTTAGCTCAGATCATTCTTTCTGGTTGCAAATTCAAAAGAACTATTATATATTCCATCAGTGTGATGCAATTTGTGGTTCTTTTATCTTATTATCCACTACTTTACTCCGAACATTTCCCATATTGAGACGGTTTGGCGGGTTATTTTACTGTAAAATAGCGGAATGAAAACAAAAAGTCACTTATTGCACATGAAGCACATGCGTAGTACAATTCTAAAGGCCACTTTTAATAGACAATGGATAAAGGTTTCCCAGGCATAAGGCGGTATAAGGCTTATAGGTCTATACGTCTTATATGCTTATATAGGAAGTAGTTAAGGAAACCAGGAAAAGAACAGAAAAATAGAAATAGGGTAAATAGAACTAATTAGGGGCTAAATCAATGGACAATGGCAAAGGGGATAGACCCCGCAAGGTAGAGGGCCAGAAATACCGAGATAACTACGATAAAATCTTCAAGAAGAAACCCCGTAAGAAACGCAAAGTGAAGAAAAATGACTAACTATACAATAGCTTTCAGAGACGGGCCTTTACATAATAAAATAGTAGAAGTAGAACTAGAAATCAAACCAGGAGATACCCTGGAAGTGATGGGCAGTTTGTATGAACTGGTAGATAGCCCCACAGCCCGAATGACCTATGAAGATGGGTTCACTGCCCCAGGGCTTGCGTGTGGTGCATTATGGCTTGATCCTAAGAGGAATTAATAACATGAATCGCGGAAATCAGAAGTTGTCGAAAAAAGAGCGTAAGAAGGTCAAAGAGATGCGGCGTAAGCGGCAGGGGAAGCGGACAGCGTATGCCCTGGAAGAGAGGCAACCGGTCAAGGAAAAGTAACTGTAAAAACTAGCCCCTTTGGTGTATTAACATCTGTACCGTATGCTAACTATATACATCTAATGGAGCGTTAAAATGTTTTGTAGAACTCTTCTCGTAATCATCTGCTCGGTAGCACTAGGCTACAATGCGGCAATGTTCTTCGCTGATCCAGATCGTGATGGAGTCTATGATCGTCCTTGTGATACGTGCTGCGTCTGCTGTGAGTGTGACGAGTGTGTCTGTTGCAAGATATGTGCAAAATGACTAGTGAAGAGGTAAAACAATTGGATCAGCCTCAAGACCTCACTGCTGAGATCGCAGAGTGGCTCGACATGCTCCGTGAAAACCAACCAACCAACGAGAGTTGATAATGGGACAAGACCTAGAAATTCTGCTCATCGACGAGACTAACTTTCTGGCACATCTGGCTAGCAACCTGAACAATGGCGATAAATGGCATATCGACCATGCTCAGTGCTACCAGTCTCTCAAGTCCTACTTCCACTACGATCTAATCATACTAGACGTATCTTTACTGGAAGAGTCCACGATCCGTACCTTAGGCTGGATTGAAAAGGCTTCTAAGTACGTACCCATCGTGATTTCGGCACACTTTACCGATCTGAAGGGCAGTAAGTCTAATATACTATCTAGTGCGTTTAAGGCAGGGGCAAAGAAGCTGCTTCCTCGTTCGTTAGATAAGGCTGAAGACGTAAGGGCTGTATTGAAGAAGGCTATGGCATATAGTTCTGGACAGGTATTGGAAAATAAGTTGAAGGAGCAACGAGAAGTTTTGCACGCTTACGGCTTTAATAAGTAGGGTAATACCGTGTTGACCGCAGTTGTCTCTATTACGCTAGACCAGGGAATCACCATAGGAGTCCTGATTACTGGAATTGGATGGTTAGCAAGATACGTATTCATACCCTGGCGTAATAATGTAATTGAAAGAGATAAGAAGATAGCCGCCGACAACGAAGAGTTCCTGAAGCGGCGAATTAAGGACATGGAAAGATACGGGCGGGAAAGACAACAGATCATCCAATTTATGGATAACACAACTGAGGCGTTAAAGACTATTGGAACCGCCTTGCGAGATATAGAGGAAAAGTGTATTGAACCTAACGATACATCTTCTTAGGAACCAACATCTATTAAAGGGTCAAATGACTGACTCTTTCTATGGCAATCTGCCACACATTAACCTATAGGATTATATAAATGGGTAATTTTCCACACCGCGACGACGTTGATCTTGACGTAATTAAACAATTAGAAGAAATGTTCCCTAATAAAAAGATTATGTTCTTGGGCGATATGCCCGAGAATCAGATAACTGAAGAGCATGAAAGCCTAGTTCAAGGTATACAAGAATACTATAGAATGTCTCTGGATAGCGGGATATGTGTCGAATGTGGCACTCAGATAACCAATTGGAATGATAAGCTACGCCGCGAGATACCTACAGGGTGGACTTATTTAACACAAATAAATAAAGATGAGCCTGTAGCCTGGATTTGTGATGACTGTAACCAGCACGATGATGATGAGGATGAAGAAGATGAGGAAAAAGAGGAAAACTAGAAAGAAAAGCAGTAAGACTACCACACCTAAGAAGAAAAAGAAAGTCAAGCCTATAGAGTGGGGTACTAAGGCTAGATACCTTAGTGTTGGTGATATATGCAGGGGAAAGGCTACGTGGGGCAAAAAAAGAGATATACAAGGTTGGATGATTGAGTTCTTTGGCGAAAGCACCCGACCGCGAGTCGCATTTGAACAATATTTCTGTGAAAAACTGGGTATTTTGGCCCATATGCTTGTAATTTGGTCAGACGATGCTACAATGGGGGAGCAAGTAAAACTTTTCAACGAAACTCTCGATGATCTTAAAGTCTTGCCGCGAAAGCGTCGATAAGTATAGTAAGGAGAAAGAATCATGGATGAATTACCCCCAAGTGACCAATTTCCGATTATGAATGGAGAGCCAAAAATGAGTAACGACGAGTTTATGGATGTTGATATTGAACGTGTGTGCCTACAGTATAAGCTGTGGATGGCACTCACCCAGCTACAAGAGTTTACCTTTGAAACTATTGTTGATGATGGCGGCGACTACGCCTATAGCATTGAAGATGAACTTGCTGATCTAGAAAAGGAACTCGCATGAAAAATCAAGTAATACTTACTGTCAAGCAGAATGGAACACGGTACAAGGTTGAGAAGATGGTTAACTCGGTTCAGTGGGATGTCGGATCGCACCTGTCGAAAAACGAACTGGAGATAATCCTGAACAATCGAGCTAAGCCCACTAAGGTAATTGTTAACTAGGAGCATACAATGCCGAGAGGAAAAAAGAGTTGTGATAAGTGTGGGCGAAAGGCAGGGCCGCGAACTAAGGTCTGCCCTAAGTGTAACACGCACTTTATCTTTAAGCCCAAACGTCGCATTAAAAGTAAAACTCGCTCCATAGAGGACTGGCGGTCGTTAAAGTGTGGGCAACTAATCAGAGCTATACAGGGCTACGGGCCTTATCATATTAACTTTGATGGCGAACGAGTATCTGATGGGTATTCGGGACTCTTCAGAGTAAAGTATGTCGAAGCTGAAGGCATTGGAGCATATCCATTCGGGCGGCGGCACAGTGTCAATGCACATCATGGAGGGTACTGTTTTATCTACATGGGAGACACTAAGCCCTGTAAGATCGGACTAGACAATCATTGGGAAGAGGCTCATAAAATTAAATTGGAGATAATTGACGATGAGTAATAAACCCTACACTGTAACACGAAAACGAGCATACTGGGTTCTGGAAACCTTGTACGTAGACGCATCAAGTGAACAAGAGGCAAAGGATTTGTTTCCTGAGCTTTTTGATGGTGGATTCTCTGACGACTGCGACATTGAAATTATAGAAGTTGTGCCTGAAGGTTCCTGCAAGCCTATTGAAGCACAGCAAGTTCAAAGTTACTTACACTAGGAAACTAAAATGATTGACCAGTATAAAACAGACATGACACGGGAATACGTACAGGCACGACAGTACGATATGGGCAAGCTGTACGAAGAAATGCAAAACGGCAGTGTTGAGGCGAGAGATACTTTAATTTGTAGTTGTTTGCCGCTGGTGATTGATATTGCTAAAAAATTCCGTAAAAACAACAAGCACATCGACATTGAGGATATGATACAGCAGGGCAACATCGCCTTGATTAAAGCTGTAGACGGTTGGGACATCTCCAAAGCTAAGCTGACTACCGTGGCTACATGGTGTATCCGCAATGCTTTGATTGACATGGTTAAGTTTAGTAAGTACGCTATTAAAAATAAGTTTGAGATCAGTCGTAAAGCTGCTGAAGATATGAAGAAGATCAAAGCGGTCGATAGCAACGACGTAGACGTTATTCAAGAGGCAACCGGACTAACTCAAAAAAGAATTAAACTGTTACTTAGAGTAGTTGATGCAAAGCGTATCGGATTTTCGGTCTACGACTTTAAACTGCACTCTTCTGATAACATTGAAGATGTAGCCGACACTAACATTAATGGTTGTTTGGCCGATTTAATTGAATTAGTAGAAGAGGCAGTCGAGGACGAGGCCGAGAAGGAAATGTTTTTCTGTTGGCTTAGAAATATCAATAAAAACAACAAGGCTAGGATCGCTGCCAGCGAAGCGAATACTGCCGTTAAGAACATCACGGCTACGGTTCACAAGACCAAGCGGGCTGTGAAGAAAGCACTAGGGAACCAATATGCCTAAGTTCTATATTACAGATATGACCGACGAGGCTGTGGTGGACGCTAAGACTCCTCTCGACGCTTGCCTAAAAGCCTTGAGGCTGATGAAGTTTACCAGTATTATAGCTGGAGGTTATTATCGGGTTAACGAGGCAGGGTTTCATAGTGAGTATGTTGAGGATACTTTAATATCCGCTGACATCGTTTACGAAAAATATACAAAAAAATATCTCGACGGGAATTGACTTTTGACGTTTGGATGTTAGAATTATGGCATAGCACCTGCTAATGGGCAGGGAATCAAAAAAAATCAGTTTTACAAGAGGCGAAAAGATGAAATTAGAGAAACAACTAGACAACATCGAGCGAAGCGGAGTTGTTGACAAGATCAAGTGCGGAATGGAATTAAATGCCGCATCGTTTCAGATGTTGGCTCGTCAGTATTCCAATCCTATTAAGGCTATCCTGCAAGAACTGTCTGCCAATGCTGCTGACTCTCATAGCAGGGCCAATAAGTCAGATGTTCCCTTCACGGTTAAGCTGCCTACCAAACTTGATGCACACTTGAGGATTCGGGATTACGGTGTCAGTATGTCGGAAGAGGTGATTCGTAATGTATATGCTAACTACATGAAGTCTGATAAGACTCATACCAATGACGAAACCGGATATTTCGGTATCGGTTCTAAAACCCCTCTAGCATACACTGACAGCTTTAACATTACCACGTACCTTGATGGCACAATGCGTATGTATACGCTGTGTTACAATGAGGATGGTATTCCAGAGCTTAATGTCTATGGTGAGTATGAGACTGAAGAACCAAACGGAGTAGAGATTTCTTTTGCAGTAAAAGATGATGACATCTCTAAGTTTGAAGAAGAGGCCGAGCATGTGTTCTCATTCTTTGAGACTCCTCCCATTGTAAATGGGTCTGATGCGTTTGCCCTCAAGACCTACGAGAGAATCTTAGAGGGCGATGGATGGTATTTCACTGGCCGTACTGGTCTATGGGACAATACCAAATCTTATGTTGTCATGGGCAACATTGCCTATCCCCTAGTAGTGCGACACTTCAGCAGTGACTCGTCGGTAAATACGATCATACGTAACGGGTCACACTTCACTATACCTATGGGGTCTATCTCAATGACTCCATCGAGAGAGCAGCTAGAATACAGTGATCGAACCATTGCGGCTATTGAGGCACGATGCGAAGAGATCAAGCAAGAGGCTGCATCTAAAGTAATGGAAGAATTAGATGAGTGCGATAGTGCTTGGTCAGCTTCCTGTCTGAAACGCAAGTTTGCAAACAAGTTTCATACTGCTGACTGGGACTTTTCCAAGAGCAAGTGGGGCGATCAGATCGTAGACTACTTTGACTTGACTGATCTGGGTTGTGTGTTCCGATTCGCCTATAGCATTCACTCTAACAGCTACCATGCTGGCAAGGTTAAAAGGTCTTCAATTCCAGTTAGGTCAATGTACTGCCTAGCCTCAAATGTAATTGTAATTCAGGATACTGAAAAGGGGTTTGATAAAAACTCTCGTCACTACGTAAAAAGCCAAGAGGGTGATGACACTACGGTCTACCTACTTAAAGGTGTTACTAAACAGGCAGTGTTAGATGCTCTTGGTGCTGTTGAGAGTGATGGTGCGGTCTTATTGGCGAGTGAGCTTCCTCAAGCACCGAAGGTCGAACGTGGCCCCAGGGCTGCTGCCAAGCAAACCCGCAAGGTAAAGCTGTTCATGCCTAGAGGCGATAGCAGTACTCAGAGTCGGGCGTATGATTCTAGGTTCTGGGATAGTGACCATGAAGTTCATCATAAAACAGATACTCATGTGTATGTTATGTTAGATCGTTATTCGATAGCGGGCGACCTACGACATGATGATATGAGGCATTTATGGGTAGCTATGAAATCGTTAGATATTGCCCCCGATGCAGTATTGGGTCTGTCTGGAGCGGCTAGGAACCTAGCTAGTCGAGACAACTTTATTTCTCTGAAAGGATATATCAAGGATCAGCTTGAAAAACTCGGAGATAAAGATTTCAAGACGAAATGTGGCGATCTCGATGCATTGGGCCAATTAGATTTTGGCGACACTCTTGCAAAGATTATAAACAAGAGTAAAATTAAGCTGAAGGACAAGAACGGCTCTGCCCAAAAGCTGCTAGACGCTATCAATAAAATTGAAACTGAATATAAGAAAAGTAAAACAAGTTCTGAGAAATTAGAGAACTTGCAAAAGTCATATATATCTCTTGCTAGATCGGTTGGAGGCGAATCTATTAAGACGGAAAGTACTGAGTTGTCTAAAGACTTAATCAAGCTAGAGAAGGCTGCTGAAGCACGTTACCCTTTAGTCTCTACGTTCTTTGACTTCGGTGAATGGTATGCACTAAAGGCGTGTGAACTGATAGTAGAAAATTTGAATCAAATTGATAGTATTTTTACAGGAGAGAAAAAATGATTGCATGGACAAAAGATCGTAGTGGAAACTTGAGTCTGGTTCTTAATGGGCAACAATGGTATGTTGCTAGTTCAGACAAGGCGTATGAGAAAGTGCTTGAGGGGCTGAACAACAGCCTGTCAGCCGATGAGATGGTCGAGATCGTTGATCGAACTACTCGTATCACTCGTACCATTGAGCGTCAGCAGATTAACGAGACTCTCCGTATCGAACATGGAGAGTTGTTCTACACCGACGAGGACGGCGAGGACGAGAAGGTTGAAGGATTGGTAGTTGAGCGTTTGCTTGCCTTCGCAGATGAAGGTCTGCCCCTGAAACCGCTGGCTAACTTCATCGCTAAGTTGATGGAGAATCCTAGTCAGCAGTCCATCGTGGAGTTGTACGACTTCTTGGAACACAAGAGCTTGCCCATCTGTGAAGATGGCGACTTCTTGGCCTACAAAGCAGTTAGTTCTACTTACATGGATAAGTGGACTGGCGAAAAGAGTAACGCTGTGGGTACGACCGTGAGCATGAAGCGTAACAAGGTTGACGACAACCGCGATATGGGATGTAGTAAAGGTCTACATGCCGGTACTCTGGAGTACGTTCAGATGTACGGAAATTTCATTGAAGATGAAGAAGGTAATCCACAAGATAACTCTGACAAGTGCATCATCGTTAAGATTGATCCACGCCATGTCGTTTCCGTTCCGAAGGATTGTTCCTTCCAGAAGCTCAGGACTGAGCAGTATCAGGTCGTTCGCGACTATGAGGGTGAGATGCAATACCACCTCGCCACTAATGAGGGCGAAGAGTATTGTGATGATGAGTATTCTTGTTGCGAAGGGGATGCTTACCACATTGCGATCAATCACGACTATGATGATTACGAAGAATTTATCTAGAGAGTTAAGAAAGGTTTTAATAATGTTGTACGAATTGAAAGTTAACCGAAGAGAAGTACCCGAAGATCAGAGCTTTAGCCGCAAGGTTAAAGTCATGGT
>Ga0208315_1001604_pt1 | contig 11156 bp, 12 predicted proteins | sample MalvireepMed_215_FD_184239 | JGI IMG/M metagenome (GOLD analysis project Ga0208315, IMG submission 184239) | Marine viral communities from the Global Malaspina Expedition - Malaspina viral metaG DeepMed_215 (SPAdes) (version 2) | ecosystem: Environmental > Aquatic > Marine > Oceanic | place... | reverse complement strand
GCTATTAATAAGGATATGGTTGCCCGTGGTATTGAACTAACTCATGAAATTAACGGAGTTAAGACAGGCAAGCATTCTTCTGCTGACTGGAAAGAATACAATGATCTCTTCACTGTAGGAGAAGATGGAGTGCCGAGAGACTCTAATGGAGTGGCGATGCCGGGGACTGATAAACAGGCTCAGGCAGGATTAGGCGGTGTTCTTCAAGGTCTTTGGGGTGGTGTATTAAGTGGAGCGCAAAATCTCTTCAAGCCAAGAACAAGTTCTGGTGTGGCTGAAGAACCCCTTCTTGAGACTGGTGCTAATACTTTTGGAGAGGTGTATGATAGACCAACGCCAACTCGTATATCTGGAGACGATACTCGCGGGGATAATCCTGTTGATATAATTCGCTCTACTTATGCATGGGCTGCTTCATTGCCCAATAGTGTTCTTTTTAATGCTGCTAGATATCCTGATTATCTGAGACTTCTAATAGAGTATGATGCAGCAGGAAAGGACTTGCCGTTAACAGTCCCAACATGGATATTAGAAGGAACAGCTAGACCTGCTGAAGATGAAGAGCAAACTGCAAATTGGATTGCAAATCATCCTACTATGCAGACACAGGAATTAACTTGGACATAACATGCCTATAAAGAAAGTTAAAGGTGGTTACAAGTGGGGTAATAAAGGAAAGGTCTATAAATCTAGACAGGGCGCTGAAAGACAGGCTCGTGCAGCCTATGCCTCTGGATATAAAAAGAAGTAGGGTGCTAGTGTGTTGCCTGTTATAGCAGATAGCGTCAAACATAAGAATAATAATGCCGATGCTGCACAAAAATTTGCTGAATGGGCGCACACTGCGCCCTTTGAACTTGTTTTGTTGGCATATGCTGATTGTCATGATGATCCTAATATTGACGATTCTTTCATTAGGACTTTGGGTCAGTTGGATCGTTATTACCTTGGGGTCTTTTTGTGTAACCGCCATGATATGGTTCATCCGTGGATTTATGAAAGATGCAGAGAGGTAGAGGCTGCTCCAGATAGTCATTTAGATTTATGGGCGCGATTTCATTATAAGAGTTCAATTATTACGTTTTTAGGTACTGTTCAGGAAATTTTATGTAACCCAGATATAACGATAGGGTTGTTATCGTATTCCGCTAGACAGGCAAAACCATTTTTACGCCAGATAATGCAGGAATTTGATTCCAATGAAAAGCTTAAACAACTTTATCCTGATATCCTATGGGAGAAACCTAGACTTCAGGCTCCCAAATGGGCTGAGAATGAAGGGATATGTGTTAGGAGATTTGCTAACCCGAAGGAACAAACTATTGAGGCCCACGGACTTGTGGATGGTCAGCCTACTGGACGACATTTTGATCTTATCATTTATGACGATGTAGTAGTTCAGGAATCGGTCAATACTCCAGAGCAGATAAAGAAGACCACAACTCAATGGGAACTCTCTCTTAACTTAGGTTCTACTCATAATCCTCGTTACCAATATGCAGGTACTCGTTATTCTTATGGCGATACCTATGGAACTATTTTGCAACGGGCAGCCGTGAAGCCTAGAATTCATCCTGCTACCGTAGATGGAAAAATGGATGGAGAGCCAGTCTTTCTTCAACCAGAAAGATGGGAAGAAATAAAGAAGACTACCTCTACTTATACGGTAGCTTGTCAGCAGCTTTTAAATCCCATTGCTGGGTCAGATGTTTCATTTAAAGAAGAGTGGTGGACAGAGTGGGAGATTCGACCTTACACATTGAATGCTTATATTATGTGCGATCCGGCTCATTCCAGAAAGAGAGAGTCTAATAGGACCGCTATAGCTGTTGTGGGGATTGATGGGAACTACAATAAATTTCTTCTAGATGGTGTTTGTCACAGGCTTTCTTTATCTGAAAGATGGGATGCTTTAAAGATGCTTAGGACAAAATGGAAGAGAGCGCCGGGAATAAGAGAGGTTAAGGTTGGATATGAAAGATACGGGGCGCAGTCGGACATAGAGCATTTCAAAGAAATGATGAGGATAGACGGAAGTTCATTTCCTGTCTATGAATTAAATTGGACAGGTGGTGGTGGCCCTCAGTCTAAGCGAGATAGGATTCAAAGATTAGAGCCAGACCTAAAGGATGGTTCATTTTTCTTTCCTTATCCAACAGACGAGAAGAGGTTGACTTCTCACCAAAAAGACTATAAAATAAAGAAACAAGAATTCTTAATATCTAAAAAGATTTTAAGAAAAGATGAAGAAGGTAAGGTGTACGATTTAGTTGATTGGGTTAAGAGGAATGAGTATATGTTATTCCCTACTATACACCCAGACTTTTTAGATGCGCTTTCCAGAATATATGATATGGACCCGATGCCTCCAATATCAAGGACTAGGCATTCCTTAGAACCTGAAGCAGAGGCGAGATTTTAATGAGAAGATTTAGGATTGGAGGAAGACGAGTAGGCCCACCGCGTAGGGTAGCCTATCGAATGACCAACGGAAGGAAGTTCTATGAGAAGTCTCCTAGAACATTCCCTTATGGGAACATGCCTTATTTTCAGGATTACTATGTAACTACAGGATATGTGAGTGACGAATAATGGCAGATATTACATTAAGAGAAACAGAGGGTAGACCTCTTACATTTGCTGAAGTTGATGGCAATTTTACCAATTTAAATAATGATAAGCAGGAAGTTGTTCCAAGGCTTAATTTGGTTACGTCATTAGATGCAGCTGCTGATAAGTTATCTTTTTATGATACATCTGCTGCTACTGAAAGGGCTATCTTGCCTGAAAATGTATCAGTTTTTGTAGAGAGGACAGTTGTGATTAAATGTGTTGCTGATACGATTGCTCCGACTACCGGGGATGGAATAACTCATTTTGTTATCCCGTCAACTATGAATGGTAAAAATTTATCTAGTGCGCAAGCGCATGTTTATACAGCAGGGACCGCAAGCACTATAACAAATGTACAGTTACATAATTTAACAGAAGGGAATGATATGTTGTCTACACCTATTACTATTGATCTTAATGAAAAAGACTCTAGCACTGCTGCAACGCCCTCTGTAACTGGTTCTGATAATGGAGTATCTACTGCCGATGTTATCAGGATTGATGTTGATGCAGTTGCTACAAATACAAAAGGATTAGAAGTTAGAATGGTATTTTCAACCTGATGTTACAGCTGGGGGTTACTACAGAACCACCTTCAGTAAAGGTTGGAGAAAGAGGTTCAATTCCAGAAATTGTCTGTGAAGTAAATGAAGACAAAGACAAGATAAGAGAAAATATAAAATCTAATGTGAAGCTGGGTTTGACACAAGTTAAACCGTATGAAACCCAGATGGAGAAAACTGTAAGTTTAGTTTGCGGTGGCGCTTCTTTAAATGATGATAAGGTTTATGCTCATCTTTTAGATACATATCTTAGAGGTATAAAAGTTGTTACTGTTAATGGCGCTTATAAATGGTGTTTAGATAGAGATATTAAACCATCTGCTCAGATTGTATTAGATAGTAGAGAATTTAATAACAGATTCGTTGATCCTATTGTTGATAAGTGCAAATATATTATCAGTTCTCAGTGCCATCCCTCGATGTTTGAAAAACTCAAAGAAAGGGAAGTTCATATATGGCATGTCGCTGGTGATGACAATTTTGATCTTTTAAAAGAAGCTTATGGGGATGATTATTTTCCAGTTATGGGTGGTTCTACAGTTACCTCTAGAGCAATTCACTTATTAAGAATGCTAGGATTTCCTAAGTTAGAGATTTATGGATTTGACAGTTGTATTATGGAACATCATCATGCGTATGAACAATCTGAAAATGATGGTGAGGCAGTTTTAAATATTATGGTATCCGGGAAGGAGTTTAAATGTACTGCAGCCCATTATCATCAAGCAAAAGAGTTCGTTGATATGATTTCAAAAACCGGCGAACATTATGATTTGGCTGTTCATGGGGATGGTCTAATTTCACATATAATTAAAAATCCCCATTCGCTGAAGAAAAAAGAGGAGGTAGAATAATGGCTGCTACTGCTTGGAGTTTTTACAACTCCTTTAGGGAGTACATTGGTAATGCTCAATTTGATCTAGACGGTACAGGTACAGGTTTTTATATGGCGTTACATACCAGTGCTGCAAGTGCCAATGTAAATACAAAGACGTTATCAACACAAGCATCTCTTGCTAATGAGGTTGCAAGTGGTAATGGTTATACAACTGGAGGCGCATCTGTTACTGCTAGGACTTGGGCCTCTGTCGCAACTGACAAGTATCGTTTTGACTCAACCGCCGTTGTATGGACTGCTACTGGTGGAGCAATTGCAAATATTAAATACGCAGTGATCTATCAGGCTGGAGGCAAATTAGTATGCTTCTCGAAACTCTCGACATCCCAGTTTACTTTAGCAGAAGATAATACACTCACTGTCACCCCAAGTGCCAGTGGTATATTTGAACTAGCATAGGAGGTGTATTATGGGTGTTGAAACGGCTACATACATTAGTCAACTTTCTGCTACAAATCCGCTGGGTACAGACCCAATCTCAGAAGGCGATAATCAAATTCGTCTTGTCAAGGAAGTATTGCAAGCCCAATTTACTAGTCTTGGGGCAGCAGCAGTAACTGCATCTGCAACTGAGCTAAACTTAATTGATGGATATACTGGTACAACGGCGGAATTAAACACTCTCGATGTTACCACCCAAGGAACTTCAGAAGCATCTAAAGTGGTAACGGCGGATGCAAGTGGAGATGTTACTATTGCTGATGGGGCATATGATTTTGACGTTGCTTCTCATGATGGAACAAATGGATTATTGCTTGCTGGTACTTTAGTTACAGCAACTGCTGCTGAAATGAATTATCTAGATATTACCACACTTGGTGTGTCTGCAAACTCTAAGGTGCTAACACAGAATGCTTCCGGCGAAATAACTATAGGGACTGGAAGTGTTTCCACTGGGGTTACGCGAGGAGTGCCTATAACCATTACACAAGGAACTTTAATAGACTTGGATACAGGTAATAACTTTCTCTATACACCAGCAGCAGCGGATGAATTATCTTTCGCTAACGAAACTACTGGTCAGTCCGGGTTTATTAAACTTATAAATCCCTCTGGTTATACTATAACATTAGGCTCCGAGGTAAAAGCTGTCTCTACTTTTGCAACGGACGTTACAGTTGCTGGGACTTATCTAGTTACTTATTTCTGTGACGGAACTAATGTTTATGTTTCAGCCTCGGCGGCTCTTGTCTAATGAGTCTACTCCAGTCCGGTATCACTAAATCTCTGGCAGAGTCTTATGAGATTGATAACTCGTTGCGGTTTAATTATGGTGATGGTTATTTAAGAAGAACCTTTCCATCCGCAGGAGATCAGGAAAGTTGGACATATAGTTGTTGGGTAAAGAGAGCAGACCCCGATCATCAGGTTCATATGTTTGATACGGATTATTCCGATGCTGCTAACTATATGAACTTTAAACTTCGAGCATCTCATGCAACGGAGTCTAAAAATTTTACTTGTGAGGTTGTTTGGGTAATTAGTAGTACAGCACGAATATTAGCAACTACGCAAAAATTCAGAGACCCGGGTGCATGGATGCACATTGTTTTGGTTTGCGATACCCCAGATGCAGTTGCCGCCAATAGGTTACGCTTATACGTTAATGGTGAAGAAGTAACCGCATTCGATACTGATGACAGATCGGGCATTGGGCAAAATGATGACCTTCCAATCAATCGAGCAGGAGTTCATGATGTTGGTGGGTGGAATGGAAGTGGGGATGCTTCAGGCTATTTAGCAGAAGTTTACTTCATAGATGGCACAGCCCTAGCAGCAGACTCCTTTGGCGAACTAGACTCAACCACAAACCAGTGGATACCCCTAGACAGCGATGATGTAAAAGATGCTGTTACCTTTGGAACCAATGGCTTCTACCAGAAGTATGGTGCTACTGAGTTGGCGGATAGTTTTACGGATAGTGCGCTACATCAAATACATACAGTTACCGCTGTTGGGGATGCACATACTGATACGTCAGTAAAGAAGTTTGGTACTGCTTCTGCTCAGTTTGATGATGTTGATTCTTACCTATCAATTCCAGATAATGAAGATTTTAATCTTTCGTCTGGTGACTTTACTATAGAATGTTGGGTCAGATTTAATGCTTTAACTTTCCAACCTATTTATTCTCAGGGTTTGACCGGTTCAGGCAGTGCTGAGGACCACCTTTGTTTCCATGGTTCTAATGGATTACAATTTATTAACCATCCTACTAGTGGTGGTACTGCTATTGACATAAATCAAGGTGATATAACTGGTTGGGTTATAGATACTTGGTATCATGTTGCTTTAACAAGAGAAAATACTACTTATTATCTTTTTAGAGATGGTATTGAACTAGCTTCTCTAACAGATGCTTCTACTATAGAAAATAAAACTTCCGCTATATTAATAGGTGCTATAAATGATTCTAGTATAGGTAACTTTTACGATGGTTATATAGATGAGTATCGTGTTTCCAAAGGAATAGCAAGATATGTAGGTGCATTTACTCCATCAACAACAGCGTTTACTTCAGACCAATATACAAAGTTACTACTTCATTGTGATGGCGCAGACGATGGTACTACATTTACAGACAGTGCAGACTCAGCACCAAGACACACCATAACAGCCAACGGTGATGTAGCCAATACAAGAGCAGTAAGAAAGATTGGTGACAGTTCTATTTACTTTGATGGTACTACGGATTGGCTTGAGTCACCCGACTCATCCGATTGGCAACTGGGCGATAGTGGTACTGGAGATTTTACTTGGGAAAGCTGGATATATCCAACGGAAACCACTAATGAGCATAGATGGTGGACACAGTATGAGGATGTAAATAATAGGTGGTCTTTTGAATTGTATCTCGGAAAGATGCATTTTTATTCAGTATCAGGTGGGTCTGAGGTAGCTGATATAAAAGAGACTAGTGTTAATATAGTTCAGGACGTGTGGCAACACGTTGCTTTTGTTCGAGATGGGTCTGATGCTTATTTTTATGTGAATGGAGTTTCTAAAGCATTAACAACAACGGTTGCTATGGGTACTCAGCCCGAGGTTTCAGGTGTATTATATATTGGGCGTTTTTCATCTGGCAGCGCACAAATGTATGAAGGTTACATGGATGAAATTCGTTATTCAAATTCCTGTCGCTACCCAGACGGTACAACCTTCACCCCACAAACCACAGAATTCACCGCAGACGCAAACACTCTACTCCTGATCCACTCTAACTGGGATGGTGGTCTTGGCGCAGACTCAAGCGGAAACTACAACACCTTTACCCCAACCAATCTGGTAGCAACAGACCAGATGATTGATACGCCTACTAATAACTTCTGTACTTTGAATCCGGTTGTCGCTAGCGCAGGAGCATCAATCGAAGGAAATCTTATATTTGATCCAGACTCATCTGCCACTTATAGTGGCACTGGTACAATCGGTGCAACTAGTGGTAAATGGTACTACGAGTTCTATATTTTTGACAAGACTAATAATGGACCAGTGGGTGCGAGAAATGATGTTGGTCTATGGGATACAACTGGAGGCCCACCGGGGTATTGTGAGTATGCCCCAGAATCTGGAGGCCAGATATACCTCGATGGGTTATCTACAATATCTAGTGTAGGAGCTTTTGTTGCCACAGATATTATAGGTGTAGCAGTTAATATGGATGATGGTGAAATCCAGTGGTTTAAGAATGGTGCTGTATTAAGTGGTAGTGGTAATGTTCCGATAACAATGCCAGCCACAACAGCAGCTGGTTTTGTTCCTTATACAAGGGCATCGGGTCCAGATAAGTATGGGGTGAACTTTGGTCAGGATAGTTCATTCGCTGGAACTGTAACAGCACAAGGCAATCAGGACGATAACGGTAAAGGCGATTTCTATTACACCCCACCCTCTGGATTCCTTGCTCTATGCACAGATAATCTAAGCGACCCAGAGATTAAGTTGCCGGGTGAGAATTTTAATACCTTACTCTGGACGGGTGACGGCGCTGCATCGAGAAGCATTACCGGACTTGGTTTCCAAGCGGATATGATGTGGAGCAAGATTAGGACAGAAATTCATCAGCATAACTTAGTTGATAGGGTAAGGGGTGTTGACCAAAGATTGTTAATGCCTAATTCAACTGGCGCTGAAGATACTACCTGTACTCATGGTTGGTTTGATAGCTTAGATTCTGATGGTTGGAGTATGACTTACGCTGGTGGGGGGTGGAATGTAAATACCGACACTGAAGATTATGTTGGCTGGGCATGGAAAGCTGGTGGCGCACCAACCGCAACTAACTCCGCTGGTGCTGGAGCAACACCAACTGCTGGTAGTGTAAAGATAGATGGGGCTAATCTAGGATCAGCATTAGCTGGGGATATAGCTGCAAACAAATTGTCTGCGAACACTACAGCAGGCTTCAGCATTGTATCATGGACCGGATCAGGTACTCTGGATGATACTGTCGCGCATGGTTTGAGTGTTACACCGTCCTTGTTTATATTCAAAGCCGTAACAGGTTCTGATAACTGGCCTGTTTGGCACGAATCCTTCGGTATAGACTCTAATATGTATCTTGACACTGCTTCTGCATTATACGATGGTAACCAACCAGACAGATTCCCTACTTTGCCCACAGCTAGCGTGTTTACTCCGGGCAATGCTGCAAACATTGGTGGTACTGATCTGCCTATTATCACCTACTGCTTCCATTCAGTAGAAGGCTACTCAAAGGTAGGTATCTACGAAGGTAATAACAATGCTGACGGAACATTTATCTATCTTGGTTTTAAGCCAGCATTTATTATATACAAAAATATAGATGATGCTTTTGATTGGAATATTTTAGATGACGAAAGAAATACCTATAATGTAGTAACGCAAGTGCTTGCTCCTGATAATAGCGCAGCTGAAATAACCGCATCATTCGGTGATTTCACATCTAATGGCGTGAAGATGAGAAATACCTATAGTGGTTCTAATAACTCATATACGTATATGTACTATGCCGTAGCAGAATCACCATTCAAATACTCAAACGCGAGGTAAATTATGTGGCACAGTGATACATTAGGTGTCATACGGACACCAAAAGAAATAACGGTAAATGGTGTTCAGCATCCTAGACAGATATTCCGTAAGTGGAGTAAAGCTGAATTAGCAGCAATTGGTATTACGCCAGCTAGGGTAGAGGTTCCAGATAGTCGTTACTATAATACTGGGGCTGAAACACTTACTCTAGTTGATGGTGAAACTGTAATAAGCTATGCCACTTCAGAGAAAGATGTGGCGGGATTAAAGACCCAACTAGCGAGTAAGATCAAACAGAATGTTGGGAGCCTTTTAGCTTCTTCAGACTGGAGAGTTATTAGAGAAGCTGATGGTGGAACTGCTATGACAGACGCTTGGAAGACCTATAGGAATGAGGTAAGGGCGCATGGTAACAGCCTTGAGTCTGGGGTTGAAGCCTTTGCCAGCTTACAAGCCGTTAAGAATTTTCAGAACCATCCAGTTATAGAGGTAAGATATGAATCTACCTATGACGCTGAAGGTAAAGAAACCATTGGCCCGGAAACGAGAGATCATAATCGAACTGTAGATAAAACTACTTGGGGGTGGCCTGTTGCCCCAGATGCAGAGGTTGACCCGTACCACGTTGAGTACAAGTAAGAGAGTAGCTTATGTCTATAAGTACATGGGCTGCTACTACAGGAGACTGGGACGACTCTAAATTTAGTAGGGCGTGGAATGGGCCTTATATAAATCCAGCTGTAGGATCGTTAGCTTTATCGGCTAGTGTTCCGATTTCAACATCTGGGATTAAGCGTACTCCGGCTAATGGTTCTTTAGCCTTTACCGGGCAAGTTCCCATATCAACAACGGGATACTATATATCTGTTGACAATGGGACGTTAACCCTTTCTGCGGAGAAACCAGTTAATCCAGCGTTGTATGTTCCTTCTGGGGCTTTGACTCTTACTGGACAAGTTCCTGTATCCAAGAGCGGGATAATGATATCTCCTGCTAAAGGAGATTTAACAGGGCTTTCTTTAGGAACTACTTGGGATGAAAGTTCAAGCACTTGGACAACCGTTTCTGGGAATTGGGATACTGGAACCCTTCCACCTTCTGCTGGTATTACTTATACTTTTACAATAGATTCTGCTGGTAATCTTGTATTGACTCCTTACGAACCTGATTATCCTATTGTTAGAGACCCAACATTTATACCTTCTATATTTGTATCATGACAAAAAAGAAAGACGGAACCACAGAATACAGTTGGTCAGAACTGGCCTATAGAATTGATCCAGAGTTGAGTGCGCCTGAAAAAGTATATGTATTCGACAATGGCAATAGAGTTTTTTATCAAACCAGAAAGAGAGTTAATGTAAATCATGCAAGAAATCGAAAAAAACCTTAAATTTGTAGCGCAAGAGCATACATTAGCTAAGAATGTTGCAGAGCATCTTGAGAAGAAATATCCCGGTTGGTTATGGGCAGTTCATGTTATGGATGGGGTAGCTGTAGTTAAGTCTATGCGTCTTTCAGGAAATTGGGGTTTTGTTTTGCATGAGGATAAAATAGATAACGATTATAAAGCTGTGACTAGGGCCGGTGGTGAAATCTTAGAAAGATATCGGCAATCAACTAATGGCTTTAATCAGACAAAATATAGTGATCTTGTTATGGATAACAAGACTGGTCAATTAAATGGAGATTTTAGTTAATGTCTTTAATAAATCCACAACCACCTCTAAATGTGGGTATAGACTCTGTTCCCTTAGATGCGGATGAGACTCCTACTGAAAGCAAGTGGATCAGAATTGCTCGTCAGATTTATGAGGATTCTACTGAATATCTTGATGCCAATATAAGATATCAGTGGGAGAAGAATCTCTCTCTTTTTAATAGCAATCATCCTCCGGGTTCAAAATACAATACCGCAGCGTATGAGAAGAGGTCTGCCTTTTTTAGACCAAAAACTAGAACTGCTGTAAGAAATCTTCAAGCTGCTATGACTGTTGCTTTTTTCACTAATGAAGATGTGATAAGCATAGACGCTACTAATCCTAATGATCCTGTTAATTCTGCTG
>Ga0208315_1001599_pt1 | contig 11184 bp, 12 predicted proteins | sample MalvireepMed_215_FD_184239 | JGI IMG/M metagenome (GOLD analysis project Ga0208315, IMG submission 184239) | Marine viral communities from the Global Malaspina Expedition - Malaspina viral metaG DeepMed_215 (SPAdes) (version 2) | ecosystem: Environmental > Aquatic > Marine > Oceanic | place... | reverse complement strand
GAACTATACAAACAAGATTGAATACATCCCTGCGAAGCATTCGGGCAAACATTGAAACCGCTCGTTTTGTGCGGTGCTAAGTGTAAGATATAGTTTGCGTAACCCATGGAAAGCGCTTTATTGGTCTTGGTGTTTCCGTGCGGTGGTGTTAATAGTTGTCTCATGATTCACCCCCGAACCGTTTTACATCTACTTTCAAACAATTCTCTACTTTAGATGAACGTAGAATTATATTATGTTTCATGCAATCCCACGAAATACGCATCAGACTATTTGGAATCTCTTGTTTGAATATGCTATCTTTATGCGGAACCGACACCGGTTTTAAATAACCTTTTTTAATTAGTGTTGATTTGCAAACCGTTTCATAATGTGTACCGTAACCATATTGAAACGGAACCTTTATTAGTGTGGCATCCTTCATGCCATAGTTAAGCGTGATCTGTGCGCTAAAATAGCTGTTACCATTCACACGATCAAACCATTCGCGGGCTATTATATCGATTGTTTTTATCTTCATGGTTCTATCCTTTATTTTTGGATTCTCACATCCGTTTAATTGACCCCGTAATTTAGTGAACAATGCCCGGTTTTCCTTGGATTATGTGAACATTCCATGAATGGATAATTCGAGCGTGATCGGGTCAAAATAGATGTTCCGCGCCCTGGTGTTTCGCTTGGTTACATATGGTTACAACCTGTCCCCGCTCGTCGGTTGCAAGCGGGTTTATTATCCGTTTTTGCATGATTTGGACCCGATACACCAAGGAAAACCAGATTTGCTCTACGTGGTGTGTCTCTAAATTTTTTCTGGTCTTTTTGTGAACACATTCAAGGTATTATATTGGCGCTTGTTATTAGAAAAATTGCTTTATCGTAATATGAAGTGGCACGAATTGACCGATGTGGATGCGGACCGCCTGATCAATGCCATCACCCGCTCAAAGGAATTCGCCGCAAAGATGGCAGTCTTCCAATCCGGCTTCATCGCCCATGAATTGCGCTGGCTCCAGCTCTCGGCCCATGAGCTATACGATAAGCTGAGCGATCGCGAGCGCCAGGTATTCGCCATGAGAATCAAGCAGCACACATTCCCGATCATAGCTGACATACTGGAAATCTCAGAATCCACTGCCAAGACCTACTGGCGGCGCACGCTTGCCAAGTGCGCCAATCTCTTTTTGTCACCGAAATAGCTATAAAGTATGGGTAATAAGCATGATATACCTCCAGAGAAGGTCCGTATGCTCGCCAGTTTCGGCTGCACTTACATTGAGATAGGCAAATACTTCGGCTGTTCCGAGAAGGTCATTCGCACCCGTTTCCGCAAGGAATACGATCAGGGTTACGAAGAAATGAAGCTTTCTTTGAGACAACTGCAGTGGAAGAACGCATCTCAGGGAAATACTGCCCTGCTTATCTTCCTCGGCAAGAATTATTTAAATCAGACCGATAAGAGCCAGGTCGATATGACCGGCAATCTTGAAGCAGTGCTGAAGGAAGTCGGTTTTGAAGGAAATCCATTTGGTAAAGCAGATAGTCAATCGCGAGAAATTGTGGAAGCTGGTGGGATACCAGCCGATCCAGCAACAGCGTGACATCCATTCATCAACTGCGAGATTTCGCATAAACTGCCAGGGCCGCCGCAGTGGGAAGTCCCACGCAGCGGCATACGAGATACTGCCCTGGCTTTTGACCCCGAACACGCGGGGCTGGATAGTTTCGCCCAGTTACAACCTGTCTCAGAAGATTGCCAGGATCATTAAGGAAGATATCATGGTAAAGCTGAAGCTGCCGATTGAGTTCAAGAAAGAGATCAGCGGTGACCTGTATTATTTGAAGCTTGCCGGACTGAATTCCGAGCTGTCGATCAAGTCGGCGGACAGCGCGGAAAGTTTAATTGGCGATGGAGTTGATTATTTAATAATAGACGAGGCCGCAGCGCTTCCGAACAAGCTTATCTGGGAACAGTATTTAAGGCCGACATTATCGGACCGCCATGGCTGGTGCTTAATGGTTTCCACGCCTCGCGGTTACAACTGGTGGCATAAGATATGGGACCGGGGCAATTCTGACGAATTTCCTGATTGGGAGTGCTGGCAGCACCCGTCGAATGAATCGCCGTTTTTCAAGGATAACATAGAAGATTTAAAGAAGGAGCTTACACATGAAACCTATCTGCAAGAATATGAAGCCCGTTTCTGTTCGTACTCGGGCAAGGTTTACCAGTTTGACCGCTCGACCAACATTCTGCCCGACCTCAAGTTCGATCCTGCTTTGTCCACCTATGTCTCGATCGATTTCGGCTACCGCCGACCCGGAGTTGTTGTTTTTCAAGTGGATTACAAGGCCAAAGGGCTACCGACTATCTATCAGATCGACGAAATAGCTTTGAAAGAGAATATTAAGACGGATGATCTGGCAGACATGGTCAAAAGGCTGCCGTATCCGATCGTATCTTATTTCGGCGATCCTGCCGGGGGCGGCACAGCGAGCCAGTCGGGTATTTCAGATATTGAATGTTTTCGGCGCAAGGGCATGTATGTTCGTTTCAAGAGGGACAGTGTCACCCGCAACGTGGTCAACGGCGTAAGCCATGTCAGGCGCTGGTTTGAGGATGCCAACGGCGACACGCATTTCTTTGTTGCGTCGAAGTGCAAAGGCTCCATTCAGAGCTACGAGAATTACCGTTATCCTGAGAACCGATCGGATCAGCGAATCAAGGAAGAGCCGTTGAAGGATGGCGTATACGACCACATTTGCGATGCTTTGCGTTACGGCATATGTAATCTTTTCCCTATTAAGAGTAGAATGGCAGGAGTAATAGACTGGTGATCATCCCGAATTTATCTGAAGATATCGTCCGCAATGCTTTAAGGGATGCCTTAAATGTATATGACAACAACCGCAATGACGACCGCGAGAACAAGCTTGACTTTTACGAAGGTTACACTGAGCAGTACATAAAGAAGTTTTTTGGTTCTGAATCGCTCCGACAGGTTCCCATTTTCAATCAGAATCTCACCAGGCGCATATGTTCTATAAGAGCCATGTCCTACCGCCGTCCCCCGAGAATGATGGCTGATTCCAGATACGAACAGCATATAGATAAATCTGGTCTGAACATGGTTCGCCGCCAGTTGGAGCGAATAACTTTTCTTTTAGGCACAATGGCTTTTCACTGCCGCTGGTCGGAGCGCAACCTGCGTGTCGAGTATGATCTGATCCCGTTCTTTGATGTGTTATTCTTAGAGAACGATGCCGAGCCGGTAGCGGTGATGTATCCCATCCAGAACCACGGCAATGCCAGGGATAATGATTTGTCTTACGCAGTCTGGACCGCAGAGCGTCCCGGTTTTCCAGGCCAGCATTACATATTGGATGCTAACGGATCTAAAGTTAAGGTTAACGATGAGAATGAAAATCCATACGGCATTCTGCCGGTGGTTTTCGTTCACCGCCAGCCGCCGATCAGGGACTTTTACGTTGCCGGAGCTGATGATGTGATCCGGGCTGATCTCAGTTTAAGCGTTGGCATGACCGAACTGGCGCTGGCGATCCGGTTTGGAGCTTTGGGGATCAAATGGGTTTCCAACGTGGATGATGCCAGCCGCCTGGAATTGGGTGTTGACAAGATTTTATATTTGCCTGAGAACAGCACTTTAGGCGTGACAGCGCCCAGCGGAAGCCTTTCGCAGATCATTGATTCTTTGCGCTTTATGACTGAGGCCACGCTGCAGAACAACGGCATCCGCGTCAAGTTCGCTGATACGCACGGCAACGCCCCGAGTGCGGAAGCATTGCGAATTCAGGACGCTGAACTAATGGATGAGCGCAGTGCTGCGGTGGAAGACACCTGGCGGCCCTGGGAAAAGCAGCGCTACGCGGTGGACCGGCGCATCATTGAGGTCAAGACCGGCGTGAATTTGCAGGAGGATTACTCGGTTGATTTCATTGAGCCGATGCAGATCATTCTTACGCCGCGGGATGAGATCGAATACTGGGATTGGCGCTTCAAGAATGGTTTAGCATCAAAGGCAATGTGGTTCGAGATTAACAATCCCGATGCTACACCGGCTGATATTCAGAGATTCAAGGAAAATGTTACAGAGGCCCAGCCTGCCAACCGTTTACTGAGCCGATTGCAAAATGCCGCCGATTGATGATGCTCTTGAAGCATATTTAGCGAGTCTTGACACTGCCAATGACCAATTCTTAAATGATATTGAGGCACTTGAAGAAGAAGGTCTTTCTCCTGTTGAAATATTGGCTTTTCTCGCTGCGCTTGATATTGCGGCCTATTTTATTGAGGATTTGGGTATGTCTACCGGGATCAACGCCTATATGGTTGCAACGGAGGACATTCTTACTGCTTTGCCGTTTTTTGGGGCTACAACCGAGACACAACTCGTGGCTTTACAGAATATACAGCGCACAATGATCAATAATCTTACAAGGAATGTCGCATCTTCGGTACAGACCAGCATTGCGCAGGGTATTGTCAATGGCCTGGATCGAAATGAAATAGCTGATCTGATGAGCATTACTGTCAAGGGCAATAGGGCAGACAGCGTTATTGTGACAATGCTTTCCACTTATGAGCAGAGTGTTATTGCCAGTATGACCATTGATCTGCCGGCGAATACGAAATGGGAATATGTTGGTCCCAGAGATGAAAAGAACCGTCCTGTATGCAGGCAGTATCTGGATGCCGGCTATTTGACCAAAAAGCAGATACGCGATATTAAGAGTGACGGATTTGAATTTCGCGGTGGCTGGCGATGTAGACATCAATGGTATCCGGTCACATGATAGACATTACCACATTACTGAAGTTTAAAGAAAGCGACCTGGAGAAAGGCGGCAAGAATATTGTAAATCAGCACAAATTACAGATCAACCGCGGTATCGATAATCAGGGTAGGGAGTTCAAGCCTTATAGTGTCAAATACAGAAGTAAGAAGGTAGCAGGTAAATTTGGGTCAAAACAGATAAGCAGGCGCGGACATCCGCCAGACCTGCGCTTGACGGGTGAAATGCTCAACAAGTTCCAGTATATCAGTAATACAATAGATAAGGAACTGCATATAAAATATGGTATCGAGGACCAGAAGCAAGGAAAAAAATTAAAAGAGAATAATAAAGATCGTGTCATCGTTGGTAGTAATAGAATAGGGCCATTACCGCAAATGGCGGTAGTTAAAATGATAGCGGGTACGGTCAAAAAGAACTTAGAAAGACTTTCACGGCAACCAATTAAGGTTATCGTAATGTAAGGAGACAGTATGTCTGAAGAAAAACAAGCTCAGAAAGAGCAGGCAGTTCCGGCTTCTACGGAACAAGAAACGCCCGACACAAGCACGGATGTCGGTTCGTTGATTGCTGAAAGCAAGAAGTATCGCAGTCGTGCGCAAAAGAGCGAAGACAAGGTTTCTGACCTGGAATCGAAGCTTGAGTCTATTGAGACTGCAAAGCTGAAGGACCAGGAAAAGTGGCAGCAGTTGTATGAAAAGCGTGATAATGAAGCCAAAGAAATGGAAAAGATTGTAGATCATGCTAAGACACTGGATGAGACACTTAGGCAGGATGCCCTGGAATCGCTAAATGAGGAAGATCGCGAGTTTGCAGAAGAGATGTCTACGGCAAAACTTATAAAATTCGCGAAACGATCTAAAAACGTAGTGCCAACCGATGAATCCATTGCGGCAAAGCGTGCTTCTGATGGTAAGCATCCTTACAAGGATATGACCCAGAAAGAGCGCGTCAGCAACTGGCAGAAGGTTGTGGATCACTACAAGAATTAAGGAAATTTTAAAATGGCTGAAGTAACAACAACAACCGCTGCCAATTTCATACCGGAATTATGGCGCGACGCAATAGCGGATTATGCGGAACGCAAATTTCAAATCCGCAACCAGGCGATGGATTTTTCATCACTCATGGCGGAAGGCGGTGATATCCTGCACATTCCGAAAGTAACTGAAGAAACTGCTGCGAACCTGTCCAGCGGAAGTGCTGTATCTTATGGCGCTAACACGGACGGCAAGGTAGACCTGACCGTGGATCAACACGCATACGAAGCAAAACGTATCGGCGATCATGTGAAGATCCAGGAATCTGCTGACCTGTTTGGCGCATACGCCAAATCAATGGGTTATGCGATTGCCAAGTACATCGAGAACTATCTTGCAGTACAAGTGATACAGACTGCAACTGGTAACGATGTAACATTGGGTACTGATAATACCTGGACAACTGCGAAACTTCGTGAAGGTTTACAGTCACTTCTGGATGCCGGTCACGATTACGCGGACGGTGAGACGTACTTATACTGCTCACCAGCAGCTTACATGAGTGCGTTATCATTACAGGACTTCTATGATGCAAGTCGTCGCGGTGATGGTCAGAACCCGAATGTATCGGGAGCCGTGGGGTCCGTTTATGGAATGCCCACATTCGTGAGTACGGATTGGGATGATGATGGCGGAACCGGCGATGAGACAGCTTCTATCTTCAAGAAAGAATCTGTTTACATGGCGATGCAGTTGGCTCCAACAGTTGAGAGTGCGCGGGATATTGATTACTTGTCCACTTCCATTGTTGTCCATACTCTTTTTGGTGCGAGCCTGTCACACGCGGCAGGTTCAACTTCATGCGGAGTAGTCAATTTCAATAATCCAGGTTAATCTTGGTAAATAACATCTTGGGGCGAACTTTTTCGCCCCAAGTTTGGGAGCATTATGAGATATTTTAAACGCAAAGATGGTTCTGTGTTTGGCAAGGTTAATTGGATAAAGAAAAAAGTGGTTTCTGAATTCATAAGCAAGGGTTATGTAGAATGCGATGAAAATGGAAATCCTCTCAAACCAGCACCAAAAAAAAAGTGGTCTGCCAAGAAATGACATTTGATTTTAAGTGTCACCGTTGCAGCAATATATGGGAGCAGATCATTCTTGGCGATGAAAAGCCAAAATGCACGAAATGCAGGTCCACCAGGGCCAGGAAGCTTATGTCTGCGCCCATAGTTCATATGAACACGATCAATGATAATGATCTGAGAAAAGAAAATATTATTTCATAACCAAGATGCCCATGAGAGCAGTCACGCTCGGTAAGGCATCGTAGCACAGGAGAAAAAAGATGGCACAATTCGCAGTAGTTGAAGCCCAAAATATATCTCTGGGCCAAGGTGGCTCAATATTAGTCACAGGGACCACCGCAGTTACTTGCGGAACTGGTTCTGGTGTATTCGTTGCGATCCAATTCATAGAAGATACAGTATTTGATAGCGGGAACGCTGGATTGATATCTGCCACAAATCAACTCTACCCAAGCACACAATATACTGGAACTGATATTGACGCAGATGGCGGGGCTGTAGCAGATAGTGAGACATTCCCCCAGGGTATGACCATATTCGGTCGCTGGACCGGATTCACACTCGCTTCGGGTGCTTGCATTGCCTATGTTGGCTGATGCTTAGTTTAAGTTTAAAATTAATGAGCCATGTCATTCAAACGGCACGGCTCGCCCGTGATCTATGGAACATCGTCACAGATGACTGGGAGAATGAATCCCGAAAATGGGAAGATATAGTCTAAAAATTAAAAGGAGTTCAAAATGGCGGCATTAACTGGGAATAGTATTGCTTCAACATATACACAATTATTAAAGATCACATCTGCATCGCTGGGTGCGGATGCTTCAGCTAAATACATCGAAGACGGAGCTGGTACAGATTCAGCACTATCAATCTCGACAACCAGAGTGGGAATCGGCAATACAGCCCCTGAAAGTATATTCCACATTTATTCGGCTGACCCAGTTCTTATTGTACAAGATTCAGATACATCATATACTGGTAATGCGTCTATACAATTAGGTACAAGTGATGGCTCTGCGGACTTTGAGCATGGTCATCGCTTAAGGCATGAGAATCTCAAATTTCATATACAAGAGACAGAAGACAATTCATCTTTTACTAATTTGATGGTAATCGATACCAACTCCCGCATATCACTCTCGAATAATGACAGTGGTTCTGATAATACTATCTTTGGATATCAGGCGGGTGAGGTTCTTGATGCCGGTTCTAATTATAATACATTCTTTGGTCATAGGGTATCAGATGATAATATGAATGATGCTACTTATAATGTTGGTGTTGGGTACTATGCTCTTAGTGCTTTGACCGAAGGCGACCAAAATGTCGCAATCGGGGCAAGTGCTGGAAATGCCCTCACTTCTGGTGATAATAACGTAGCTATCGGGAAAGATGCTTTACTTGTGGAAGATACTGGGTCACAAAATGTTGCTATTGGATTTGAGTCATTAAAGGCGATGAATTATGATGGACCAGGTGAAAATACCTGTGTTGGCTATAGGTCGGGATTGTCTATTACAGGTGGGACGGCAAATGTTTGCATAGGACAGGGAGCCGGGGATGGTTTTAATACGGAAAGTGAAAATACTTTCGTTGGCTATAATGCTGGTGGAGGTGCAATAAATGGAGCAGAACAATGTGTAGCTATTGGTTCTCAAGCATTATTAGGAGCCGCCACTGGAGATGGCACAATTGCTATCGGATGGAAATCACTTACAGCCCTCACATCTGGAGCTGGGAATGTTGCTATTGGATATGAGGCTCTTCTTAACTGTGATGATGGCACTTATAATGTCGCAGTCGGTTATGGAGCCGCTAAATATACTCAACCAAATCATTATAATGTTGCCTTAGGTTATCAGGCTTTAGGAAGTGGTGAGACAGATGCTGTGGATGAAAATACAGGTCAAAATAATACTGCCATAGGTTATCAATCAATGGGTGCAAATGTAGGGACTGCTACAGCTAATCGTTTGACAGCTAATTCAAATGTTGCTGTAGGAATGAATACACTTAAATTAATCTCATCTGGAGATAATAATGTTGCTATCGGGAATGGTGCAGGTGATGCAATTACGACTGGTGGTAATAATATAGCAATTGGCTCAAATGCGGCGGGGGCTGTTGATACTGATACAAGAATCATAGCTATTGGGGTAGATGCTTACGGAGCAATGGATGGAGATGTCACAGAATTTTCAGGTGGAGAAGGTAGTGGGAATATTGCTATCGGACATGGGGCTTTGAGTACAAATCATACTGCTGGAACTCATGGCAATACTGTAATTGGGTATAAAACCATGGCTGATGGCGATGGAGCCGCCACATATAATACTTTTTTGGGATTTAAAACGGGTAAGGTTATTACCACTGGCGATAACAATACAGTGGTTGGGGCACTCGCAGGCGATGCAATTACTACAGGAACCAGCAATACTATAGTAGGGACTAATGCACTTGATGCTGCCGCACACGGAGAAAGTTATAATATTGCTGTGGGTGTAGGTGCATTGGGTGGAGCCAAGGAAAATGTACCCGGTTCAGGTTCTAATGCTCATACAGTTGACCATAATATTGCTATCGGATTCGATGCATTACATGGTGGTGATTTAGGAACTGGGATTGGCACTATAACACATACAGGCAATATTGCAATCGGGAATTATGCTCTTGATGCTACTGGAGGTACTGCTCATACAGGGGCAATCGCTATCGGATATCAAGCAGGAACGGCAGTTAATAGTGCCGATGCAGTTGGATTGACATTAGTAGGATATCAAGCAGGGTTAGCATTAACAGAGGGTGCTAAAAATACAATTGTGGGTTACCAAGCTGGGGTTTCACTTTCAGCTGGTACCCAAGCTACATATGTTGGTTATAAAGCAGGAAACTTAGCTACCGCAGGTAGTAATACTGCTGTTGGATATCAGGCATTAATGGATTCCACAGGTGGAGCCTCAAATACTGCCGTTGGTCAGGTTGCTGGTGAGAACTGTACGGGTGACAACAATGTATTCTTAGGTGCTTATGCTGGGTTTAACAATAATGAGCAGGATAATAATGTCTACGTCGGAAGTAATTCTGGAGCAAATTTGGATGATGGTGGTAATAATACTGCAATAGGGAAAGGTTCTATGCAAGGCCCAGTAGCCAGTAATGATGCGGCTAATAATGTAGCAGTTGGCTATAACGCTCTTAATGCAATTACGGATGGTACTACTAATGTGGCAGTTGGGTCTTCTGCTGGTTTGGCTATCACATCCGCAACAAATTGTGTACTTCTTGGAAATCAAGCTGGAGATACTTTAACTACGGGGGCTAATAATACATTCCTTGGCTTTCATACCGAGGCAAGTGCTGTCGATGTTACTTATGAAATAATTATTGGAGCTGGAGTAGATTCAAGTAATGCCTTTGCAGGTGCGGGTACTGAGACAGTTAAAATAGGTAGAACATCAGATTTTATTACTTGTGATTTTGGTGAAAATGCAACTTGGTCACATTCATCCGATATAAGAATCAAAAAAGATATTGAAGACAGTGAACTTGGATTGTCCTTTATTAATGACCTCAGACCAGTAATATATAAGAAAAAATCTCCAAGTGAATACCCAAAAGAGTTTGATGGGTATGATGCAAATGAAACTGAAAGAAAGAACCCTGATAGAAAACATTATGGGTTTATAGCTCAAGAAGTAAAAGAAGCTATGGATAAAGCTGGTCATTCAGAGTTTCCAGTTTGGAGTGAAGGTAAAGATGGGATGCAGGAACTTGGTGAAGCAGAATTGATTACTCCACTTATAAAAGCAGTGCAAGAATTATCGGAACAAGTGGAACGACTTAAACAACAGTTAAAGGAAAAATCATGAGAAACTACAAAGCCTTAAAAGGTAAGTCAAAAGTAACGGTCAGAAAGCAGAAAGTGGTCGATGCCAAGGCCGTAAAAGAGGTCACGGATGAATCCGGTGCTGTTGTAAGGTCAGCAGTCCCTGAACAGTCCCATGAGGAATTACAGGTAGTGTCAAAGCGTTTTGACGGTAATACTGGTGAGGCGTTGGCTGATAGTGTCAGTACAATGGAAATAGCTCAACTTGAAAATCAGGTCACGCAACTGAAGAACGAAAAGGCGAGCGTTGCAAGCCGAGTCGATGATGAGGTTGCTGATCTCGAGGCAGTCATTGCAGACCTGAAGAAACTTTAAACCAATAACGGAGGGAAAATGAACGAAGAACAAACCGCCAATGATAAGCCTCGCACCTATACATGGACATTCGAGGATGGTAAAACAGTGACGAGAACAG
>Ga0208315_1001596_pt1 | contig 11209 bp, 12 predicted proteins | sample MalvireepMed_215_FD_184239 | JGI IMG/M metagenome (GOLD analysis project Ga0208315, IMG submission 184239) | Marine viral communities from the Global Malaspina Expedition - Malaspina viral metaG DeepMed_215 (SPAdes) (version 2) | ecosystem: Environmental > Aquatic > Marine > Oceanic | place... | reverse complement strand
CGGTAGATGCGTCGGGCTCCGGTGCTGTTCAAATTTCAATGCAGGGATATACGTCTTGAGTGCAACTATATCAGATGCTTCGTTATTGCTCGATGGCACGGCGGGTTATGTTGATCTATATCCACCGCCGGGCTATCTCAACGAACTGAGAAAGGGCAAGTTCGCTATCGTGATGGTTTTGCAACCCACTAATGATGCGGCGAATGCAAGATACTGGTCGGCGGAGGGCAATTCTGGCCCCGATTTGCTTACGGACGGCAATTTTGAATCTGGCACTGAGGACAATTGGAATGATTACGGATCGCCTAGTGAAACCATATTGCAAACTAGCATCAATCACGTAGCCCGGACATCTAAATATACAATGAAATTGACAGGGACAGATGCAGGGGACGGTATAATTACAACTCCGGCAGTTACAACTACTACTGGAGAAAAATATAGACTCCGTGCAGCATTTGAACGCAGAGATATTGATACCGGAGTGACCGATGGTCTTGATTATGTAGTTCTTGAGGGCGACGGTTCGGGAAATGCCCTGAGTGCGACCAAAACTCTGAGCGTTCTGAACCGTTTTGACATTGTTAATCACGAATACACAGAAGCATCTGGAGGATCGAGCGCAACGGTTCGCATCAGCATCAATACTGGCCATGCGAACGATGTCTATTATATTGACGATGTGTCTCTGCGCAAGACACTTGATTCTCCACGATTCAACGATACCGGCTCTGCAAATCAATTGGATTTATATTGGGAAGCAACTGGCGGCGATGTTACCTTAAGCTATACGGGCGTAACAGATGCAGAGGCAGCTATTATCACAGCGACCTTTGACCCCAGCAGCGGCAACGCATATGGCTCAGTTGATGCAGTAGCTAATTGCAGTGACACCTCGTGGACTGAACCATTGCTTTTGGCAGATTTAATGAAAATACGATTGGGAGCCGAAGCAGGTACGGCGACTAATTATGCCGCTTGCAATTGGGTGTTCTTTGCGTTACTCAATCTGACCCCGGCAAACCCAACTATCGATGCAACATGGGATGCAGACCTAAATGCTTTAATCTATGGAGAAGCTCGGTCAAACAATTATAGTCGCGCACAAATGCGATCATCTATCTTGAGTCACGACAGCGGCATTGTGGGATACTATTGGACGTTCAGCGAACCGGGGACCTCTGGTGCTTTCGATTCTCAACAATTATCAATCTATAATATTTCAGACGGTACAGAATATTCTGTAACCGCACCCGTATCATAATGGCAGATGCTATCACATTGGGATCACTAACTAACGATCCACCAACGCTCAATACTATTGGCTGGTATTTGCCTATCAGTTCGGGCGATGATAATAAAAACGCAACAATTGTTGTTGAATACAAATTGTCTTCTGGCGGGTCATGGGCTAATTCACATGGCCAGCGAGTAAGAACAGATAAGATTGATTCAACCTATACGTACTCTCCATCTGTCACTGACAAGTTTGCCGGAGTTGTTCGCGGTTTGGCTGTTAATACTGCCTATGACATAAAGATTACTACAACAGATTCAGATGGGGTTGTTGGCACTAATCCACAGACTATCACTAGCGTGACAACTAAGGCTGTCCCGCCTGCCAATCCTGCTAGCGCCGATACTATTAGTTGTGCGAATGAATCACAATTCGCTGCGGCATTAAATGATGCTGCCGCCGGTGATGTCATTACGCTTGCCAATGGTACGTATACGGCTACAAGTTCTTCTACCCATCAAACTGCTTCAGTAAGTGGAACAGCCGCAAATCCAATTTTCATTCGGGGAGCCAGCAGAGACGGGGTAATTATCAAGGGGTATGGCGGCAGAGATGGAACGTCAGCAGGAATACTCCTAGAGGGATCATACTGGACAATTGAAAATCTGACAATAGAAGATGCCAATATCGCCATACAAGACAATGACACAGGTGTAACGAGAAGTAATATCGTGGTCAGAAATTGTCGAATCCAGAATTGCAATAACGGCATTGTTTTAATTAGAGGTAGTCGTACAAACAATAGCATCTATAATAACTTACTAATAGATTATCGACATGACATATATACGGGTTGGGGCTCTGCGGCCCCGGAAGGAATACAAATAACCGGGCAGGGACACGACGTTGCATATAATACAATCTATGGTTGGTCAGATGCAATTAGCCTTTTTGAAACGTATGCAACGCTAACCATTCCAAATGCAGGTATTCATGTGTATCGTAACGATATTGTCTATGCTCAAGGTTCGGCAATTGAAATGGATGGCATAGAGCGCAATGGCATTGTTGAGCAGAACCGAATTTCTCAGAGTCTATGGGCAATATCATTGCAAACTACCGGCGGCGGCCCAGTATATGTTCATCGTAATATATGTTACAATACGGCGTCGGGAGGACCGATAAAAAACTACGAAGACCCATCTGGTTACCACATGTGGCACAATACCTGTGTATGTGGCCGGGAAGCATTCTCTATGATCGATGGAGAGCATGACACACACAATTACTCAATAGTCAATAATATATTTGTTGGGCATACAGAATCACCTGCTGTGGCAATCGACACGGCAAATAGATCTCTAGAAGAAATAAATTATAACGCTTATTATTTTTACGGTAGCCCCGCAGTATCCTTTCGTGTCCATAGGGTATCCAATTCGACCGACTATACATATACGTCTTTGTCGTCAATGAGCTCTGCTGAAGGATACGAAGCCAATGGCATTGAAGGCACCGCAAGTCCGTTTGTCGCAGATCAAGATGCAATTCTAGGCAGGGATCGGGTCGTCAATGGAAATTTTGCCGCATGGACTGGAGACAATCCAGATGGCTGGACATTGGTTGCAAGCGATTCTGTTAATCGAGAGGTGAGCGAAGTTGGGACGGGAGCATTCCATAACGGAGCAGGGACGGGATCATGTAATATATGGACTGACAATGGCTCAGGCGTCGGAGTCAAGCAGGATTTGGGTACGGTTGTAGGTCGCAAGTATCGAGCTACTTTTGTTCATGCCTCTCAAAGTGTAGGTGGCAGTCCGTGGAGTTTCGCACATTATAACGGTACGGGTATCAATAGCTTTAGTCCCGGTAGTTCGGGAACATATACCACAGATTATATAGCAATCGGCGAGGGCATCCAATTCAAAAGAGGAGCGGGAGCTACAGACTTTACAATTGACAACGTAGTTGTTCAGGAAATATCTATAGCTACGCTAGAGCAATGGGAAATAAATAGTAGTGATGGTAATTTTCCTGAACCGCTTAGCCATGCTACGCACGATTTCCGACTGACTGCCGGGTTGACACCTGATCCAACCGACAATGCAAAGAATCTACCCAACTACAATAACAACGACTCGAATGTCTCATTCGGTGCTGTTCAAATTGGAAGTACAGAACCGTCTTATGGTCATTCGTGGGGTGGCATGAGTTTCACTGCTGGATGTGATGGTGATACATTTGAGATTTCTGCTCCCGCAGCAATCTTGCAGCATAATAGTTATATGCTCGTGGGAGCTAATTAATGCCATATACTATCGTTAAAGGTTCCGAAAACGTGTCAATTGAATTATACATCGTAGACAATACTACGGGTGTGCCAGAAACGGCAGTTGAGCATAACACCTCCGGCATAGATTTGCGATACAGGCGTACCGGTGCAGCAGCCGTTGCAATAACAGAAGCATCGTTAGCCGCTCTGACAACTGCACACACAGACGGCGGGATAGAAGCTATCGGCTTTGGCAATTACCGTTTCGATATTCCTGACGCAGCGGTAGCGACCGGCGCTGACACCTGTATTGTATTTGGTACGATTACCGGCATGATTGTTTATCCGGTTGTCATTCATTTGGTAGATTGTTTGCTGAGTGAAAACAAGGCAGAAGAAACTGGAGTGCCAGCAGCAACCGGACAACTGGGCGCAAAAATAAACTGGTTGTTTCATTTTTTTGCAAACAAAAAAACGCAGTCGGCTACCACACAAACGTTGCGGAATGCCGCTGATTCAGGTAATATCTCTACCGCAACAACTTCTGCCGCTGGCGGCACGGTAACGAAAGGGGCGCATAGCTAATGGGTATATCAAGAATAGCTACATTCCGCAGCGGGGATATTGCCGCACTGGTTACCGTTGACGGCAAAGAATGTGTCATCAGTCGCAATGATATGGCAAGTTACAATACACCAGAAACAGCACAGACAGAGATAGATAGACTGGCTGACCAAACGCTAAACGATTTAAAAATCACAGTAGACGGTGACGGCGAATATGATATCGCTCTGGGTAATAATTTGAGAGGCAGTTAAATGGGCGACTTGCGAACAATTACATGGGCTGACGGTTCGATTGATGGCGGCGACGATTCATATGATTCGGTTGCTGTTAGTAATGGCGACCTTAGCGTTGATAGTGGGTCAAGTGGCATCAGAACGGACGGAGCGGCGGGATACATTGATCTGGTCAGTACGAAATTTCATCTGAGTTCATTGCGTCACGGAAAATTCACGCTGCTGTTGGGAATCAAAGATGACGAAACATCCAACTATCGCCGGTTGATGGATTGGGGCGGTACCTCATTTGGCGCAGTCAACGCCTATAGCCCGAAAATAGAGAGTCGCACAACTCCCGGTCTGGCGTTTAATTGGACGGCAGCGTCAGGTGGCAACATAAGCGCGACTCTGTCTAACATTGAAAAGGGAGTCATGCACCTTTTCACTATATCCATTGACGGCGCAAATACTAACTCATTCACAACTGTTGACGCAGGCAATATTGGCGGGCAAAGTGGCGCAGAAGCGACGGATCAAGCATGGACTGCCCCGCTTGACCGACCGAATGAAAACTTTGTACGTTGCGGCGTTATTAATACTGCTGCTGGGGGAAGTTTTACCAACGGCACATATTCATTTTTCTTTGTTATTGACCTTAGCACGTCAGACCCTACGGTTAATGCCGCATACGACAAAGCGCTTAACACGGTTGCTAATGATTCTGCTCGTCTGAATGATTGGGATGCCGACGATGTATGGGCAGACTTATACGCATCAGACAATGATCTGTCCTGCGTGTGCTGGAAATGTGACGAAACAATTAGCGGCACGACTAAGATTATTCGGTATGTTTCCAGTGGTGCAAATCTCGTTGCTGCAACATTTAGGGACGAAGTTTACGGCAGCGAACTAGTCACCAACGGTACGTTTGCCGCTGATACCGACTGGGCGAAATCCGATGGCGCACTTACAATCGGAAGTGGCGTGGCAACGTGGAGCGGTAGCCAATCTGGCAACGCAGACTTGACACCCTCGGTAGCGATCCTTACGGCTAACTCTCGTTATCAAATCACTTATGATGTAGTAACACGCACTGCGGGATCAGTGCAGATACTTGCAGGGACTCAGACAGCTACGGCAGTTAGTGCCGCCGGCAGCTACCATACAATACTAGAGTGTCTCGCCAACACAACGCTTACCATCCGTGGCGATTCATCGTTTGCGGGTACAGTTGATAATGTTACGTGCCGAAAAATAACCACAGAGGGGGAAGGCGTCAGCACGCTCGCATCAGAGTTGGTAGCTAATAATGCCGACTTTGGAACATGGAGCGGGGACGATCCGAGCAACTGGACCGTTGCCGGGGAAGACAGTACCGATCCCGAAGTATCGGAAGTAGGTAGCGGGGAGGCGCACGGCGGTTCAGGCAGCGACCATCTCAATCTTTATACGAGTGACACAGATGTTGTGAGCGTCGCACAAAACATTACAACTGTTGTTGGTGATACGTATCTGGTCGAGGTTGATATCAATAAGATTACGACCGGGGCCGTTAGAGTTCAAGCGGTGGGTGTAGATACCGTCCAAAAGGATTTTACATTTGCTGGCAAAGCTCGCATGATTTTCACGTCGGACAAAATAACGACAACGATGAAAATCACAACGATAGGTGCGGCCGCTGATTTTACGATTGCCTCAATTTCAGTCAAACAGGTGGGGAGCCTCACAACTAGTTCGGGGATGGACAACGACACAATAACCGGCCCGTCATTGTTTAGCGAGGCGTTAGGATTAAACGTAAAGGTTGATGACACCACAGAGGCATCCGGCACGGTTGATCTAACTGCTACGCCGTGGGCAGACGATGTTTTAGATATAACAACATCTATAGACCCCAACGCATTGACGATGGCTAACGACGACAGCTTTACCTGCATACAATGCAAGGAGGGATCAAATATTCGCGCGAGTTTTAATGTTGGTTTTTCTACAACGAGCGGCTATACGTTAGGTGCAAGCGTGGTGGATGATGCCGGTACAACCATTAGCACCTCGCAGGTACACATATCAGATGACGAGCATACTGTAAAGCTGAGCATCTATCGTGCAACATCGTCCAGCTCACTTGACGCTATGATTGAATTATATGTTGATAGCAAATTAAGGGCAACGGCTTCCGCGGTTGATTTATTTGACCTGAGCCGTATTGACACGGTGAAGCAAGGCGCAGTTACCGGTATGGATGCTGGCACAACCGGCACGTTCTACATGGGCAATACAACAATCTCTGAGACATCACGTACAGCAATTGATGCAGCCACTAGCCTGTCAGGTGTCTGGTCAAATACCATTAGCGTACCAGACGCTAGCGGAGTGGTTGAGTTATGGCGTGCGCCAACGTCGAGCAGTCAGTTGTCATTTGATCAATGTACGATCCGATGTTCCAGTGCGGTGACTGTTACTGTCGGTACAGGCAGAGATGGAACGGCAGTAGATACGCCGATCATCGGCCCGGTTACGTTCACTGCTAAAAACATTAAACCGTTCAAGATAGTTTATAAACGTCCGATCATTCTTGACGCAAACAAGCCGCTCGTAGTGGACGCATCAGGTGCAGGACGAGTGCAGGTCTATGCGTCGGGAAGGCAAATATAAAATGGCATTAACGACAGTTGCAAAAGTAAAAGATTATATAGGCATTGCTAGTGCAGATGACGATGCGTTACTGAGTGTGTTAGTTGATCGCGCAACAGATTTGATTCAAACGTATTGCGATCGCAAATTCGAGTCAGCAACATATGCGTCCGAGCGATACAATGGGCGTGGATTTTCCAGACTGTATCTAAAACAATGGCCGCTAACCGCCGTTGCGCGTGTAGCCGTAGGTGAACAAAGTGCGTTGGAGGTGACGTCTTCGGACGGCTCAGCATACTCGGCAACGGTGGAAGTGTCTGACACAGCAGTACTTACAGCACTTCACGGCGGCACAAACGATGGAACAAATACGGATCTTATCGCTAGCTATACCTCTCTGTCTGCGATGGCAACCCAGATAGCAACGCACACCTCGTGGACGGCAAGCGTTGTCAGTGGCTATGACAACTGGGAGTCGACTGAACTGATCCGGCACGGGGCAAGAGAGACAAACGACACCTCGTTATTTTTGGAGGTGCCGAATGATCGCATGACCGACTTTGACGTTGATTATGATGACGGTGTGATTTATCGCAGCGGTGGATTTGCGAGGGGCGAACGAAACGTCTATGTAAACTATACGGCAGGCTACACAACCATCCCTGACGATCTAGATCATACGGCGATTGAAGTTGTTGCGGATTTGTTTAAGATGCGATCGCTTAACACCTCACTAAAGAGCGAAAGAATAGGAGATTATGGCTACACTAATTTCGACAACCAGAGTCAGCAATCTGTCATTATGAACAAGGCAGATGATTTGCACCGTTACCGGAGATTGACATACGCATGAGCATCATCGGACTCCTAAATATAACCGTATCTACACAACGCCCGGTGTTATCACAAGGGCAATACGGAGAGCGGGACAAACATTGGGCCGCTCATCTAATGGGCATCCCTGCCCGCATTCAGCGCAAGAGCGCAACTGAGACTGTTTTTGCAGACCGAGAAACAGTGCAAAGCAATTATAGCATGTACGCCCAACCGACCGCAGACATAAAACCTAGCGACAGAATTATTAGAGGGGATAGGACGTTTGAAGTGAACGGCGTTGATGATGTCAATGGGGCGGGGATATTCTTGAAGATTGACTTACAGGAGATAGTGTGATGGCATTTAAAACGGTATGGCGAGGCGGGACCTTTCAGTCGATGTTGACTCGGAGAATCTCAAAGTCTTTGAATAAAGCGGGAAATATAATTCTCGCGGATGTCGTTCAAAGCTTGAGTAAGCAAGGGAGAGGTCTAGGACTGCGAGGCGGGGATATACACTCTCCTCCCGGCAAACCACCATACTGGCAAACGCAGATGTTAAGGCGCAGTATCGCCAAAGAGGTCGATCAGGGCACGCACGGTCCAGAAGTGCGGATAGGCACTAATTTATTTTACGCTAAATTTCTAGAGGAAGGGACTAAGCGTTCACTTAAGCCTCGCCCATTTTTAAAGCCAGCATTGAACCGAAATATCAAACGAGTTACTCGCCTTCTCAAGGGGCTGATCAAATGAAAACGCTAGCAAAAGCGATAAAAGATAAATTCACAGGAGACTTTGCGCTGCAGGGTTTCTTGACCGGCGGGTTGTGGTTGCATCAGGCTCCGATAGAAACACCGTTGCCGTACGCAACTTTTGATTTAATTGCTGGAAGCACAGACTATACAAATACAGATGTCATTGAAACATATACGGTAGAATTTGCCATCTATGCCGAAGACGTTGAAACGGTGATGGAAACGTACTCTCAAATCAATACAACGTTTAATTTGCAAACTCTTACGTATGATACTGGGGCAGAAGTCTCTATGCGACGGGAAAGTATGACCGGCCCGGTAGAATTAGACTCTACCTTTCAAGTCACCACCGACTATGAGGTGATGCGGTCTGAGGTGTTAACATAATATGGCAAAACGAGTGCGGGAAAAATGTTGTAAACCTCCGAGAAGGTCGGTAAGTATGGGTAAAGAGACTCTAACAATTGTTCAGGAACATCGGAAACAACTAGAAAGAATAAACGATGCAATATGGGGCAACGGAACCGATGGTATGCGCGTAGACATTGCAAAGCTGCGTGCCAATCAAAGGATTGTCCTGAGCATATTAATTATTGGTTTTGGTTCAATTATGACGGGAATGCTCGGTTTGATCCTAGAAATCGCACAATCAATTAAATAGGAGCGTCAAATGGCAACTTTGTTATTCGGGAAGAGCGGCACCGTCACTTGGGCTAGCGACGCTGTGGCTAATTCAAGGGTTACCGGTTGGGTTTTAGAGGTATCGGTAGAACTAATAGATACTACCAACACAACAGATTCTAGTGCGGGGTACAGAACATATTCTACCGGGCATAAGGACTGGACGGCAACCGTTGATTGCTTAGAGACTGCCCCGCTTAGCAACACTACTGGAGCAGCGGAGGCGTCGTTAACTTTAAACGATGGCACGACTGCAATTGCTTTGGCAAAAGCAATACAAACCAGTCTCACTTACACTGCGGACGCGAACGACGTATTTAAGACAACGTACACGTTCATCTGCTCAGGGGCCATTTAGGGCGCATGACAATTAAGGAGTGATCATGGCTATTATACACGGAAGCGCAGGCTCGATCAGCTACCCGACGGGCGGCAGCTTCGGGACCGTCAACGAACTATGCAAAAACTGGGTGATGAATCTGACTAACGATCTGATTGATATCACCTCTCTTGACGACACTACATATAAAGCTCGAATAGGAGGTTGGAACGACTGGACGGTAACGGCAGACCTGATTGATGCGGACACTAATTACACCGAAGCCAATCTTTTTGGGGCTCTCGGAGGAAACGCTACGTTACAGGTTGACGATGGCGGTATTAAATATACTGGTAATGCAATATTGGTAGGCGTTACCAAAACCCTAGACGCTAATGACATGGTCACGTATTCGTTTAGCTGGCAGGGCAGCGGTGCAGTAACTAGAGCAGGAGTTTGATACCAGAGAGGAATAACATGGATTCATTAGCGCAAACACTAGCACCTGCGCGCACGGTAACTATTGGCGGCGAGGCGTATAAAGTCACGCCTATTACTCTCAACGATCTTGCTTCGTTTGAGCAGCATCTTAAAGATGAGGCAAGGCGCAGCATTGTTGACAGCAACACATTTAGTCGTGCCGAGAAAATGACAATGGTTACTGATTTGGCGCGCAGGGGCGTTGACGCTAATGAGCAGATGACAACGCTAGCTGGCGTTCGATATATGTTCTGGCAGAGTTTGCAAAAACATCAACCCGGCTTAACTTTGGATAGAGTCGGGGATATGGTGACGACTACAAACGTTGAAGCTATCAGCAATGTTATTCTGGACGCTGACTCCGCCCCCGATCCGGAGGGCCAAACCGAATCAAAAAAAACGGAGAATCAGTAACATGGTCGCTAGCAATCAGCATGACAATGCAATTTTATTCTATGACCCTCGAAGATGTTGGAAAACTTACCCTCGGCCAATTTTCTTTGATGGTTCAGAATATGGGTAAAATTTTAGAAATGCAGCACGGCGGCAAAGGGTCTGGCAAGAGCGTAGATCAAATGACTGCCGCTGAAAAAATCGAACATTACAAAAGTACGGGACAGATAGCATAATGGCATTCAAAATCGCAGAAGCATTTGTATCAATTAAGGTCCATACCATTGCGCTTGCTGACCAGTTACGCACATCACAAAAGATGATTAGCAAGGCAGTGGGGAAGATGGGGTTGATAGCGGGAAGGCTGGTGGGCGCAGCAGTTGGCGCTGCGCTCAATGCTGTAAAGCGGCTTGCTAAGATTTCGGCAGCAGCGTTTGTGGGGTTGGGGATTGCGTCATTGAAATTTGCCAGTGATGCAGAGGAAACTAGGAATTTATTTGTTGTCTCGATGAAGGACATGGCTGGTGCTGCGCAGCAGTTTGCGAAGCAATATTCAGACGCGATGGGTCTTGACATTGTGCAGACGCAAAAATTCCTAGGTACCATGAATGTCATGTTGACCTCAATGGGCCTGACATCGCAAGAAGCATTTGGGATGAGTAAAGCCATGACCGCTCTGGCTTTCGACATGTCGTCATTTTTCAACATCAAGCCCGAAGAGGCTTTTCAGAAATTGCAAGCAGGAATTACAGGCGAAGTGGAGCCGCTAAAGCGGTTGGGCGTTTTGGTTAGTGCCACGCGCGTTGAAATGTTTGCGCTGGAGAAAGGGATTATTCAAGAG
>Ga0208315_1001590_pt1 | contig 11256 bp, 28 predicted proteins | sample MalvireepMed_215_FD_184239 | JGI IMG/M metagenome (GOLD analysis project Ga0208315, IMG submission 184239) | Marine viral communities from the Global Malaspina Expedition - Malaspina viral metaG DeepMed_215 (SPAdes) (version 2) | ecosystem: Environmental > Aquatic > Marine > Oceanic | place... | reverse complement strand
TATTTAAACATCCCAGTATAAATATAAACAATGAACCGCCCATATTCCATATGTAGAGGTTGTAAAGCCCTACAAATAGATTTAACAGGCGAGCCTTGTCCCTTTTTGTCACTTGAGTTCAAAATGTGGAAAGTCATCGAAGCGGTTGTCTGTAACTTGAAAGTCCTGATCCCAATCACCGCCCCATCTTAAATTGATGTCCATTTGACTAGCAACGCCAATTACGAACCCAGCAAACAGTGTTTGCCTCTCTCGATCCTTCCAGTCAACAGGATAGGGCGTAACATCAACAGCCGAAGAAGGCTGACGATTATGTCGCCCATTAGGATACTTTACCTTCGTCTTTCCCTCTTCATACAGCTTGTTTTGTCTATCCTTGTCCCTATGACCTTCTAAAATAGAGCAATCAACGTGCTTAATCACTTCATTAAAGACTTTTTGCAGCTTACTGTCGCAAGTGCTTAGTCTTTTTTTGCTTGTTTTGCCAAAATATGGCATTATGCTTCTCCCCTTATGTTACCTTCACCTAAAAATTTCGTTAAATGGTTCTCTGTGTCAAACTCAGACTTGCAATGCGGACAAAGCCAGCCCATAACCTCGTCAAAATCACCTAACAGCCCAACTCTTTGAGTATATTCGTGATTTAAGTGTAATTCCTTGTCACAGATCGGACAAGGATCAATTATTTCCTTCTTTTTAGTCGTTTTTGTTTTTTTCTGCATGTGCAACGAGTTCTGGCTTTCCATGTTTTTTGACCTCCTCTAGCTGCTCAGGCGAAAACCCCGCCCAAATTGTTACTTGCTCAGACTTTTTCTCGCCAAGATCAAATAAACCTGCTATTTTGGCAAGACTGTCAAGTGAACGCAGTTTTGCAGTATCACTCTCAGCCAAGTCAGCAATTGTTTTATATCTTTCTATTAACCAATTAGGAGTAACACCCTCTTCGCTTAGAATTTCTTCTATCTGCTTATCTATCATTTTTCTAATTGTCTCCGTTTTTAAAAGTTTATCTGTACGATTCTTGATGTATGATGAACTACGAGCATCTGGATATGCTTTTTGATATGCTTCAACAGCTCCCAAGCCACTAGCAACGTACTTTGCAAATAGCAACTCTCTAGAATTTCGACCCCTTTCATTGAAATCCTTCTGACTTGTGTTTGTACCCGAAAATGAGTAAATATTCTCTGCTATACCATCTTCGCCAAGCATTTCTTTCTTCTTGTCCCTAGCAATGAATGTACCACAAACAGTTCTTATGCAAGTCTTAGGATCACCAACTTCTTTAGAAATCTTAGTTTTACGCAGGATTTGACACACAAATCCGTCATCAGTAAAAACCCACTCCCCTTCATCACCATGACGCCAGTTATGACGAACAGGTACGCTAGGATGGTGAACACGAAACTCGTCTTCCGAGTCGTAAATGTAATGTTCTGTTTCTTTTATAGTTTTGAAATCCATAGTGTAATATACATCAGTTTGCTTTTAAAAACCAAATTCCCCCTATATTAATACAGTATATTATAATATATATATATTAATAAAGTTCCATCAGTATATTATATTGTAAAGAATCTATTGCTAAATTGTGGCTGGAATCACAAATTTGAAAAATTACATTAGAATGAGTGTACCCCTTTTTTTATCGGCATACCCCCGTTACATTGTCCTCCTACCCTTCCCGATTGAGTTACTTTTTTGGTTACATTATAATATTAGTTGAATTTTAATGGATATTTGAGGAAAGGGAACGCCCACCATTACCGTGAACGTCCCCAAGATACGACAACGCCACAACCACGAGACTATACACAAACAAAACGCCCCCATTTACGGGGGCATTGTGTTTACTCTATTGATTGAGTGTGATTGAGTGAGTGGCTTTGTTTACCTTATGTGTGCACAAGATATATATGCCATATCATAACCCACATACTACACATGTTATCTATACACCTCCGTGCTTATGTCACCATTGAAGTTATCACACTCCGCTATTGCATCAACACCAACATTGAATGTCTTTCTTACATCACCATCTTCATCAACTTCACTATCTCCAACCATAAAGAACCATAGTTTTTCACTATTAGGATTGTGATTAAAGTAGTCACGTGCTTCGGCTTGATATTCCTTTGGATAGTGTTTATTATTATCCGCTTTCAACTCTTTAATCTCCGCTTTTAACTCTCTTATCTCATCGTATTGCAATAAACTATGTTCTTTCCGTTCTTCCGATTGACCATGAAATAAGGAGTTATCCGACTCTAATTTACTTATTATAACATCATAAGTTGATTCAAGTTTAGCCATGAACATAACTAACGGGTGACGATACTTTTTAGGAAGATAATCTCTAATAGCATTAAATCCCTCTATCTTTTCACCTTCGTCATTAAATGGTGTAAATAGATAATTTTTCATCTTAATTCCCCTCCTTTCTCTCTTTAATTATTAATGAATCTAACCGCATTGTCTTACCATCTTTTACGAGATATACGTGATTATTCTTTATTGTGATACCATAACCGCTAATATCGTCATAAACTACCGTTGTATTGATTTTTTCCATTTTGTTTCCTTTCTTATTATTAATTAAATTAACGTGAGTAATATAAGACTATTTACCATACATCCTACAATTAATTTATCATTGTTACAATTTAATTCTTGTTTGTATTATTCGGATGGTATTAATATTAAATACCTCGAAAGAGGTGGCTTTTTGACAATAGAGGTAATGAAGGAAAGACCGAGAGGAAACTACCTTTATTACGGATTAATCACTCATAATAATAGTAAATAAAACAAGGAGTAAGTTATGTCAAACGTGATAAACAACCGAAACGCTTTAACTTTTTTGAATCTGGATGTAACACAACAGACAAAGAAAGTGAGCAAGGAAAGTACAATAGAAAACCAAATAAATAAAGGTATGCAAAACGCAATACATGAATATTTGGTGAAAGAGTGGGGTCAATATTATAAACAAATTCAAACGGATAGCTTTGGAGTAGATAAACAAAAGGCAAACGGAGAGCTTGTTCATACTAATAATGATACTCCAACACCGATTAATGATTGGCGGATTGTACTACCTACAAATAACGGAACAACGGTAAAAGGTAAAAAGGTTGGACGTTGTTTTAGGCTTGGACATCAACAAACATATTTAAAAGGTGTTCAAACGGAAGCTTGTTGTTATTATACGGAAAGTGGAAAAACATATTTCTACAATGACAAAGGTGAAGTTATAAACAAGAAATAACAACAACGTAACACGCTGTAATGCCCCCATCAGAGAAATTTGGTGGGGGTTTTTGTTTACCATATTATTGAGTAAATATTTTATTAAATAAAACAGAAAGGAAAGGTAAAGCAATGGATCAGAGTAATTATAACATAAAGGAAAGGCAAGGCGATTATGGTGTCGTAACTGTTACCTACACACCAAAGGAAAGTGAATGTGATTTCTGTAATAAGACAAATAGTACAAATAAAATGGAAGTGTTATATTATAGGGATAAAGACAATTACAGAAGAAGTAAGCACTTGTGTCTGTATTGTTACAAAGACTTAAAACAATTAATATAACATAAAGGAAAGGAAAACAGTATGAAATGTGTAATATGTAATGAAAAGATAACGGCAGACCCATTTGGCTGGGAAGGTGGATGTAATGCCGAACCAGTAAAGGAAGGTCAATGTTGTTATGATTGTGATATAAAGGTAGTGCTTCCTGCAAGGTTAGCACAATACAATGTTCAGCTAAAAGGACTGCAAGAAAACAATGATGACCACATAATACAATCAGACCTTGAAGATGGTATAGCTGAACTTGAAAGAAAAATGAAAGGAGCAGAATAATGCCAGCATCACCAATAGTAAAGAAAGTAGAACTACCTGATAATTGGGTACAACTACAAAAGATGTTTACTTCAGACCAAGCAACAGGATGTTATTGGAGTGTATGGTATGATGTAGACCATAAGGAAAGTGAATGGCGTGATAACTGGAAAGGCACAGCATGGTTAATGTGGTGTGCAATTGGAGATGACCCATCAGTAAATGATAGTTGGTGTCATGCAGAAGAGATAAATGGTGATTGTAAAAATGTATTAAATGTAATAGAGTCTGTATATGGCGTTTCATTCCATGACAGTATATATGTAGAGATGGGAGTTGGAGAAACATTTCCAGCAAGATAACAACCTCTTAAACACTCAATCGACCTGAGTGATGGAGGACTGCACACAGTACGAAACAAGTCATTTGTCGACCTCTGGTAACGTTCTTATTGTGTGTTATACCGCAGTGTAGGGGCAGGTTCTTTTTCCAATTCTAACTTGCCCTTACACAAATTTAGTAACAACAACAAAACAGAAAGGAGCAACAAATGAGTAAACAGGGATTAGCATGGAGCAAACTAAATGAGTTCATATCAAAAAATACTGGAATGTGTATGCAAGACCTTCCAGACTTTGACATACATAACTGGGTTGAAGATGACTTCACAGAAAAAGAGATAGATAGCCTTATACCAGATATGGCTTGGGATGTACTTGACAATGCTGGAATGGATAGAAAGACTGTAAACACAATATGTTATGGGGAGGACTGTGATGAGTAGTTATACTGTACAGCTTAAAGGACTGGATATGTTCGTGTATTTCATGGAACACTTTGACATGACACCAGAAGAAGCACTGCAAGAAATGAAAGACCATAACCAAGACACAACAGCTGTTGAGAAGGCTATAGCAATGGCTAAAAAACAGAAAGGGAATAAATGACAATAGAACAGATAATAAGATGGTTTGTAGATACAGATGGCTATGAATTTGCTGAGCAGATATATGGTAAGACAGAAGATGATTTCCATAATGATGGGTATGTTGCAGGTAAGTTTAGATTAATGCAGACAAAGCCTATAACATGGATGGCTTCACTTGACCCACAGAATAGAAAGAGATTAGAACAAGCAATAACAAAACAGAAAGGAAATAATAATGAAACTAATGACTAAAGATATAAAAAGAAAAGCACAGAAACAATATATTGAAGGCTCTAATATGGAGCAGAAGGTAGTAGCTAAGTACTTTGACCCAATGGGCAGTTGGAAATGGTTTTTGATGAATATGGATAAAGATGGGGACTACTGTTGGGGCATAGTAGAAGGTAATGAAGTAGAGATGGGTTCATTCAGTATGAAAGAGCTGGAAGGTATAAAGAGACCATTTGGACTGGGCATTGAACGTGACCTGCACTTTGAACCAATGAGAGCTAAAGATGTATGGGATAAACTAAACAGAGGGGAGCATGTATGATGATAGCTGAAAATAAATATCAAATACAACTGTATTCAATGTTAGCACTTAGAGCCAGACTTAGACTTGAACTTGTAGGTCTCAAGGGCAGAGGTAGAACTGCATACTCTTTACTAAAAGAAGAGCTTGGCATTAAGGGTAGTAAACAGAAAGTGTTAGACAGTGTGAATGAAATAATACAAGTAATGAAAGAACAGAAAGGAGAAATAAATGACTAATTATATGGCAGTAGGAATAGCTGAAGGTCTTGAAGAATGCGAGTCAGAAGAGCAATGGCTTGAGGCTTGGCAACATCTTGTGAATACTGGACTTGCTTGGCAACTGCAAGGCTGGTTTGGTAGGTCTGCACAGCACTTAATAGATGAAGGGAGAATAAATGGATAAACCAGAAATGACATACTGTGGAGGATGTAAGGCTGAAGAAGAGATGCACAGGCCAATAGGTGAACATTGGTGGGCAAGGCGTGATGCATATGGTATATTTACAGGTATATATTGTGATGATTGCTATGAAAGTAATGACAGCAGTCTGTATCCATATCGTAAAGACAGCTATGCACATGACTTAGAACATGGTGAACATATCTGGCCAGAGGAAGAAAGGTACTAATATGGGTAGTTTAAAGAATATACTATTACACTGTCAAGAGAATGAGAAAGACTATCAGAGGTATGGAGTGATAAGCAGAGATAGAGATGTGAACAAGGGATGGATTGAATGCTGTGAGTTCTTTCTCAGGAACTTTGACTTAACGGAGAAAACAATAAATGAAGAATAAAAAATGGACATTTAAAACAGTTAAAGAGCTTGTAAAATTTGTTAAAGAGCTTGAAGATAATCCTGTTAAGGTTCTTGATGTAAATTACTTTAAGCTTACAGCTGTGCTTAGAGATAAACAAAACAGGAAGCTTGAGAATGAGAGTGATACCTATCTTTACAGAGAGATTGGAGTGCAGGATACTTTATCACTAATGAAGATAACAGAGAAGAATCAGCATCCAAGCGATACAGCGTGGATGTTAAAAATACCAATAACAGTAACAAACAAGAAGGGAGAAACGAATGAAGATAGTAACTAAAGAAGTAAAAGATAAAACAATAGCTGATCTCGATAGTGCAATACAGAAGATTGAGAAACAGTTACAGGAAGAATGTAGCAAGTGTGATGGAACTGGTCTTCCCAAGACTAAGACTGGTAACCCACCAGTAAATGGAATGAAAAATACTAAGTGTAAAGATTGTGGGGGTACAGGGATATTGGGCAGCTCAATAAACGTGCTAAAGAATGATATGGATAAGATTAGAAAGGAGGTAAAGAGAATATCTGATAAGCTTTCTGCTCATATAAATAAACAGTCAGCTGAAATAAGGGTTTGGGTTGTAGATAAAGAGACAGGTGTTGGTGAATGGGAGGACTACACAGGCACGTTTAATGTTAATAATGATGAAGAAAAAAGCATAGCGATTGGCAAAGCCAGATACCACTTTGAAACATACTTTAAAGATGGTGCTTACCACCGCAATAAAAAGCTTGGACTGTTTTTATCAAATTCAACGTCAGGCAAACACTTGATTGAAGAAATGGAAACAGGAGACTAATAACAAATAAGAAAGGAGAACAAGATGGCACAGTTTAAAGCTGAGATACAGGGCGGTAGAGGTTCTGTATCTAGATTAGGACATAAAACAACAGGTATATCAAGTCACACATGTGGATGGGACTCTGGTATCAAGGTGGAAGGACACTATGATGAGGAACTTGGAGACATATTCCTTGTGTGGCAGACAAGTGGCTCAGGATTTAAAGGTAGAAGTGTACTACTTGGTAAGCTTGTTGGTGATAGCTTCACAGCACAGGAGAATACATAACATGGATATAGTAGCTTATGTAATCTTTGCACTAATAATAATAAACATAGTAACAGAAATAAGACGTGGATAAATCCACACAATAAGAAAGGAGTAAATATGGTACAGTTTGATTATGATGGAATAATGAAGAGATATAATGTAAGAGTTCCATTTACTTTAGCAGGTGAAAGTTCAATGGTAACGATTGCATCTATATCAGAAGACAATAGAATAACACTTCATCGAGAACTCTCAATAAAGCTGTTACAGCAGGTGCTATTAAATTGGGATGAGTATGAACATCAGATAACAAGAGAGTTACAGGAAATGTTAGATGAACCTAAAAATGACAGACTAACTTATCTTGAAAAGAGACTGCAACAAACATCCATTGACAATATCTCAGTTGATGAAATGGAACTGACTGTAAGAACTGACAATTGTTTACAGTCCAGAGGTATTCGTACAATTGGTGAATTGGTAAAAAAGAACGAAAGTGAATTGCGTAAAATTAAAAACTTTGGACGTAAATCACTTACTGAAATAGAAGTTAAGTTGGATGAATTAGGTTTAACTTTAAAACAATAACAATAAGAAAGGAGACAAGTAATATGGGATTTGATTTATCAGGACTTAATCCAAATATGACAAGACCACAACCACAACTGCCAGAATCTTGGAACAGAGATGATTGGACTAATGAAGACCGTGAAATGCATGATGATTATATGGAGTGGCAAGAAGAAAACTGTGGAGTATACTTCAGAAACAATGTATGGGGATGGAGACCACTGTGGCACTTTGTTACATCTATATGTGATGACATACTTACAGATAAAGATGTAGAGGGTGGTAGCTGGAATGATGGTCATAAGATCAGTAAGACAAAGGCAGATAGAATGGCAAAGAGATTATTCAAGTTAATTAAAAATGGTCAGGTTAAAGAGTATGAAGAAGGGTATAAGAAACACATCGCCTCATTAAAGCAGGAAGATTGTGATATATGTGACGCTACAGGAAAAAGACAAGAACCACCAAAGGCTGGTGCTGGAGACATTGAATGTAATGCTTGCAAGGGAACTGGGAAGGTAGATGACTTCAATAAGAACTATCCATTTGATGAAGAAAATGTACGTCAGTTTGCAAACTTCTGTGCCAATAGTGGGGGGTTTAGAATATGCTAAAAGAACATCTTGTAATATGGACAATATGGCTCTTAATCGCAGCAGGATGTGTATTCATATGGTACTTGTTGTTTCGATTAATAGCTGGCTAATTAACAATAACATATAGGGGTGGGTTTGCTACTGTTATGGTAGTACGTGGTTCATTTTCAGCCACACCTTTCTGGCTCACCCCTATAATACTAATAAAGGAGAAATAAATGTCAAAAAGATGTGAAGATGACAAAGAAACATATACGTTTCTATCAATGGGAACATATTGGTTCAGTCATGGGAAAATAACTTTGGATAATAAGTCGAAGTATATAGAAGGTAAACAGATAGAGTGCCCACAGTGTTCTCATAAATTTGTATGGGATATGTTTTATGAGATTGCTCCAAGATACCCTGACTGGTGGTATGATGATCCTAAGCAAAATACAGAGGGCATCCCAAAAGGTTTTGCAGTAGAGCATCAAATACAAACTCCATCAAAGGGTGACTCACTTCCAAGAGTAGCCTTTATAATAAAATCAGGTAAATTAAAGTTAGTAGACAGGGTAAAGGGAAATAATTCAAGCCCTAAAGATGCTGTGGCATTCTTCAGTAAGGATTCACAGCTTACATTTGAAATAAATGAAATGAGAAAAGATAGAAGAAAAGGAATAGACAGGAGGAATGATGAAAACAATAGATAGAGATACTGCTAAGCAGTATATATATAAAACTAATGGAAAGATTTTCTCAGCTGTCTTCACAAAGAAGAACGGAGAAAAAAGAAAGATGGTTTGTAGGCAAGGTGTAGCCAAATACGTTAAGGGTGTAGGGCTGAAGTTTAAGCCTGAAGAGAAAGACCTTATAGGTGTATTTGACATGCACAAAGTTGCCTACAGATTCATAAATGCAAAGACTCTTGAGCAGATAAAGGTCAGGGGTATCACATATCAAGTAAAGGAGAAGTAAATGATAACACCAAATGTAATAAAGATAGACAAACACATACCAATACCAGCTCCAAGAACCTTCACAGGGGGAAGACCACGACAGTCTAAATTCCATTTCCTTAAAGAGCTTTCAGTTGGAGATAGCTTTGAAGTTAATGGGAATACTCCAGGTTTAAATCCTTCACATGTAATGACTGCCTGTTATACTGTAGCTTCAAAATTAAGAAAGTTAGGTGGAAACCTTAGAGACTTTCGGGTTACATGCAGGACTTTAGAGGGAACAAGCTTGAAACCTTTAAAGGTTCGTGTTTGGAGAAAAAGCTAATGACAGATAAGTCTACAATAGACTTACTTGATTACTTCGCAGCACATGCCCTCTCTGGCTTCTACAGTAGAGAGGGTATAGGTGAGGAGGGGGATTCTAAAGCTGTCGCAGAGAAATGTTTCAGTCAAGCACTTGACATGGTAAAGGTGAGACAAGAAATATTAGCTACTGTAGAAAGTGAGATGACTGTAGATTCCGAAGGGAAACTAAGACCCAAGTAAGACTATGAGACAAGAATGAGATTTTGTGAGACTATAGAAGAGGTATAAAAATAAATAATATATTTATAAAAAACCTTTTGTGGCATCATATAATCTAATGTAATTTTAAGCATAATCACAACACGAAATAGAGGTTATTCATGAAGAGAAAAGATAGGGAATTTGCAACTTACACATTGAAAGTTCCACACGATCTGTTTACTAAATTCAAGATCAAATCACTGACGCAGAAAGATGCGACATACAGAGAAACTTTAACAAAGCTAATGGAGGAGTATGTACGCACATAATGTTTGAAGAGATTTATCATGATTATCTAAACCATAAGAACGAACAGAATAGAAAAGAAAGATACGAAGGTAATGAAAGCTGGTATCATGCAAGTGGTGCTGGCTTTTGTTCTCGCAAGTTATATTATGAGTCTGTAGAAAAGGCAGTCCCTACAAATCTTCCCAACAAACGTAGTACGAGGGTAATGGGTCTTGGCACAGCAATTCACAGCGAAATTCAATCCTCGTTACTATATTATAATAATATTAATAAAGATAATAATAAAGATAATAATAACACAGTACATATTGTAAAAGATACAGTACACAATTTTCACACTGAAGGTGAAATTGTGTTGGAGGATTTGAATGTTAGAGGTTACTATGATGTTGTTATGGAAGATTTTACGGATTTTAATACAGAACCCTACATAAGGCTTTATGATGTAAAAACAATATCTAATTTTGGGTATAGGAAAAAGTTTCCAAGGGGTGGTGGTGGTGAGGTTAGTCGTAATCATTATCTTCAACTTGCAACTTATGGGCTTGGTGTTATGGAAAAGTATGGGCGGTTAGATTCTATGGATTTACTTTACTACAACAAGGATGATTCAAGGATAAAGAAACAGCCTGTCCCCATTGGTCATATTAATCAGGCTAAAATGTATTGGACTTCAATCAATCAAGAACACTCCAAGGGACTACCAATGTTTAGTATTGGCACTTCCCCAACAAAGGATTGGATGTGCAGCTACTGTCAGTTTTTAGATCACTGTAATCCACCAAAGTTTAAATAAAGGAGAGAATAATGGAATTACATGAATATGTGATGGATATATTTAGAAAAAATAAACTTAGAGATAAACTTTATCTTTTTGAAGACTGGAAAAAAGGGAAAGAGGGTACAAAGGAAAAAATACAAGAGGTCATTGAGGATTGTGGTATAACACCACCATTTAAAGGTGGTTGGATTACTGATTTTTTTGCACAGGGCTACACTAAGAAAGATTTTGAAAGCTTAGTCAAGTCAAGCTCTGTTAAGGTCGTCCTTGATGATAACAATAAGCCAATACATAAAACAGGAGAGAATAATGGCTAAAACAAAAAAAACAAACTACTTTACAGAGTTAGACCATGTAGATGTTACGAGAC
>Ga0208315_1001588_pt1 | contig 11264 bp, 10 predicted proteins | sample MalvireepMed_215_FD_184239 | JGI IMG/M metagenome (GOLD analysis project Ga0208315, IMG submission 184239) | Marine viral communities from the Global Malaspina Expedition - Malaspina viral metaG DeepMed_215 (SPAdes) (version 2) | ecosystem: Environmental > Aquatic > Marine > Oceanic | place... | reverse complement strand
CCAAAGCGGTTTTCAGCTCTTTCAATGGCTTCTTTAGCAGCTTTCTTAGTGAACGCTACAAACCCCATGTGCTCTGGATCTACACCCGTATCTAAAGCATCTTCTATTAGATTCAACAGGTAAGTGGTTTTTCCTGTTCCTGGTGGCCCAAGGATTATTTCTGGACTAAAGGACATCGCCGCCCATATCCGGTAATTCAAAAGACGCGTTCATATCCTCAAATTCTTCAACATGCCAGACATTAACCCCTTTGCCCTTAATTTTAAAAAAGTGAGAATGGCAACCCATTTCTTTAGAAGTTAACTTAGAAATGATTTGTGATCGGGTGTAATATTTAAAACCATTACGAACTAAAAATTCTTCTATATCACGCAACCTAAAATATGTACGCAGTTTAGCTTCGTCAGTAGGATCTGGTCCTACCCACGGTCTGCCTAATAGCAATTCCTCTTTTGCGTTAGCTCGTAATCTACTATCTGTACAAAAGGTAATGAACAACTCATTAAACTGATCACTGATACTGGCTTCTTTTGGCTTATCTAATTCTACGCAATTGTCTAACAGTGTTTGGATTAGGCTTTGCCATTGACGTTCATTAATTTTTGGAGGCATGAAATTAATGGCTTCCATACAGGCTTTCTGAAACAGGGTCTGCTTTTGCAGCTGATCTGTATTAAGTTCTAGGGTTGTTGTATTGACTTCTAGAAACCACACGGGCTGGTCTGTAGGCAGTTTTCGTAAGCCTGTCATCGTAGGCATTGCGCCACCACCAATGCCGTATTTTCGTGTTCGGCAAAGCGCTGAGTTGCAAAATGCAGCAATTGGCTGATCGTTACATTTGTAGTTGTAATCCTTTTTACCAATCTGCTTTACAATCAATTGAACTTCTTTAGAGTCCAGTGGCGGATCCATACACTCCGCATTTTTATTTTCTATTTCTTGTTCCCAGTTGTCTGGAAAAGCCTTACGACAATACACCCCTAATGCAAACAGACCATTGTTTCTTGTGCCTTGAGGAAACCCCTGTTGTACAAGAGCCTGTAAACAAGGTGGCCCTTCAGGAAGAATATTCCCAATTTCAAGAACTTTAATGTCCTTTAGTTGTTTGGGCGTGACTCTAATTTCTTGTACAAAATCTAAAAATTTATCTATAGGTAAGGCTTCACCATTTTTATCCAAAGCGTAACGAGTACTTTTTTTACCACCGAAATAGGGCATGTTCAGCCAATTCCCTAAATCGCCTTTATCTATAAGAACTTTGGTTTGCTTTGGGAAAATTTCGGAAGTGCCGTATCCCAGACAAGCCGCTATTTCATTTAATTTAGCTTGCAGCTCTTTTGCAGGAATAGGCTCGGTTAGAAAAAGAATTAAATGGCAACCGCCCGACTTAGACCGAAAAGGTACTAAGGGTAATTTTCGTTTATAAAAACTACGACTAAATGAAACTAAATCCAAATCATAATTATCTATATCAATAGCACCCCACTGACACATACTCGTACTGTTGATTGGTATAATGCCAAGGGTTTTTCGTCCGGCTAAATGCCGAACCCATAAAACTTCTGTTACAGGTTCACGGATTGTAACGGCTTGGCCCTGCTTCTTTTTTGTTTCTGGATCAGCAGGTTTATCAGCAACGGTATATTCACCGTATGCTTCCTCCATACCCTTAAACAACTCCATAAATGCTGGCGCATAAATAGACATAACACACCCCCCAAAAAGAACACCCCTCTCCGAAGAGAGGGGCTAGTCTTTACATAACTTCTTCAGCGGGAGTGTGCTTGACTAAAACTTCGTTCTGATTGATAGAACTAGCGAAAGCCTTTGCGCCTTGGTACAGATCACTATCAGTTACCATACCAGCATCTGATATTGCCCATCCTTCCCAATGGTTATCGTCTTTAGATTCACCGGTTGTTTGCAAATTATACATGAACCCATATGACGGCGGACTTTTAGGACCATCCTTTGTTTGGATAATTTTCTGCTTAATCATAGTGTTCCATTTACGACTATGTTTAAGCTGAGTGCTGCTCATGCTTATAAGGGCCTGTTCAGCAGTGCCGTCACCGTTTGAATGTACTACAAGAACGTAGTGTTCAGCCGTATCGGATAAAATATTACCCTCTGGGGTTATAGCCTGACCTTTTTCATTACGGTCAAATGCTGGGAGTGTGTCTGTTCTAGAATACTGTTGAACCAGCCCACCTCTTTCCGGTTTCCATTCAATGATTTTGAATTTAAACCCACAGGGAATTACGGTTACGCCTTCGTCGGCTTTCCATAACTTTCCTGTTACGGTATTCATAATCATTCCTTCTTCAGCGCCGTCAATAAACTTACCGTCACGTTTGGCTAGTTCAGGAGACATTTGTTGAAGTATTTTAAGAAAAGGTATTGCCAGATCTTGCCCTGTAATACCTTCTTGACCATGACCAGAATCCGCAGCCATTTCATTTAAAAGTTCGGCTGGAACCTGTGACTCTAAGTTTTGTACTGCTTTCGCCATCAATCTATCCTTTCTTAATGGTCGCTTTTTGCCCTAGAAAAGCTCCGAAGAGCTCAAGCGGAAAGGGCTTACCGCTCTCGACCTGTTCACGCACAAACGCTTTTAATGTTTGCGAATGAACCTGTTCTTTATCAGTTGGAGTTAACCCCAGTTCAGATAAAGCCTTTATAGCTTGGGTTGCGTCATTCGTTTTTTGTCCAACATCAACAGAAACAAGGTGTTTAATTAAATCACCATGCCCATTCTTTTTTAACCATATATGGGCTTCCTCAACGCGGTCCTTAGGTATACTGGCACCAACAAAAGGTTTGATCGTTACCTTAACACCATCAGTGTTTGTAAATTCCATTACCCCTAGTTCCATCATAACGTCAGGAAGGGTGCGTGTTTCCATTTCTAGAATTTCTTGCCTAAATTTCTTTAATTCAGTTTCTTGTTTTTGAAACTTTGTGTGCATTTCTTGCAATTGTCCAACTAGTTTTCCTACTTTAGAAAGTTCTTTGTCTTGTGGAATACTAACATTTTCAATTGCATCTTTCTCTATTTCTGAAAAAATATCATCCATAACTTTCTTCCTTATTGTAATAATCTACATTTACTTCGTAGTAGTCCTTTTCCCTTTTTTCCCATTTAAGCATTTTTAAAAACCCATTGGTCTTTTCGGAAGCTACCATCATACATAAACCCATGATGATAGGATCTCCAGACAGCAACAAAAAATCTTCCTTATCATAGTCGCTTAAGACCCTTTGAATTTTTCTTAGAATGGGGGTTGCAGAAATTACAATTTGGGCATTATCCGGCAATACAGCCACGAGCTTACCGTAATGCCTAGCCGGTAAAAAATTTCTACCGTGCATTTCTTGTGTAATGAAAACTCGTGACATCCAGCTTTCTACCTTTCTACGCCGGTTAAAATAGTAGCCCAAACAATTTTATGCTGACAAGCAAAATTTTATGCTGTCACTTCTTTTAGCACAGTAAGGTTTTTCTCCAACTCATGCCACCCCGCCAAACCACTATGATCAATCCAAGTGTTCATAGCATCACGGCTACCCCAAGCAATAGAGGGTATTTCCCAGATCATCCACATAACAATCTGTTTTATATTTTGGACACTGGCTTCATCAGCTCTTGTTATTGCCTGGGTTAAATCGTTGACAAGAACTGCGGTTAAGAATTGGCCGGGATAAATCCCATGTTCAATATACCGCTCGGCTGCTTCTTTAATAAGAGGTGTTCCCTCTAATTTACTATAATCAATTTTCATTTTCATTTCTCACTTCTCCATGTTGCTTGATAACGAGCCAATGCTTCCATTACTAATTCTGCATGTTCTAGTTGGTTGCATATACAAATGTCCGTGGTTAGTTCAAGATCGTTTAATTGCACTTGTTTAACCAAATAGTATTCTGGTTGAGCAACAACGGTTTCGTTGTCATTAAACACCGCCTCAATTACATATTTAAAGTTTATATCCATTCGCGCCATTTATCTCCTGTTATGGCTTGTGCTAATGAAATCTTATCTCGGAGCGCTTTTATAATTTTTTCGTCAACCGTACCTTTACAGACAAGATCCAGATACGTAACTGAATGTTTTTGACCAATACGATGAGCGCGATCTTCCGACTGCAAGCGTTTTTCCAAGTCATAATTGTTTGAATAATAAATGACAGTAGTCGCCGCAGTGAGCGTAATGCCATAACCACCTGTCTGAGTATTGCCAAGAAAAAACCGTGTAGGAGAACTTCCATCCTGAAACTGTGATATAGCCTCAACACGTTCTTCATCTTTAGTGTCTCCGAAATATGTAACCAAAGAATCTTTGCCATAGGTCTTAGTTATTAAATCTCTTAATAAGAATACATCGTTACGATAATTAGCCCAAATTATAGCTTTACCCGACATCTCTTCTAGAGCTGCCATAAGTTCAGTTGAACGGTTGTTTTGAATTTGTACCAACTGCCCTTCGTCTGTTGGTAAAAAGCCGCATGAGATCTGGTGTAGTCTCAATAGCTGTACAAGCACGGTAGTGGTGGTAGCTTCGCCTTCCTCTAAGAAGGCTATTGCCGTTTGGCGCATCTGTTTATAGATTTTGCTTTGCGGCTTGGTCATTTCAAATTCTCGCCGCATGTAAATTTTATCTGGCAGGTCTAAGCATTCTTCTTTGGTTACGCGGTAACTAAATTCTTTTATTATATCGTGTAGCTCGTCAGTGTTTTTATACCCTGTTACCTGTTTAAAGTTTCTTCCACCAAAATGCGCGTCGTTTAAAATAGCGAACTTGTTTCTAAAGCTATAGTACGAACTAAAACCCAGTAGGTGTGGATTTAAAAAATCACACTGGCTAAATATATCTAAGGGAGATTTAGTAACTGGTGAACCTGTCAGTATCCTGCGGTACCGTGCAAACATACTAAGTTTAATCATAGCCTTGGTACGTTTGGCTGACGGTGTTTTGATAATGGTACTTTCGTCTACAGCCAACATACTTATCCGGGTGTTTAAAAATTTGTCTATTACCAAGTTTCCTTTTTTGGTAATTACCGCGTCAATGTTAATAACCAAAATGTTTAAATCGTCGTTTGGTTCAAACAACTTATTCAGTTGCGCCTTAACTCCCTTTGTTAATCTACTAGACCAGATACCAATACGAATGGGTATGTGCTCCGGCATGTGGGCAGGAATTTCTTTTGAAGACCAGTTCCTATAAACCCCTTTAGGTGCAACAATAATGAGTCCTTGTATTTTGCCAGCATCAAACAGCATGGCAGCATTATCCAATAGGACTTTAGACTTACCCGTACCCATTTCCATGAAGTAGGCGTATTCTATCTTATCCCAACTAAGGTCAAGTGCCACTAGTTGATGAGTATAAGGTTTAGTCTTGAACGGGTAATTCACGCTTTCTCAACCCTTTCTAACTTCTGAACGCATTATAGCAACTTAAACAGGTTGCGACAACTGGGACAATGTGGCGCTATACACCCGCGCGAGGAGAATTTTTTTCTAAGAAACTCCCACTGTAAATAACACTATACGAAAAACACGGCAATTCGTTCCAATACCTTGCCAATACCGGCAACTCATTGTTAATGTTAAAAAACTTTGTCAACGAATTGCTGAATTGGCGAATTGGCTGTTTTATGAAAATTAAATTTGATTCTCAGATGGAATATTAGCCAATACGGTAATACCAAAGCTGGAAAGCTATAGTGGCCTTGGAGTTAGGACGAATTGGCAAGGTATTGTTTGCTGTTTCTAGCCAATACCTAGCAATACTCACTATTCAGATACAGCGTCCATTACCTTCTGCATCGCTTTAGAATCTAAACCCTTGCGAATACCTTTTATCACATCAACAGCAGCATCACTTCCTATATCAACAGCTTCACCACCTACGTCAATTGCTGTAGAAAGAATATGTCTACCTGTAGCCTCTAATTCTTCATTTGTAGGAAGAGGCAAATCTGAATTTTCTGGTGATTTTGATACATCTTTAAGAATACGCACATAAGCATTTCTTCGTACTTCTGGGCTAAGACTCATATCAAGCCCTCGTGTCATATTTTTAAGGTTTTTAGGATTAGAAAGATACTTAGCCCCGAGGCGCAGCGCAGCTAATTTTGTTATAATTCCAGGTATTCCAGAAGAACCCCTAAAGGCTCCTTCTACAGCCATTAGTGAACCCATACCCCCTAAAGTTACTCTTCGTTGTAAGAACGTAGATGGATCAGGAACTTTAAAACTTGCTGCCGCTTCTACAAGTCTAAAGAAATTTTTCAGATCTTTAACACCATAGTTGCTATATCGTAATACCTCTTCTAATACTTCATCGCCCCCGGCAGTACCAATCCCTAGTTTTTCTTTTAGAGCTGAGAATACATTTTTGTGGGGTTCTTCTAAGTATTTGGGATTTTGCAGAACATTATCCATATATTGACGAAAGTTTTTCTCAATTTGTTTTTGTCCAGTAATACGTCTTAGCTGTTGAATAGAATCAACAGAACGTAAATTAAAGAGATCACTAAACAATTCATCTTTTTCTTTTGAACCAGCTTTCTCCCAAGTCGCCTTAAATACATTTTTATCTACCCGACCAAACTTTTTACCTGTAGCTGAATCAAATTTTACTAGGCCCTTATTAAAGTAGGAATTAGCTTTCTTTAATGCCTTGGCGATCATTACGCCGGTAATAGCATCGGGGTCTGTAGAAGGCGCTCCATTTTTAAATTTCCCCGTAAAATTCAGTGCGGGACTATTTAAATCGCCTTCCATGGCAGTTTTCATTGTTACGCCTTCTTCAACGCCTTCTTTAGATGCACCAAGTATTCTTCTGAGTTCCAGCATCTTTGCTTGATATTGAGTGGGTGTAATACGTTTTGGAAAATCAACAGCTTTTTGCGCCCATTCTAAAACAGTATCTTTTAAAATTTGGGGTTCGTCTGCTGAAGTACGGCCAGCCTCGGCCATTTGTGTAATCTTTTGGGCAGCTTCTCTGAGCCTGGTTGTTGGAATAAATGCTTGTTGTGCTTCTGGTAAGTGCTTTGTCTGATTAAAGAACTTACCGTAGAGTTTGCCAGAAGTATAATTAAAGAAATCCCATTTTTTACTTGCCCGATCTACCATTTCACGACTCAAGGTAGCAGACGTGCTAACAGTAGGAGCAAAGGAATCAAGCATGTCATATAAGCGATTATTTAAAGCAACATCAACATGTTCAGCTGACCGTTTGAACGGGCCTCCAACAAAAGGTATAACACCGAGAACTTTAGTTACGCCTTTAATTGTTTTTCTACCAGTAGCTTGAACGATACCAAACGGTACCCTATAGGCTTCAGCTAGAGATGCTAATTCTATGACTTTTGGATCAGCGGTTCCAAATAGTTTTCTAAACCCTAATTTAATCACTGCAGGAGGAACTCTCAGTAATGGACCAATTGCCTGTACATACCCTTCTGCTTTAGCTTCTCCTAACACTGCTCGTTCTGTTGGTTTTAGTGCTTTTTCTACTGTTGAAGGTACTGCTTCATAAAAGGGATCTTTTTGAAACCAACGCACTGCACCATCTATAGTATCAAATATAAGACTTCCACCAAGGGCTCCAGCAACACCACCACCTCTTATTCCTGCTTGTTTACCACGAGCAAGTCCAGCCCCTACAGCTTCACCAGCCATAGCACCAGCCGCTGTGAACGACTCACGCCCCACAGGCATACCTAAAACTCGTTCAGTTAGAGGTTTAAGTCCAAATTCACCTTCTGATCCTAAAGGAAGTTTGCTTCCTATTTGTTCTTCATAGTCTTGCAAAGAAAGTTCATCAGCAGCTCCAGGTGGAACCGCAACCAAACCTTCCTCTGGAATAGCCTTGGCCTCTGAGTCCCAAACGAAGGGGTCTATTCCAGGTTCTGTTGTAAAATCAGCTGCAAATGGATCTTGTTCGGCCATTTATTGAATACCCAATACTTTTTTAGCGGCTCCAGGACCATACCACTTATCGAAAAACCCTTGAACTTCAAGTGTAGGATTATTTTTTAATATTCCTATATGTTTTTTCCTTCTGGCGACATTCTTTTCTGCAGGAGTATCATCCCCTACTTTTCCTGGTTTTATTTTTCTTTTTTTAAGTTGTACTAGGAGGTTGGTTTGATCATCAATACTTCTCTGAAACATAGGAATAGCTTCTTCAAGCGCTGCGAAAATAGCGCGTTCGCTTGTAATAACTTTGTCAAATCCAAGAGCTTCTTCACCTTTTTCAATATCTTTAGAATTTATTCTACCCGCTCCTTTTACGGTTCTAGCATATTTATAAACAAGTGAATTTGTTAAAAACTTTGCAGCAGATAAATCTTTATTAAACCAGTCAACAACATCTGGTTCAACTTGTTTTGTGTCTATATCTCTTTTAAATTGATGGGCAAAACTAGTAAATTCAATAACTTCACCGGCCACAGCGTCTAATATATCGTGAATGTTCTGAATACCGCCTTTCATTTTAGCTACAACTCCAAGAAGTTGTTGAGTCCCACCCTGATCCTTTCGTAGTTTTTGTAGTCTTCGAATTAAAGCAATACCTTGACGACCAGAGTCAATTTTATTTTGTATCTTAACTGACGCACTTGCAGTAACTTTAGGTATCTGCACGTCGTATCTAACAAGACCCTTGTCTCTGGCGAGCCGCATATCTGCTGGATTATTTGTGTCTAATGTCACAGGTATACGAGTTTCAGGGTCCATAAAATTCGCCAGAGATGACTTAGGAGGAGTATTGACTTCAACTTTTTTGACAGAACCGTCTGGATTTTTTGTTACATGTACTGCAGATCCTGTTGCTCCAAATCGTTCAATAGCTTCTGGACCAAAAAATTCAGTAAGATCGGCATCAGACATTAGCTCTACTTTTTCATTAGGAGCTACGTCTGTGTAATTTGGATCTTGATACATTTTATCTAATTCTACTGAATCTGTTGAAACATCTACATAGTTAGGACCAGTTAGTCCTCTATTATCTTTTCTATAAAAACGCACAGTTTTTACTTCACCGGGTTCCCAGAGTTTTAGATCAACTTTTCCATTTTTATTTGTACTGTAGGTACCGCTATGTCTAGGACTACCACCCATTACTTCCTCTACATATGGTTGAGGAATACGGCCATTTGCTCCAAACACTTGTCCCGGTTCACCATAGCCCTTAAAGAGACTTTGAGCAGCGGCTCCAACCATACCGGCTCTTTCAGATGCTAGTATGTCTTCACGAAGTTCGCCCAAATTCTTAAGATTTTCAATTGTAATTTTTTCAGTTGCCAGTTCTGTTGCGGCTCTTGCTTGGGTTCCTTTTCTTACGTTGTCAAAGCCAGCGGCAACCGCGCCTAAAGTCTGGTCTCCTGTTTGGGCAGCGGCTCGCATTCCGGCACTGAAATCAGAAAGCCAATTCCAAAACGGCTGAACACTATCCGGGTCTTTAGTTCTACTTAACCGTTGCATAAGCCCCTTAATCTTTTTGTCTAGAACTTTAACCATCTGATTGCCGGTAGAAACAGGCGCAGCAATTTTTGGATCTGCATTCGGTGCTTTTGGATCAGTAGGAACTATTGTAACAGCGGCTGGTTGGAGTTGAGCACCGCCAACATGGGTATTCACACTTGTCTTTGGTATTTCTGTGTATTTTTCTATCGTAGTAACGTCTTTTAATGTGCCAGTGGTTGTAATATCTTCATAACTAACCGCTTGAGGTACCACTGTTCCATCTTCGTTTATTACTGCGGGTTCCAATACTGATGTTTCTGGTTCAGCGGTTGCTACCTCTGCCTCTGGCTCTATAACGGTTGCGGTTGCTGGTTCAGCGGTTGACTGATGTTTCTGGTTCAGCGGTTGCTACCTCTGCCTCTGGCTCTATAACGGTTGCGGTTGCTGGTTCAGCGGTTGCCACAACTTCTGGCTCTGGCTCTATAACGGTTGCTGCCTCTGCCTCTGGCTCTATAGCGGTTGCTGCTTGTGCTCTTGCTAGTTCTGCTTCCCCCTGTTCTCTTTTTGCTTTTATAGCGTCTAATGCCGCTTGTATTTTTTCTTCTATTCTTTCTTTTTGCCCATCAGCAGGAGGAAGTATTTCTTGTCTGGCAAATTGCTCTGGCCCTGGACCTACTCCACCGGGTTCAGGAAGAATTTGGTTAGAAGCAAGCTGCGCTATTTCATTCATTAACTCTTGAGTGGGAGCATTAGGTTCCGGAAAGATAGGAGGAGGTCCTTGAGGTTCAGGAAGGATAGGACTAGGAACTGGTGCTTGTTGTTGCTGTGCTTGTGTGGCCTGATTCATAGCAATAAGTTTAGCTACTTCTGGGGGTAACTGGTTAGGATCCATTGGATCAGCTTGCGGCATTGGCTGATCTAAAGATCCAACAAAAGGTATAACACCAAGAGCTTGTGCTTGTGCTGCCTGATTTCTAGCAACAATATCAGTACGGCCCGTAAACCTTGCCTCTCGATCTTTCTGCACGGCACGAGTTTTATCTTGAAGAGATAAGAACCTATTCTCTGCGGTCTGTTGTGCCTTAACGGCTTGTTCCTGTTCTTGGTCACTTCTTTCTTGTCTTGCTAGTATTTGCTGAAGGGCCTGTTGAGACTGTTGTCTAGCTAGTGCTTCTCCGGCAAAAAAATCACCTGGAAACGGAGCTGTTGCCGAACCTGGAAGCGGAGCGGGAGGAAGACCACCCCCGGCCTGTGCCTGTCGGTGATACCCAGAAAAGGAATTTATTAGACTTCGTATTTTTTCACCAAAAGGCGTGAACCAATTCTCTTCCGTAAGAAGACTCTTCAACCTTTCTATTTTTTGGCCGGGGTCAGCTTCAGCCTCAACGGGTAAAGCCGACAACGGAGAAGGTTGAAGTATGTTTCTACCAATTTGTTGATAAGGGTTAGCCATTAACCGGTCATCCAGCCTTTAGCTGTGTCCCACAGGTTGCCCCATCCTTGTGCGGGACTCTGAGCTCCAGTACCGCTCGGTGTAGCAAAGAAATTACCGATACCGCTGGCAATACTCGCAATGTTCCCAAGGCCAGTCATGGGTGTATAACCACCGGGGCCACCAAAAACGTCTGTAGCTTCTGTAACCGTTTTTCCATAAGGTAAGTTAGCCAAGGCACCTTGTCTAACGTCAGCCATTTGGAAAGGCCAGTTAATCTCTGCTTTTTCTGTTCGAAGCAAGTCAGAAAGCTGAGCTTGATTTTGTGCTTGTTGAGCACCACCATAAGTAA
>Ga0208315_1001586_pt1 | contig 11267 bp, 14 predicted proteins | sample MalvireepMed_215_FD_184239 | JGI IMG/M metagenome (GOLD analysis project Ga0208315, IMG submission 184239) | Marine viral communities from the Global Malaspina Expedition - Malaspina viral metaG DeepMed_215 (SPAdes) (version 2) | ecosystem: Environmental > Aquatic > Marine > Oceanic | place... | reverse complement strand
ATGGACAGGTGATAGTCGAGTTGGCTTTTGCCCATGGCAACGATGGCAACTTTTTTGCCTTCGAGCTCTTTAATCATTAAACGCGCCCCCTGGTTTTGTCATAACGCATTTGTTCCGTGGTGGTCTTGCCTTCGGCCCAAGACTTTAATTGCGTCAGTTCTTTTGCGTAATTCTGTTTGTATGTCCCAATTTCCGCTGCATCCAACTTCATGAAAATAGCCGCCTGCAACAACGATCCTGCCAGCATGACATTTGGCATGTTGGTGGAAAGATAGGTGGTGCCATCGGCTGCGCCTGCGGTTAGGGAAGTAGGCCGATAAAAGTAATGCAATTCAAAAGTATAATTGTCATCAGGTGTAGGCGCCAGAATAAAGGTGTCATTATCAAATTCACCGTAATACTTGGGCTGACCAGTCGTTGATGCGTTTGGAGTGTAGTCTCTGATAAACGATGGATGTTTTAATAACAAATAATAATAAACGCTGGAACTGATGACTGCCAGGCTGAATGGTGCTAGAAAATCAGATGGCATTCCAAGATAAGCGCTTCCAGAGGTTGCAGTTCCAGTCACGTTTTTGCGGTAATAATTAAGCTCTACATTCTTGAGAATGTCTTCTTCAGTGTTTTTAATGAAATTGTCTAAGTTGTTGGTAAACGTTGTTTCATCGTTTTCCATGTAATCCTGGATCGCTGTTTTCAGTGTTGCATAAGTAAAGGACATCAGTCTCCTCCTGCTAATATAGTACCAACTTCCCCAGTTGCATCAAGACCCTTGAAATCTGTGCCTATCGGATCATCGGTAGTGGTCATGCCACCTGGCTTGGTGGTGGTTACAACACCCAAAGCCGCTGTTCTGTAATTGATATCAGGCCTTGGATTGTACAGCGCTTCAGCATCTGCTACATGTGGAGGAGGTTCCAGCTGTGGACTTTTGGCTTCATAGCACTCCGGACAAACCTTGAAGTTGGTCCACTCTTTTTTCAGTTCATGCAATAAATAGCGAAACCCGCAGCGATCACAGATTCCGTATGCGTATTTGCCGTATGCATAAGCCATCTTTAATAGCCATAGGAGCGCATGTTTGGTTTTACCATCAATGATGCACGACTTTCATCCTGGGCTAAAGCCCTGGCAAACTCGTCTTCATAAATAGCTTTCAATGACTCCATTCTTTCCGGTGCACGCTTTTGTGATAAATAAAAAGCAAGCCCGGCAACTAAAGCTGGATAAAATCTGAACGGCATCTGCAAATCATTAACCGATCCATCTGCATCTTCAATACGTAGAAGCTGATTCATTTTGATTACATCAGTGCTGTTCTCAGGCGCCGGCCAAATATAGATTTTTGGCGTAACCTGTTTGTCCAGGAACCATTGGGTTGGTCTTGCTTTGGTCGATTTGGTAGGAATGTTCCAATACTCTGCGCGTCCAACCTGGTTCATTTGGTAGTCGGTTGCAACATCATTGACAGTGCGCCTCAACACCACATCCAGAACATCGATTACATAATCGTTTAAGCTGTACGAATCGGTGCCTTCAGTCAGTGTCTGACTAACATTGCTAATGGTCCATTGATTCAATCCTCGGTTTGCCCAGTCGGCAAACAAGATGTTCAATGAACGGCGGGCTGTGCGTGCGTCATAAGCAGTACGCAACTCCAGCCCACAGCGTTCATAGGCTTCTTCGATCCATTCGCCCACATCGGGCTGGAAATCACGAGATCCGGAAGTAGCCATTCTTATTAGTAGTTCTTAATGAACTCACACCAAACGGTGTATTCATTCCCAGCATCAGCTGTTGACGGAATAACTAAAAGAACATCGCCTGAATAACCAGTTGCTTCTGTGTTTACTAAACCACCAAAATCACTAAAATCAAACGAATTGTCATAAGACAATGTTAGAAAAGTAACATCAGTATCTGCATCCCAGTCTAGGGACGCAGGTGCATCTGTTCCTCCTCCAACTGTGTACCATATCTTATTTAAAGTAACGGTTGAACAAGACACTCCTTCAAATGTATTTAATCCTGAAACATCTACAAGGGTTGTGCTGCTTGCGCTACCGTCTGAATAAATAGAACAATATACGATTAGTTTTCTGTTTCCATCAAATTGCTTAGTGGGACCTGTGACTGTATTAGCCATAATTTACCCCCTATTAAGCGTCAGCAAATGGTGTTACTAAAGTTCCTGAACCAAGTAGCTGTGCTGCAACATGGTATTTAGCGCTTGCTATTGCAGTAACAACTACAATGCTTCCTGCTAAACCACCTTTGGTTGAGCCATTTTGTGTAATAACATCGTTGGATGAGCCAGAAATAAAGGTTTTGCCTGCTGCGCTGTCATCAATTCCGGTGTAAGCGCCACCGACAAACTTGTCTGTGCCATCTGTTACGATATCCATATCAGTTGCTGCCGTGACGACAACAAAAGTAAATTGTGCGCCTAAGTTGCAAAGCTGTCCTGGATCAGTTTTATCATCGGGCTCTGTAACTACAATGCTTGGAAGTGTAAATACTCCATCTGCATCGTTACATAATAGCGTTCTGCCAGCATGAGCTGCCACTGTGATGGTTGTGTTTGCCGTTAAACTAACGGTTGCTTTGTATCCTGCGTTAATAAAACCAGCAAGTGATCTTACAGGACCTGAAAAGGTTGATTGTGCCATAATTTTTTCCTCCGAAAAAATAAGTCCTACCGTCTTGGCTTGTCTGCTAGGTCAGTCTGTAGGACAAGTTTACCCCTAGAAAGTGGATGCGGGTTGAGTTAGAAACCCCCGCATCACAGGTTCCATTATTGGTTCTTAGCCACCCGATGAGCCATATATGCCACGCGGGTTGCTCCAACCAAAGCTGTAACGCTCTCTAGCCTTAAAGCGAACATTTCCAGTGTCAAAATCACCTTCCATGTTTGTGCTCATTGGCGTACGCTCAAAATGCTTCATTCCATCTGGACAGTCTGTCAAGACAAACCATGCATCTGTATCGGTTAAGAAATGATTGACGGCATAGCCATCTGAAATCATTCCCATGTTCCTCAATGCATTTATGTCATTGTCAGCAGTTCCGACACGGCCTGGAGTTTCAAGCAAGCGGTCTGCTATGAATTGGAGTTGCGGTGGCACAACTAGCTTCAGCCCTTGAAGAGCAAGCGTTAGATTACGATCATCAACAAAAGTTGAAATTGTAATTAACGCATCTTCAAGTGCCGTTTCGTTCAAGTCAACTTGGGTACTAGGTGTATTTGAGAAAGTACCGCCACCCGCTAGGGTATGCGCACTGTTCACTAGAGACAGTCCGTCTCCACCTGTGTAACTAGAGCTAAATGCATTGTTTAAAACATTAGCGCCTTTAACCTGTTTGGTGTGTGCCATCGAACGCGCAAGCGCTTTCGTATAACGTGCACCCAACCGGTCATAGAGGTTGTCCTCTACAGCTTCTTCTGTCAAAGCAAATGCCAGTGCAATAGTTTCATGGGTATAGCGAGCAGTATAGCCTTCGTAGGCTGTATCAAACTCAACTCCATCACCCTCTCTTTTCACGGGAGCATTTCCGAATCCTGTAATCAGAACTTCTTCTTCAAAAGCTCTATCTGAACTTTCAGTCTCGAAAACTTCCTTCGTCTCGTCTTCATAACGAGCGTACTCCATGCCGAATAGGGCGTTTAAACCAGGCTCTAATTCTTTAACGAGCTGTGCTCTTGAAATTGCCATTAGTTATTTCTCCCTTACGCTAACCCAACTTGTGCTTGTCTATACAATGAATTTTGTACCATAACAAGAACATTGGTGTTCGCGCTACCAGCGTCGGAGTTCTGAGGGTCTGTAGATATCTGAATCGCCTTCAGTGGCAATGTGGCTGTAGTAGCCCCAGTTGTCACATCAAGCTCTACATTGGAACGACCACTTGTGGTTGATCCAACTGTCGACTGATCTACAATGTCAAAGTTACCCCATAGATCCGTTACCGGGAAAGCAGCGTCTGCTTGTACTTCATAGATGACATAAGGGTCGTCTATGATGAAAGCAACTGCATCCGTGGCAGCGTTTCCTGGCCAGTAATTACTCCATGAGGGCTTACTGGTTGTAGGGTCGGTGTAAAAGCAACCGTTGAACACACCAACAATGATGTCGCTTGTAGCGCTACCACCATCAGCACGCGCAATACGGGTAACCGTACCGGCTGTGTTCTGGGTCACAATATCACCCATGTAAATCTTAGTCGTATAGGCCTGAGCCGAAGTCGTAATACGATATCTAGATTGACCTCCGTTGAACGGTGAACCGCTAACATGCTTGGCTGGACGCAAACCAAATGCGGCGTCTTTATTTGCCATAATTAACTTCTCCGATCACGAGATTAATATTAAGTGATTCTAGGCTTTCGCTTTTGAACCACCACCAAAAGTAACCCTGGATTGCCGATTTTTAGTGATCGGCATAGCAGGATGTTCTTCACGCATGAGGTCATTATCAACAGCATTCATCTGATTGTCTGTTTTTCTTGCAAAATAATTTTCTCGTTCTCTGACAATCGATTCATCGATCTTACACAGCATCAAACCACCGATTCCGACAACACCTGCGTGTTTGCCGTGGTCAATGATTGGTACGTCAAATTCCGGAATTTCATTAGGCTTGACGGGCTCGTAGCCCTCGCGAAACCGTTGCATGACATTCTTTCGATCTTCCTGTCCTCTGATCTCAGTACGAATCCATCGATATCGCATTCCATCAGGAGGCTTGGGGGTTTTCAAAAGAGAAGGCGGCTCCCAGGGGCGTCGTGCCTCTTGGGTGTCGCGTGTTTCGGAACTCCGAGGAGTTCTATCAATTTCAACGTTTTCTTCGATTTCAGCTTTATCATTCATGAGTTGTCTAACCTCGCTTTGTGAACTGCATAATCTTTGAAAGAAACTCCCAGACGTTTAGCTAGTTGCTGTTCGCTGGGTGTCAATTCCACCTGATTACGATTTTTCCTGCGCCCATTTGAGTTACCGCGTGATGGTGAAGCTACGGTTTGGACGGGTTTCCCGCTTGCTTCCACGTTTTTGTCAAAACGATTTGGCAACTCTCGTTGCATTCGTTTGTTAATCTCAGAGTAATAGTCATCCGACTCTGTGTCAAATCCTTCTTTCTCCAATTGGCTGTGAACTGTCAACGCAACATTGGTCATTACCTGATCCTGTCCAAACCAGGTATTTTCATTTGCCCACTTCTGAGCACGCTGAGAGGGCGGATTATAAGCCGGTTGTGTAGGAGTTTGTTGTTGTACCTGTTGAGCATAAGCCTGCTGTTGCTCATTGTATTCTTGCATTTGCTGGTTGTATTGCTGCAATTGCTGTTGGTACTGATCCAATGCAACTTTATCCGCTGATGCTGCCGCTAAAATGGATTGGGCTTCAGCTATTTTGTCAGCCTCCCCTTCTTCCATGGCTTTTTGCAATGCAATTTTGGAGCCCTCCAACTGCGACTCAACACGCGCCGCAAATTCAGCGCCGTAACTTTCGCCATAGTCTTGACCCATTTGCGCTTGTTGTGCTTTAAGTTTTTTGTTCTCTTCCATTGCCTGTTTGGCGTATTGGAGAGCTTGCAGTTCTCGTCGTTGAAAATTCTTCGCCTGACGAACCGCTTTATCAATTCTGTTTTGTGCCAGCTTGGCTCGCTGTTCGGGCTCGCTAGATTCTTTTTTTGCCTCTTTTTTAACATGGTCGCTGGGCTCAAAGTCCTCTTCAACCGACTCTTCTTCTATTGCCGGCAACCCTTCTAAGTCTTTTCCTTCCAATTCAATAAAAGTGGATTCTTCCGAAACGGTTTCTTTGGTACGTCTATCTTTGGGCAACGCTGCCTTTTCAATCGCTTCGTCTGTTATTTCTGGTAATGCTTCTGCCATGATTTACTCCGTTATAAACTCTGGATATCGTCAGGATTCAGAATGGTTCCAATGACCTCATCGTCATTGATAATCCTGACTTCCGCGCCGTCTTCCAGTTTAAAACGAGCGCCTGCATAACGGCCAATCAAAACCCAATCCTTGGTTTCACACCAAGGCTTGCCATTGAATTTGCCCATATCTTTATACGCAAGAGGACCGAGCTTCAGCACATACGCAACCACTGTTGCCAATGCTTCACGGTCAATTACGGAATCCGGCAACACAATGCCTCCATCGGTAACGCCTTTGCCTTTGTAGGGCAAAACCAAAATCCGCCATCCAGTGGGTTGTGGCATTCGTTCTAAAAGGGAGGTATCAAGCAGGGAAGGATCAAGCACCAATTCTGTTGGTTCAACATAGGCATCCTGGACAGATGCGCTACCGTTGTTTGCTTCCTTTTTTTGCGCCTCGTTTTGAGCCCTGCGTTCGGCTTCGATATGTTGGGGGACCGCTAAGTCACTCATCAAAACTGTCTCCAGTTGTTTTTTGCAACACTTCTTTAAAATCTGACTCAAAGGAGCGAAGTGCCGTTAACTCTCCCATGAGAAAACGATAGTCTTCCATCGTTTTTACCAAGCCGCCGGACAGTTGATCAGAAACCTGATCTTGTCTGTTCCGCAACTCTTTTAGAATATACTCTGCTAGCCTTACGCCGTCCACTATTTTTTATATAACGCTACCAAGAAAACTTCCTGCTTGGGGCGAATAAAGATTTTTAGGAGTACCAAGACCGCTTAGACGCTCATTAATCAAAGCCTCAATGTCAGCCATGCTGGGTCCTCTAATGCCTTCCAGCTCACTTATCCTTTGTTGTAATCCAGATGGATCAAATGGCTGTTGTCTTTGCAACGCTGCAATCTGAGCTTGTAATCCTGTAGGATCAAACCCTGCCGCGCCCTCTAAAGCGCCAATCCTTTGTTGGAGTCCTGTAGGATCAAACTGTTCAAATGTTGGCATTTCAATATTTTCTAAAGCGCCAATCCTTTGCTGAAGTCCGGTTGGATCAAACGGAGTAAATGTCGGCATATCTTGTTGGTACTGTCTAAACACATCACCCCAGTTGTATCCAGTGGGATCAAATTGTTGTCTTCCTTGTAGCTCTGAAATCTGTCCCTGCAAACTTGTTGGATCAAACTGCTCAAATGTTGGTATGTCTTGCTGATACTGGTTAAATACATTTCCCCAATCATAGCTAGTAGGATCAAATTGTTGTTGTCCCTGAAGTGATGAGATTTGTTGTTGCAATCCGCTTGGATCAAATGGTGTGGATGGTTGGATGCCCTCCAAAGCAGTTAGCCTTTCCTGCAAGCCACTAGGGTCAAATGGTGTAAAATCTTGTATATCAGACTTCATCGCATACTGGCTGAAATCCGGCATATCGCTTTTTCTTTGATATTTTTGAAGCCAAGGATTGATTCCCTGTAAGGTTCTTGGGTCCCTCAATCCACCATGCACTTGAAGGGACTGTATAATGTCTTGCATATCAACAGCTCCGCTTTTATCAATATCAGCCATGGCTATTTCTTCGGGACTTAAGTTATCTCTTACCGTATATTCTGCTATTTGCTCTGGCGTCAAGCCGCCAGCAAAGCTCTCATAATCTGCTACTGTAGCTTGGCCTTTGCCACCATATTGCCCCATAATGTTGCCCCAGTCGTAAGCGGTTGGGTCAAATGTTTCTCCTGGAAGTCCTTGTGCACCAGTGGCGCCGGTAGCTCCCATAGCACCTGTAGCTCCCATAGCACCTGTAGCACCTGTTGCGCCCATAGCACCTGTGGCACCTGTGGCACCTGTGGTTGCTGTTCCAGGTTGTCCATACTGACCAAATATATCACTCCAGTCATACGTTGTTGGGTCGAATGGCGCTGGTGTTGGTGGTGGTGGTGGTGTTGGTTGTGTTGGTGTGGGTCGTTTACTTCTGAAACCGCTTCTGAACGGATCATAACCACCAAAGCCTCGGCCAAATCTTCTGCCGAATCCTCCTCCGAATCCTCCGCCGAATGGATTGTAACCGCCCATGCCTCCGAAACCTCCGCCATAGCCGCCCATACCGCCCATACCACCCATACCACCAAAGCCGCCATACAAAGGCCTTTGTGGAAAACCACCAAACATAGGTCTAGGTGGGGGCGTAAAAAACGGCAAGCCGCCGGAAAACAGGTTGGGACCAACGCCCAAGCCGGGCATTCCAAAATAAGGGTTCATGTAGCCACCGCCAAATTGTTGTGGTGGCATCGGTGGTAGACGCATTTCTCTGCGTGGAGTTAAGTATTGACCAAACGGGCTTCCCGGTTCATCAGGGGGCATTAGCATAGGGGTCATTGGCATCAGCCTCCCATCAGCGAAGCAAGACCGCCGCCGGCCATGCCAAAGTTACGCGCTTCCATTTCAAGCTCTTTGTTGATCTCCATGATTTGCGCCATTATTTCTCTGGCGGTGACTTCATCTGCCATTTGCAATTGTTGTTGCAGCATTTCCCTTTCGGCCATAAGAGCCTCTCTGGAGTCTACATCTACATCGCCGCCTGCGTACCAGCCTCCGGGGCCGCGACCGCGGTGAGCTGCCTGCATCTGTAATTGTCTCAGTGTGGGCGTGGGTGGAAGTTTATGTGGCTGTCCCAAAAAGGGATCAAATGGTGGTCTTAGTGGTTTGGGCCTAAACATTAGAATACTCCTTCAAACTTGGTGCCGCGCAGGGCCGCACCGCCGCCTCTCGACTTGCCTTTGCCCATGCCGGGCTTGGGTGGTCCGCCGTTGGCCTGTTTTTTTGGTTGTGCCAGGGGCACTGTGCCCTGGTCCTTGATTTTCATTGACTTGCTTGCCGCGCCTGAACTTTTCGGTATGGCGCCGCGAAATTTACCGGGTCTTGCTCTTGCCATGACGTTTTTTCCTCTTCTTGGGTTTTTTCTTTTTCTTCTTCTTCTTCGCTTTGCCAGCCTTACTCAAGGCAATGGCAACTGCTTGTTTCTTTTTGTAGCCTTCTTTCCTCAGTCTCCCAATGTTAGCAGAAACTGTCTTCTTCGCACTACCCTTTTTTAGCGGCACTCTTTTTCTTCGCGGCTGTTTTCTTTTTCTTCACGGCTGCTTTCTTTTTCGGCGCCGCTTTTTTCTTCGCTTTGGGCTTCTTTGTTTCCGCTGCCCTGGCAGCCAACAGCTGCTCTTTGCGTTTCGGGTCGCCGCGCCAGGCTCTTTCCGCCTTTTCCTTGGCGAGCCGTGCTTCCTCTTCAGCGCGTTCCTTAAGTTTTTGCTCTTTATGAGCAGCCTGCATGGCTTTCATCACTGAACTCATGTCGTCTCCTTTCTCAAGTCCGCGGCCTTGAACCGTTCCTGTTGCTCAAGCCGATCCTGTGCCGTTTCGTTTCTCATTTTCGCAATGTCCTCGGATGAGTCGATACGCTCCAGCGTTAAATCCTCATCCTGATCCATCTTCATTATATCTATTTTCTGGCGTTCTCCAAATTCTTGTTGCTTGCGCATCAGATCGCCGGCTTTTATTTCCAGCTCCTGACGCCTGAGTGCCACCAACGGATCTTCAGGTTGCGGCGGTGGCATGAATTGCTGATTGATCTGTTCCATCAGCTCGGCAATCGTTATAGCCACTTGTTTTTGTTGCTGCTGCATCATTTGCTGCTGCATCTGCTGTTGCTGTTCCGGCGGCGCCTGCATCATCTGCTGCTGCATCTGCATCATCTGCGGATCCTGCGCCATCTGCTGCTGCACCAGTTCTTCGGCCTTCAGTGAAACATGGTCGTAGATATGCGCCTGGGTCATTGCCATGCCCTGTGGGTTCTGCTGCATGATAACGGTACCATAGAGGCTCATGTGGGAAGCAATGTGGGCGTCGTGGTCCTGTCCTGGAAAAGCATCAGGCCGCTGTCCTAAAAGCAGTCCGGCATTCTCTTTGCCCGGATCAATCGGCTGCGGTTGCGGCGGCGGTGGCAGCAACGCATCAATATTCTGCACATTAAGTGCCTGATACATGCGCCGATACGCCTCATAAATGCCCGCTTTGCCATGGATTTCCGGGTTTGCCTGCGCCATTTGCAGCATTTGCTGCGCCAACATCACCCGTTGGCTCATCGAGAAAATGTTCGGGTCCGATACCGGAATGATGTCCACCCGGTCGTCGAAGTCCGCCTGTTTGATCATTTGGTCGCCATTGTTGGTCATATACGGGTATTCCGGCGGCAGGAACTGGGCAAAAATGCGTGCCAACAGGTTAAATTCCACCTTTTGTGCGTAATGCAGGCGCTTGTGGATCGCCGACATCACCTTGGTGCCGCGTTCGAGCAGCGCAATGGTGGTGCCTACCGGCATTTCCTGGTTGGAATCGCCAACCTGGATGTCGGCAATGGAAGCAAACCGCTTGCCGGCGTCAACCATGATGCCCATGAGGGCTAACAGGGTCTGTGACGGCTCTTTAAACGGCAACGGGATGAAGGATTCGCGCAAACTGCCCCCTGGGGCGTCCATATCGCGAAATTCTCCGGGCTGTAGGGGCTGATCGTCGTCCCGAATACGGATACCGCGTGCTTTAAACCCGGCAGGCAAGTTGGCCAAAGTGCCCGCATCGATCAGCTGGCGTAAAATGGAGGTTGATGCCCTTGACAAACCCCCAATCATGTGCGTCAGGCCAAAACCATAGAAGCCAAGGCCCGGTAAAAACTTGTAATGGACGAAATACTGGATCTTTTTCCGCAGCGGATCGCCTTCGTTCCAGTTCCTGCGTATCGAAAGCACCGCATTGTTGGCTTTCGACAGAGTAACGATGTACGGGAGCTTGATGCCGGTGGGTTCCCCCATCTCATCAACGTCTTCAAAGCCCTCCAAGTCCAAATCAAGATGAATTTCGTAAAGCTCGCACTCACTTTCCATGCGTGAAGAGGGCTCAACCCCCTGCAATTTGTCGATTTCCTCCTGAATGTCCTGCTGTTCGTACTGAACACCCGTGGCTTTGAGTGGCACGTCACGATAAAAGCCGATGTTCTGGAGCTTAACCACGTCGTTCAACGGCATGGTCACAATATTGGTGATCCTGACAGCCGTTTGCAAATCACTGGTGTCGTAAGGCACGACAAGATTCTCTGAGGGAATAAACCGGGATACCGCCCGCCCCAGATTCTGGTCGTAATACACTTTCCTGAACGCCGATCCCGACAAGGGCAGATAAAACAGGAGCATGTCGGTTTCGGGATCGTATTCTTCCATGACGTGCATCAATTGGTAATTCATGTATTCCTTGACTCTGGCCGCCTGTCCCTCTGAATCGGGGGTAATCGCCCCCACAATCTGGGTTTTCACCGGCCCTTGGGACGGCAATATCTCGGCGTAGGCCTG
>Ga0208315_1001585_pt1 | contig 11272 bp, 10 predicted proteins | sample MalvireepMed_215_FD_184239 | JGI IMG/M metagenome (GOLD analysis project Ga0208315, IMG submission 184239) | Marine viral communities from the Global Malaspina Expedition - Malaspina viral metaG DeepMed_215 (SPAdes) (version 2) | ecosystem: Environmental > Aquatic > Marine > Oceanic | place... | reverse complement strand
ACTCACTACTCACCCTTATCCTGATACAGCTTGAGCAGGCTGGAGAAGTCGAGTTTGCCGTTGCCGCCTGCTTTGTGCAGGGTGAACAACGAACGGGCGGCGGAGCCCATGGGCACGGGGGATGCGCATTGCTGGCTCACGTCCATGGCGAGGCCTAAGTCTTTGATCATTAGATCCACCTGGAAGCCGCCCTGGTAGCCTTTCGAGGCGGGGGCGTTTTCCATCACCCCTGGGTAGGGGTTGTAGACGTTCAGCGCCCAGTTGCCGCCGGAGCTTTGCTTCATGATTTCCGAAAGCACGGCGGGGTCTAGGCCGTTTTTGACGCCCATGTTGATCGCTTCGCAGGTGCCCGCCATCAGAATCGAGAGCAGCATGTTATTGCACACTTTGGCGACCTGCCCCGCGCCGTGGTCGCCTGCGTGGAAGATGTTTTTACCCATGGCTTGCAGCACTGGCTGCGCCTGGGCGAACTGAGCCTCCGAACCGCCCACAATAAAGGTCAGCGTGCCCGCTTGGGCACCGCCTACCCCACCGGAAACCGGCGCATCTACAAAGCCGATGCCCTTTTCAGCGCCAGCAGCGGCTACGTGACGGGCGGTATCAGCATCAATGGTCGAGCAGTCAATCACCAGCGCGCTTGGTTTAATTACTTCAAACAGCGGCGCGTCACCATCCACGTAAAGCCCGCGCACGTGCTTGCCTGCGGGCAGCATGGAAATAATGAAATCGGCGTCGGTAGCGGCCTCTGTGGCGGTGGCGGCAACGTCGCAGCCTTGGGATTTCGCGGTTTCCAGCGCTTGGGCGGAAAGGTCGAAAGCGCGCACGATAAAACCTGCTTTCGCCAGGTTGGCAGCCATCGGGCCGCCCATATTGCCTAAACCAATAAACGCAACGGTAGTCATCTTTTTGTCCTTATTAGCGTGTTGTAGAGAGTGCGGTGTGCGTTATTTAAGATCTGCCAGCGGGCTGGTGTCCCATGCGGGTGCCAGCAGCTCGTCTATAAAGGAAGGCTCGACCGAGGCCACGTCTGGGTAGGTCCAGCTTGGCTGGCCGTCTTTATCCACCAGCAGCGCGCGCACGCCTTCGGGGAACTCCCGGTGGCGGCAGCACTGCACAGAGAGCGAAAGCTCAAACTGAAACACTTCCGCCAGCGACATATGCTTGGCGCGGGCAAGCTGCTCGTGAATCAATTTGACCGAAACGGGGCTGCCGTGGGCTAAGGTTTTTTGCGCTTTGCTGAACCACTTGTCGTCGGTCTCGACTGCCAACACAGCCTCGACCATCTGCTCGACGGTGTCGTGGTCCATCAGCTCACGAATTAAAGATGACGACTTATAAACTGGCGCTTCCATCTCCGCGAACACTTCTTGGGAGGCCTGTTCCAGCTCGCGCAGCACGCGATTGACCACACCGTGGGCGTCGGTGTGTTCGCCTTCGCCCCAGCTGGCTGCTAGCAGCTTTTCGGCCAGCTCGTCGCGGTAGTGGCTGGCAATGGCGCGGTCGGCAAGGCCCAGGTGAACCGCGTCCGGGGCATTAATTTGCCCGCCGGTCATGGCCAGAAACCGCCCAGCGCCGCCCGGTAGGCGGTTAAGGAACCAGCTGGCGCCTACATCCGGGTACAACCCAATGGTGACTTCTGGCATAGCCAACCGGGAGGTTTCCGTGACGATGCGGTGGCTACTGCCGCTTAACAGGCCCATGCCGCCGCCCATCACGATGCCGTTGCCCCAGCAGATCACCGGCTTGGGGAAAGTATGCAGTTGGTAATCCAGGCGGTACTCATTCTCGAAGAAGCGCTCGGGGAAATCGGCTGCGCCGTCGCCTTGAATGGCTTTGTAGAGGTTGACCACATCGCCACCGGCGCAGAAGGATTTTTCGCCTGCGCTATCCAGCAGCACGGCTACGACCCGCTCGTCGCTTTGCCACTGGTTTAGGCGCGGCAGGATCTCTTCGATCATCTCCAGCGTGAGCGCGTTGAGCGAGCGCTCGGCGTTCAAGGTAATCTCGCCAATCACGTGGCCATCTTGGGTAGTGTGCTCTTCAAATAGTACGCAACTCATGGTTTGTCCTTATATGCTCGGGGCTTGGTGATATGTGCCCTGGCGGCTATAGCTCAGCGGCACCGTCGGCCAGTACGCGGCGGGAAATAATCAGCCGCATAATCTCGTTAGTGCCTTCCAGAATACGGTGTACGCGGGTGTCGCGCACGTAGCGCTCCATCGGGTACTCCTTAATGTAGCCATTGCCGCCGTAGAGCTGCAGCGCTTCGTCGCACACCTTGAAGCCCACATCGGTAGCGAACCGTTTGGCCATGGCGCAGTAGGTGGTGGCATCCGGGTGGCCTGCATCCAGCTTGGTGGCGGCCATGCGCACCAGTTGGCGGGCGGCCACCAGCTCGGTCACCATATCGGCTAGGCGAAACTGCAGCGCTTGGAACTCGGCCAGGCGCTTACCGAACTGCTTGCGCTCTAGCATATACTCGCGGGCTTTATTGAGCGCCTGCTGAGCGGTGCCGATCGAACACGTCGCAATGTTGATGCGCCCGCCGTCCAGGCCCTTCATGGCGATTTTGAAGCCGTCGCCCTCGTTGCCCAGCAGGTGGTTAGCGGGTACACGCACGTCTTCAAAGGTAATCATGCGGGTGGGCTGGCTGTTCCAGCCCATTTTGTCCTCTTTGCGGCCATAGCTGATGCCCTCGCTCTTGGCATCCACCGCGAAGGCGGAAACGCCGCTGGGGCCTTCGCCGCCGGTGCGCGCCATCACCACCAGGAAATCGGTGCTACCCGCGCCGGAAATAAACATCTTGCTGCCGTTCAGCACGTAGTGCTCGCCATCGCGCTTGGCGGTGGTTTTCAGCGAGGCCGCATCGGAGCCTGCGTTGGGTTCGGTTAAGCAGTAAGAGCCCAATAGCTCGCCGGTCGCCAGCTTTTCGCCCCACTGCGCCACGGCGTCCGGTGTGCCGAAGTCCGCCAGCATCCAGGTCACCATGTTGTGGATGGTGAGGTACGCGGTGGTGGAGGTGCAGCCCATCGAGAGCTGTTCAAAAATAATGCTGGCATCGAGCCGGGAAAGGCCCAGTCCGCCGACACTTTCCGGGGCGTAGAGCGAACAGAAGCCCAACTCCCCTGCTTTACGAATCACATCGACGGGGAAAAGAGATTCTGCGTCCCACTCGGCGGCGCGGGGCTCCAGCTCGTTCTGGGCGAACGCCCGGGCCATATCGGAAAAAGCGACTTGGTCTTCACTTAGCTCAAAATTCATGGCGTATCTCCACAGTGCGTGGATGCACCGCGCCTAGGCAGGCGGCAGGCAAGTCACGCATTAGCTGTTGTCATTATTAGCAATGTTGACGTTTACGTTAACTTATATTCTTACCCTACCTTGCGCAACCAAATCCCCCACGACCTTTGGCGTAGAAATGGGCTTACGGCCTTATTTCACAAGCAGAAAAAAGGGTGCCCGAAGGCACCCAATCCACGGACAGACGCGGTTAACGGGAATCCATCACTTAAAGTTTTTACGGTACATTTTGGCCAGCTCGCCGATGATGCCGCTACGGAAGCTCAGCACGCACACCACAAAGATGATGCCCAGAATCACGCTCACCCAGTTCCCCAACGGCGACTGCGCCAGCAGATGCTGCAGGCTAACCACTAGCCCTGCCCCCATCAGCGGGCCAAGCAGCGTGCCTACACCGCCCAGCAGCGTCATCAAAATCACCTCACCCGACATATGCCAGTGGGCATCGGTGAGCGAGGCCAGCTGGAACACCACGGTTTTAGTGGAACCTGCCAAACCTGCTAGCGCCGCCGAGAGAACGAAAGCCAACAGCTTGTAGGCATCGACGTTGTAGCCCAGCGACACGGCGCGGGGCTCGTTCTCGCGAATGGCTTTCAGCACTTGCCCAAAGGGTGAATGAACCGTGCGCTGAATCACCGCGAAGCCAAACACGAACACGGCGAAGACGAAGTAGTACATCGCCAAGTTGCTGCTCAAATCGATCACGCCAAACAGGTGCCCTCTCGGCACACCGTGCAGGCCATCCTCCCCACCGGTGAACGACGACTGCACGAACACGAAGAACATCAGCTGTGCCAGCGCCAGTGTGACCATGGCGAAGTAAATGCCCTGGCGGCGAATAGAGAGCACGCCAAACAATACGCCTAGCAGCGTTGCCATTAACGTACCCGCAAGAATGCCTAGCTCTGGCGTTAAGCCTGGGTAGCTGGCCAGCAAGTAGCCGGTCACATAGCCGCCGGTGGCTAGGAAGGCCGCATGGCCAAATGAGAGCAGCCCGGCGTAGCCCAACAGTAGGTTGAAAGCGCAGGCAAACAGCGCAAAACAGAGAATCTTCATCAAGAAGACGGGGTACGCCACAAAGGGAGCAACTAACCCCATCGCCAGCAGCACAAGGTAGAACATATTGCGGCGTAGCTTGGCGCGCCGTTGACGCTCCTGCACCACGGAGGGCAACTGGGTTGCCGAGGTGGTATGCGTTGTTGTCATGGTTATGCCTCCTTACCGAACAGCCCAGCGGGGCGTAGCATGAGTACCAGGATCATCACTAGAAAGATCACGGTATTAGAGGCTTCCGGGTAGTACACCTTGGTTAACCCTTCAATAATGCCCATGCCTAAGCCGGTTAAAATGGCGCCTAAAATGGAGCCCATACCGCCGATAACGACCACCGCAAACACCACAATCAATAGGCTTGAGCCCATAGTGGGCGATACCGGGTACAGCGGTGCCGCCAGCACGCCTGCAAAGGCGGCAAGCCCAACCCCAAACCCGTAGGTTAGGGTAATCAGCAGCGGTACGTTCACACCGAACGCCTGCATCAGTTGGGAGTTTTCTGTACCGGCGCGCAGGTAGGCACCCAAGCGGGTACGCTCAATCATGAACCAGGTGAATAGACACATGGCCAGCGCCGCTACCAGCACCCAAGCACGGTAGGTGGGCAGGAACATAAAGCCCAGGTTCAGCCCGCCCTGTAGAATGGCAGGCGTTTCGTAACGCGCCCCAGAAACGCCGAACAAGTTAATCAAAGTGCCTTCGAAAATCAGCGCCAACCCGAAGGTCAGCAGTAGCCCGTAAAGGTGGTCCAGGTGGGCAATGCGACGCAGCAGAAAGCGCTCCATCAGCATGCCGCAACCACCCACTACCAGCGGGACCAAAATCAGTGCTAGCCAATAGTTAATGCCCAGGTAGCGAAAGCCTAGCAGCGCGGCGAAGGCTCCCAGCATGTACTGCGCCCCATGGGCAAAGTTGACGATCTTCAGTAGGCCGAAGATGACCGCCAGGCCCAAACTAAGCAGTGCGTAAAAGGCACCGTTCACAAGCCCAAGCGTTAGCTGGCCCATGAACACGGCCATTGGCACGCCGAATATCATCGTCATGGTATGACTCTCCTCGCCGCTAAGCGGGCAGCCCTATAGGGCTGCCCCAGCGCGTTGCTTATTGTTAGAAACGCCTTTCATCACGCCTTTACGGCTTGCTTGGCCCCAGGCCAAGGCAGCAGATGCCTGGGCCTGGAGCGCGTCAGCAGATCAGTTCTGTACCAGCGAGCACTGGCTTTCAGACAGCGGACGGTAGGCTTCTGCGGCGGGAATGGTGCTAAGGATCTCGTAGAGGTCCCACTCACCGGTAGACTCTTCCGGCGTTTTTACCTGGGCTAGGTACATGTCGTAAATCATACGGCCATCTTCACGAATGCTGCCGTTACGGGCGAAGAAGTCGTTGATCGGCTCTTCGGCCATTTTCGCGCGCACGGTTTCGGGGTCATCGGTGCCAGCGGCTTCCACGGCTTTCAGGTAGTGCATAGTGCTGGAGTAGATACCGGCTTGCACCATGGTGGGCATACGGCCTGTTTCTTCAAAGTAACGCTCGGACCAAGCGCGGGACTCTTCATCCATATCCCAGTACCAGCCGGTGGTCAGCAGCAGCCCTTGGGTGGCTTCTAGCCCCAGCGCGTGTACGTCGTTGAGAAAGATCAGCAGACCTGCTAATTGCTGGCCGCTTTGGGTCAGACCAAACTGGCTGGCAGTGGTAATGGCGTTGACCGTGTCGGCACCGGCATTGGCGAGGCCGACAATTTTCGCTCCAGAACCCTGCGCCTGAAGAATGTAGGAGGAGAAGTCACTGGTGGGGAACGGGTGACGCACGCCGCCGACAATTTCACCGCCATTGGCTTCTACCACACTGGTCACGTCGGCTTCCAGTGCATGGCCGAAGGCGTAATCCGCAGTGAGTAGGAACCAGCTATCGCCGCCCTGCTCAACGACGGCCTTCGCGGTGCCGTTGGCCAGCGGATAGGTGTCATATACCCAGTGAATATGGTTCGGAGTACAGTGTTCGTTGGTAATACTAGACGCCGCCGAGCCCGAGACGATGCCCAGGCCGTTGTTCTCTTGCAACACTTTGGTCACGGCGATAGACACAGACGACGCCACTAAGCCGCCAACCATATCGACGTTACGCTGGTCGATCCACTCGCGCACGGTGTTGGCACCCACGTCGGCACTGTTGCGGTCATCGGCGCTGAAAATCACAATGGGTGAGCCGTTCACGCTGCCGCCAAAATCGGCCACCGCCATTTCCATCGCAGTTTGGCCACCTGGGCCAGCCAAATCACGGTAGGTGCCGGACATATCGGCTAAGTAGCCAATACGCACTTCACCATCGCTGATCTCGGCGTGGGCGGTCGAGATCGCCATGCTGGAGGCAGCGGCAACGGCGATGCTGGCGGCCAGCGTCTTCTTCATATAGGTCATGTTCGTCTCCTGGCCCTGAGGGCCTTTGTTTTTATGATGCGGACGTTCAGTTATAGCGTTTGTGTGTGGAGCGCTTGTGTATGAAACGTAAGTGTTGCGTTTGTTGTTCTTTAAGGCCGTGCTTACAGTTTAGATGGTGTGCGATTTATACCCCCAGCATGCTGTTTAAATGTTCCCGCCGGGAAGGCAACTGCTCGGCGGTGATCTCCTCAACAATTTGGCCGTGATCCATCACAAAGTGGCGGTCAGCCAGCGGGGCAGCAAAGCGGAAGTTCTGCTCAACCAGCACGATGGTCATGCCGCGCTCTTTTAGCTGCACCAATACCTCGCCCAGCTTTTGCACGATGACCGGCGCCAAGCCTTCGGTGATTTCATCCAGCAGCAGCAAGCGCGCACCGGTACGCAGAATGCGCGCCATGGCCAGCATCTGCTGTTCGCCGCCGGAGAGCCGCGTGCCCTGGCTTTTGCGACGCTCGTAGAGGTTCGGGAACATGCCGTAGATTTCATCCAAGCTCATTCCGCCTGAACGCACAGTGGGTGGCAGCAGCAGGTTTTCGTGAACATCTAAGCTCGCAAAAATACCGCGCTCTTCCGGGCAGTAGCCAATGCCTAACCGGGGAATATGGTGCGGCTTCATGCGCAGGGTTTCATTGCCATTAATGACAATCGAACCGGTGCGCCGCCCGACCATATTCATAATCGCTTTTAGCGTGGTGCTGCGGCCCGCGCCGTTGCGGCCCAGCAGGGTCACCAGCTCGCCACGCTTCACGTCGAAATTCACCCCATGCAGAATGTGCGATTCGCCATAGAAGGCGTGCAGGTCTTGCACTCGCAGCATCTCTAGGGTCTGGTGTTCTGGGGCTTCTTGGCTCTCGAATACTTCTGCGGTATTCATACGGCAGCCTCCTCAGCCGCTTCGCTGCCCATATAAGCTTCACGCACTAAGGGGTTGCGGGAAACCGTGTCGTAATCCCCTTCTGCCAGCACCGCGCCCCGCGCCAATACGGTAATACGGTCACACAAGCGGCTGACCACGCTCAGGTTGTGCTCCACCATCAACACCGTGCGGCCTTGGGAAACCCGTTTGATCAGCGCCACGATGCGGTCAACGTCTTCCGCGCCCATGCCCTGGGTCGGCTCGTCTAGCAGCATCATGCTGGGGTCCAGCGCCAGCGTGGTGGCCACTTCTAAGGCGCGCTTGCGGCCATAGGGCATTTCCACAGTGAGCGTATCGGCGTATTCGCGCAGACCCACTTCATCGAGCAGCGCTAGAGCGCGGTCGTTGAGGTGGTCCAGCGTTTTTTCCGATTTCCAGAAGTGGAACGACGTGCCCAGCTGGCGCTGAAGCGCTACGCGCACGTTTTCCAGTGCAGTCATGTGGGCAAACACCGCTGAAATCTGAAACGAACGCACTAAGCCAAGCTGGGCGATCTCGTTGGATTTTTTGCTGGTGATGGGTTGGCCGCGATAGAGAATCTCGCCCCGCGTAGGGGGCAAAAACTTGGTTAACAGGTTAAAGACCGTCGTTTTCCCTGCACCGTTTGGGCCAATCAGGGCATGAATATGCCCCTCCTGCACCTGGAGGTTTACGTTATCCACGGCGGTAAAGCCGCAAAACTCTTTGGTCAGCCCTCGAGTTTCGAGCACTGGCCCCTTGGTCACTTCGTCTGCACGCATGAGGTAGGACGCCTCTTGTTGTTCTTGTACGGTGGGAAGCGAAACTCGTTAGCCAGCAACGCATCCTTACCTGAACGTAAGGTGTAAGTGCAAACTAGCAACCCCACACAGGGTATTACAATTACAACTTTGGTCTACGCACCACTCTGATGCACCAAATTAAAGCTTAAAAGCCTTTATTTATCAGTTATTTTTTAAAATTCAACGGTAACTCACTCATTGCAATCTCAGCTTTACGTTAACGTAAACTTGTTTTAGCCTCATGGTCAGTGTTCCATAGGGACATCCCCTATCGACGAGAATAACGATCATGAGCAAAACCTACTCGATCAGCGAATTGGCCAGCGAGTTTGATGTGACCACGCGTAGCATCCGCTTTTATGAAGATCAGAAGCTACTGCATCCCACCCGCCGGGGCCAGACACGTATTTACAGCAGTCAAGATCGCGTACGCCTGAAGCTGACCCTGCGCGGCAAACGGCTGGGCTTTTCACTGGCGGAAATCCGCGAGCTGTTTGAGCTGTGGGATGAGACCCGTAGCGGCAGCGAGAAGCAGCTACAGCTGATGCTGAGCAAAATCAGCGAGCGTAAAGCCGCGCTGGAACAGCAGATGAAAGACATCACGATGGTGCAGTTGGAGCTTGAAAGCGCTGAGATTCGCTGCCGCCAAGCTCTCGAAGAGCTTAACGAGAAACATCCGGCCACCACGAAATAAACAACATCAACGAATAACAACCCGATTAACAACGACAAGGTGATTGACCATGTTTTCCCACTATTCAGAACTAAATTTCGGTCTTGACGATGAGCTGAACATGCTGCGTGAGCAGGTCAACGCCTTTGCCGCCAGTGAGATTGCCCCGCGCGCTGCCGAGATCGACCACAACAACGAGTTTCCCAACGACCTGTGGAAGAAGTTCGGTGATATGGGCCTGCTGGGCATTACCGTACCGGAAGAAGATGGCGGCAGCGGTATGGGCTACTTGGCCCACTGTATCGCCATGGAGGAGATCTCCCGGGCCAGTGCTTCCGTTGGGCTCTCCTACGGCGCGCACTCCAACCTGTGCGTTAACCAGCTGAAGATCAACGCCTCCGCCGAGCAAAAAGCCAAATACCTGCCCAAACTGATCAGCGGTGAGCACGTGGGCGCGCTGGCCATGTCGGAGCCGGGTGCCGGTTCTGATGTAGTGTCGATGCAGCTGCGCGCCAAAGAGGATGGCGACCACTACATTCTCAACGGCAACAAAATGTGGATCACCAACGGCCCCGATGCCGATGTGCTGGTGGTGTACGCCAAAACCGACCCGGATGCCGGTTCCAAAGGCATCACCGCGTTTATTATCGAAAAAGGCATGCCGGGCTTCTCCACCGCGCAGAAACTCGACAAGCTGGGCATGCGTGGCTCTAACACCTGCGAGCTGGTCTTCCAGGATTGCCGTGTGCCCGCCGAGAACGTGCTGGGCGAAGTTGGCAAAGGCGTTCGCGTATTGATGAGCGGCCTGGATTACGAGCGCACCGTTCTGGCCGCTGGCCCCATTGGCATCATGCAAGCCGCCATGGACATCGTCATTCCTTACATCCATGAGCGTAAGCAGTTCAATCAATCCATCGGTGAGTTCCAACTGGTGCAGGGCAAGGTGGCGGATATGTACACCACCCTAAACGCCTGCCGCGCTTATTTATACGCCGTCGCGGCCGCCTGCGACCGTGGCCAAACTTCTCGTAAAGATGCCGCTGGTGTCATCCTCTACTGCGCTGAAAAAGCCACCCAGGTCGCGCTGGATGCCATCCAGCTACTGGGCGGCAACGGTTATATCAACGAGTACCCCACCGGCCGCTTGCTGCGCGACGCGAAGCTTTACGAAATTGGCGCGGGCACCAGCGAGATTCGCCGGATGCTGATTGGCCGCGAACTTTTCACCGAAAGCCTTTAACAAAAATTAGCAGGGGCGCGCCATGAGCACACTCTCCACACAGATCAACCCGCGCAGCGATGTGTTTCAGGCCAACGAGGCCGCCATGCAGAAGGAAGTCAGCAAGCTGCGCGAACTCACCGCCGTCGCTGCCCAAGGCGGCGGTGCCAACGCCCGCGCCCGCCATGAGAGCCGTGGCAAGCTATTCGTGCGAGACCGCATCGACCACCTGATCGACGAAGGCTCGCCGTTTCTGGAGTTTTCCGCGCTGGCAGCCCATCACGTTTACGACAGTGAGGTACCTGCCGCAGGCGTGATCACCGGGATTGGTCGGGTATCTGGCGTTGAGTGCGTGATTGTGGCCAACGATGCCACGGTAAAAGGCGGCACCTATTTCCCACTTACGGTAAAAAAGCACCTGCGTGCCCAGGAAATTGCCCGCAAGCACCGCCTGCCGTGCATCTACTTGGTGGATTCTGGCGGTGCCTTCCTGCCCCGCCAGGACGAAGTCTTCCCCGACCGCGACCACTTCGGGCGTATTTTCTACAACCAGGCCACGATGTCCGCTGAAGGCATTCCACAGATCGCCGTGGTGATGGGCTCCTGTACCGCAGGGGGTGCATATGTGCCTGCCATGGCGGATGAGTCCATCATTGTCAAAGAGCAAGGCACGATCTTCCTGGGTGGCCCACCGCTGGTAAAAGCCGCCACGGGGGAGAGCATCAGCGCCGAGGACTTGGGCGGTGCGGACGTTCACGCCAAAGTGAGCGGTGTAGCCGACCACTACGCCGAAAATGACGCCCATGCGCTGCAGCTTGCCCGCGCCTGCGTATCGCGTCTGAACTGGCAAAAGCGCGGCCAGCTGGCCATGCAGCCGCCTAGGCCGCCCAAGCTCGACCCTTCAGAGCTTTA
>Ga0208315_1001584_pt1 | contig 11277 bp, 19 predicted proteins | sample MalvireepMed_215_FD_184239 | JGI IMG/M metagenome (GOLD analysis project Ga0208315, IMG submission 184239) | Marine viral communities from the Global Malaspina Expedition - Malaspina viral metaG DeepMed_215 (SPAdes) (version 2) | ecosystem: Environmental > Aquatic > Marine > Oceanic | place... | reverse complement strand
CTTGGTATCTATGTCAAGCGTCTGCCCGTCGAACTGCATCCGGTCGCGGAAGCAGCTATCAAGACTCGAAACGAGGCGTTGAAGGCTGACGGCAAGCCACGCATCACCTCTGTCGAGATCACCGACGTTCATCTTTCGACGGCGCAAGTTCTGTCGGAAGACGGTTGACCAAGTAGCGCCCCGGGTACCTCCCCGGGGCGCGGGTGTATCGGGCTAACAGCCCGGCTGAAGATTGGCAGTATCCATGAAACACTCTAATGGAGGATCACAATGAGTGAAGCTTTAGCAAAGAACGGCATCCTCGTTTCGGTGCACATCAATTGCGCCGGGTACACAAGGAAGGATCGCGCCATCACCGACAAAGTGAACAACGAACACGGCGCAACCGGCAATGCCGGTAAGTACGACAAGAACATTCTTGACCCTCGCGATGTCGACGGACCTCAAAAGGCCGCTCGCGCCGCTCGCGCAATCCACGATTTTTTCACAGTGGGTTTCGGCAAGGATGGCTTCCGTTATCTCCCGATTGAATTGCTTGAAGCGTATAACGAGAAGATGGACGGCGCGCGGTCACGCTTTAGGGATGAAGTCGAGCAGTTGAAAGAGCGCTTGCCCGGTCTCATCAACGCCCGGCGTCAGCAGCTCAACGGAATGTTCAATGAGGCTGACTACTCTCACTTGGACAATCTCGACAGCCTTTATGGTTTCGAGTGGACGCCCCGCCCAATCGGGCAGTCTGGCGACCTCATTGCCGACATCGTCGATGAAGAGGTAAAGAGCCAGATAGCAATCGCGATGGATGAAGCCAACGTCCAGTGCGCCGACGCCGGTCACGACGAAACTGTCAGCCGTTTTCTCAAGGCAGTGGCTCACATAAACGAGTGCCTCACCGGCTTCTCTGTTACCCGTGTGCGCAAGTCTGGCGGCAAGTACAAGAACGAACCGTCACGGCGTCTATTCGATTCCATGATCACCAACCTCGCCGATCTCGTTGAAATTGGCGATGCCTTGAACATCAAGAAAGATCCGCAACTCGCGGCGGTGATCAACGAAATTCGCGACAGCGAATTGCTCAAGCATGATGTCGAAACCTTCAGAGATCCTGAGGCATCCGATATTGTGGAAACCGTACAGTCTGAGGCGGCTGACCTTGCCGCCAAGTTGGCTGGCTTCACAGGAAAGGAGATATAAATGAGTGGACTCGTAGGGAAGCTCAAAGCCGGGGTCGTTGACCCCGGCAGTACCATTAAGAGGCGCGTTGCAGTTGGTAAAATCAAGGTCTTGCTCACGCATCCCTTTACCGGCTTTCGGTTGCTGAGGATGAAGACAATCTTCACCGATGCCCTGCCGACTTTGGGCGTCGATGGAACGCACCTCTTTGTCAACCCTCACTACCTGACAAACGTGCTCAATACCCCTGACCTTTTGAAAGGCGTATTGTGGCATGAAGGCGCTCACATCTGGATGTTCCACCACTTACGGCGTGGCACTCGCGACCCTCACTTCTGGAATCTTGCCGGTGATGGCGTCATCAACTGGCACGCTATCAAGGAGCGTTTCACGTTGCCGTCAGGTCACATATCGTTCGCCTCTCTAAGGGCAGAAGGATATGACCTGCCAAAACAGGACAAGGAATACACCACAGAGTCTTTGTACGACGCCTTGGTTCCTCAGGGTAGGAACCCCGGGAGAGAAGGTGATGAAGGCGATGGCGGTCCCGGCGACGATAGCGATGATGAAGGTCAGGACGGCGACGATGGTGACACCGGCGACCAGCCGGGAGAACCCTGTGATGATGGCGACCAGCCGGGAGAAACCGGCGACGATGGTGACGACGGCGAAGACGGCGACACTGGCGAGACGGGTGACGGCGAAGGTGCCGACACTGGCGAGACTAGTGGCGGCGAAGCTTCCGATCCTTTTGAAGATGTCGGCGGCACCGGAATCGTCATCGATGCTGAGGACGATGACGGCGAGAGCCTGAGCGGTTCTGAACTGTCTCAGGCAGAGCGCGAGTTGGCGTCAGAAATTCACAACGACGCACAAAACGCAAAGTCTCGCGGTAAGTTGCCAGCCAGTATCGCGGAGTATGTTAAGACATTGCGCGATGCCGTCATTGATTGGCGGGAAAAGCTGGCTCGCATTCTTGGACGTGGCTCTGACTATCGCAACGATTGGACTCGCCTCGACAAGAAAGCAGTTCGTCGTGGCCTATTTGCTGCCCGTCGTACACCAGACGGCAGCGGCAACATCGTTGTTTCGATCGACACCTCAGCAAGTGTACGCCAAGACGAATACCAAGCGCTGATGGCTGAGGTAAAAGCCATCTGCTCTGATGTCGATGCCGACGAGGTGACTGTCATATATTGCGACAGCCGCATCGCTCACGTCGACACGTTTGACGACCCATCGCAAATCCAAGAGCGCGACTTGGGTCGTTACGGCGGCGGCGGTACAGACTTTCGTCCGCCTTTCGATTATGTCGAGGACAACGGCCTCGACGTTGACACCTTCATCTACTTGAGCGACTTAGAGTGCAGCTTTCCAGACGAACCTGACTATGCGGTCGTGTGGGTCTCGACCACTGATAAAGTAGCCCCGTGGGGAGAGACAATAAAGCTCGACAAGGTTGCTTGAAGTAGTGCGCCCGGGAGAAACCCCGGGCGCAGCGTCTGGGACTAGCGGTCCCATTGACATGCGGTGAGATCCGCGAAACGCAAAGGAGGAGTACAATGCAAGAAGGCACTACAGAGGCGTACCAAGACTTCCTAAAGATGAGGAGGACTCTTGACGCCATGCGAGGAGTGATCGGCAACGAGGCGTTCAACGCCTTCATCCGCTCACTCAAAGATGACAACCTGCATTCTTGGGATCAGCGGCAGATTGTCACGGACGCGCGGCCAGACATCGCTGGTGAATTGATGATAAGCCCCATACTTGATGCGTTGAAGCGCGTGCAAGATTATCGCGCCAAGCGGCACATCGCCAAACTAAGAGACGCCCAAGCGCCCACGTTTACGGGGCGCTGGGAAAGTCGACTAAGCTGCGTCACCAGCGCCTTCAATAGCTGGCGCGAAAAGGTCAAGGTGTCTTTGTATTTCGGGAAGAACGCCGACGTGATCGACGGCTTGAAAGACTCGCGAGTATCAACCGCCGGTTATTATGGCAACGAGCTACGGGTCAAGATCAAAGTGAATGCGCGGATCTTTACAAAGGTCATGCCGCTTTTCAACGGCGGCGAGATCCATGCGAGAGATCACTATTCTCCCGGCGATGGCCGTGAGAGTTGGGATCACTTGCCGCAGGTCGAGCGGCTGGGGAACACCCGCACCGGAAAATATTTCCAGTATTTAATTTACGATATTGGGGAGCCGGTGTTCGACTTTCCAAAGGATCAAGAAATTGTCCCGATGGAGAACGGCATCCGCGCGTACCCGGTGGATGTCATTGAGGTCGTCGGCCCATTAGGTGATCGCAGCCTTGACGTGTCAAAGAAATGGCTGGCCTTCATGGGCAAGCACATCAAAAAGGACACTGTCACGGCGGTACACGATTCACCAGCGCAAGCCTACTCGTTGGTGCGTCAGCGTATCTATCGCGACATGGTGGCGCAGTTATGAGGCGTACCCTTGAGCAATGGCGGCGGACGGCGGTGACTATCGCCGCCAACCCCGCCGACTATTCACCATCGCAGCGGTGGATGGCTTGGGCCTTTCTTTACGAGCAGAAAACCGGGCAGCCGTTGCGTCAAACAAACACTGAGCTTCAGTCCCTGACCCAGTCACCCTCTTGTCGAGGAGCGGTCCACAACAAAGAGGAGGAGTGAATGGACCCCATACTGCATACCTTGGTGGCAGTGGCCGCATTGGCCGCTGCCTATTACGGCGGTGCGTTTGTAGCGAGGCGAACCGTATCGGAATATGCGTTCGACCGCATCCTCCGCAAGTTGAATGAGGACGGGTTCGTTGCCATCACCGTAGATGACGATGGCGACTATGCTCTCATTCCCATTCGGGAAATTGTCGAGACCGTTGCTACCGATATTCGCAGGGGCGACGGTGAAATCGTGGACAAACTGTTGACTAATCTAGGCGACTGATCGCAGCGCCACTGCCTATCACAGAGGGTAGGCAGTACGGTGCGACCATGCACCTGAGAGAGAGAACGACATGGCTAAGACAATCGAAGGCGTCCGCATCAACGACGGTGCGGACTGGAACAAGCACTTGCGAAAATTCGGCAAGCGCAATTTCAATAAGCGCTTGCGCAAGACCCTCAAGAACGGGAAGGGAGTCGGCAAATGAGCAAGGACGCCCAACTGGCAGCGGCGATTGCACTGCTGGAGAGAATGACCCGGCCTGATCACGGTAAATGGATCGTGGACATTTTGAAAAAATCCTTTGGTTCCGTACCAGCATGGGCAGAGGTGCAAGCGGCTGAGACAATGGAGAGCCTCGTGGCTGAAGCGGAAGCTGTTTTGAAAGGAGAGACAAAAGACTGAGCGAATGTAGCGACCCTGCTCCCCCACTTGTGCGGGAGCAGTCCGGTACAATCGTACCTGAGAGAGAGAACGAAATGGCAAAAGTAAAAGTTACCCTAAACCTCAAGCAAGTCCCGTTCAATCACAGTAGTGGCGAGACAGCGTTTGATTATCTGGTCGTGAAGGCGACCAATACGACTGACCCAAAGGTCAACGAGTATCTGACCGAAAAGCTGGTCAAGTCTCTCGTTCGAGATGGCGTCACCGTAAACGTCACCGCCGACGCAGACGACTAGGCGACAAGCGACGGTTGCCGGTGGCGACCGTCGCCGCCTAACTTGGCGGTAAAATATTCATCCAGAATCGCAAGCGCTCTCGCAAGTGCTGCGATATCCTTCCCTTTTATCACGCGCCGGTCCTCAAGAACCGCAGCAAGAATCACATTCTTGGCGTGATCTCCCCCCAATCTTTTGACGACCCCGATCATCTTTCCCGCATCCGCATAGGCTATCGCTTGCCGCTCGGATATGGTGTGGTGTGGTGTGGTGCAACCCCCACGTTCCCAGTTACTGCTGCCGCCGCCTATCATGCGCGCCCGAAAAAGCACTGACATGAAGTGATCAGCGGTGTCATGTTGGTGTGGTGTGATCTTCTGTGCGAGAAGAAGCCTGTCGATCTCGCAACTGTCGACGCGCCTGATCCTGATGTCACCAGCACGGGTGGACGCTGCCTCTAAAACGAACGTGCCGTTGCCGTTGTCGAAAGGCTCAGAGATCTTTCCACCAAGATTCTTCTTTAACCCACTCGCTAACCTCATTCTTCTCCTCATAGTAACAGCCGGATGGGAGGTCGAAGTCAAGGACACGTTCTCCCTGAGATCCTAACCAACGGTAGCGCTGTTTCCAACAGATAATTTTTACACGCTCACGTTCTTCTTTGGTGTCATCGAAGCGTGCCACCGTGATGCCGGTGTCAGCAAAATTATACCAGTGAGCGCTCCCTGATAAATCATACCCTTTAGGAACGGGCACATTGCCTTCCTCCCTCCGCATCTTAGCGGGATGTGCAACGAACCACACATGGATATCGTGCAGCTTGGCGAACATGCGCACGTCGGTGAGCATGTCTGATATCTGCTGTGTCTCTGACTTATCTTTGTTGGGGAGTGCGATGTAGGAATAGGGGTCTATGATCAGCCCGCGCACGCCCATTCGTTGAACAGCCGCGCCCGCTCGCTCAAGTATACTGGCAAGCGTGGCCTTCTCCCCCTCATTGTAGTCAATGAAAACAAAATGATCGGCGATGAAATCCTTGGCCTCTCTCAACGCCTGTTCGTTTAGGCGTGGTGTGGGGCCGTCGAAGAAAGGTTTGCCTGTAAACTTCTCTATCAACTGGGTTATGTGGGTTGCCGGGTCGTTCTCAAAGCTACATATCGCGAATTTCCACGACCTACTCCGTGCCAAGTTGACCATCACGGCATCCAAGAAACAACTCTTGCCACTCGACGGGATACCTGTGACCACCGAAACATGCCCTGTCTTGACAGTGATCAGGTCATCAAGACTCGGGAAGCCCGTGCTTTCCCCGCCAACAATACCCTTACGATAGAGGTCATCGACTTCAGTTGAATAATGATCGGCGGTATTAAGGCCGCTAAGAGGATAAGGAACCGCGTCGGTGATCGCTTGCGACAGGGCTTCCGCACCGTGCTTAACCAACACATCGTTGGCGTCCTTGCAGTCGGGAGGCCATCTTACCAGCCAGCACTTAGCCTTCCCAATTCTTCTGGCGAGTTCCTCAGCAAGTGCGTCACCTTGCGCGTCTCCGTCGGTCGCTAAAACTATTTTCTCCATGCGTCCGAATAATTCACGCGCTTCCCAAACGTAATTAAATTTCTTGTCCTCGCTTGGATCAACCCTCCTGTCCGAAAGCTTTGAAGGTGCGCCATTCGGAACAGACACTGCACTGATCTCCTGACCCGTTTCCTCGAATGCACATGTGCAGCTAAGGGCATCGATCTCTCCCTCGCAAACACACAAGGTGGTCTCACCGTTGATGCGTTGCTCACCGAAGAATGTGTGCGCGCCTCCCCCCGACTGCGTGTGGGCCTTGGCTTCCACCGCTCTGAACTTGGTCGCATAGATTTGATCGCCCTCAAAGTAGGGGAAGCCTATGGCTGTGACCTCACGGTCAAGCTTGGGAAAGTATTTCTCGGTGGAGAACACGCCGAATTGCTGGAGAACGCTCCGTGATATGTGTCGGGTTGTTTCGAGATAAGCAAGAGGCTCATCATCCAGTGCCGCAGCCTCGGCGCGTTTGATATCCTGAGGGGGCAGCGGGTCGTGGTGTGGTGTGGTGTGGTGTGGTGTGGTGTGGAACGGAACGCACCCGCTAATGTCACAATGGTGACAGTCGTATACGAACCTGTCTTCCTTAATAAGTACACTTAAAACAGGCTCACGTTTGTTGCGCCCCTTCCTGCGGTGTGAGCATTCGGGGCATGTGATTCTAATGTTGGTTTCAATACGATGAGCAAACGGCTCACAGGCCGCTCTAATAGCGTCATCTAAGTGCATGTGATACTCCTCTCTCTACCCTTGCGCCTGACTATAAGCTATGTTAGTTGTTCATTCTACTTCTAATCGGGGGCGGCGGGTATCCTCTCTCTCCCCACAACAATCCGCCGCTCCCCCAACCCTTCACGAATCCTTTCAAACCAGTATCGACGTTGTGCGTTGCCGCGCACCACCAGCTTTCCTACCAACCGTCGCATCTGTACTGGATCCCTCCCCACTAACTGACACACGTCATCGCAGTACTCAGTCGCGAACCACCCAACAGCCTCTGCTAGGTCACGCTTATTCTTGGCGTGGGCCACGTCCCACAAGGCAGACACCAACACCTCTCGCCACAGCTTGGCTTCAGCGGAGATCAACGCTGACCTCAACCCTCGGATCGTCCTTATCAAGCGCCCAATAAATGTGTTTCTCTTTTACTTGTCTATCATTCTGATAGACGCACCCCTGCATGGCATCAAGCACCACTGACTCGTCAAGATCAGGACGGCGGGAAGCGTAATAAATTGTCATGGTAACAGATACATCTCCCTCCATGAGGGGATCGCACCGTGGAACTTGGAGGCTGAAGGCTTTTAAAAATGACAGAGCTTTAGCACTTTTGATAAAGCGTGGCTTCGATTTGTGCATAACTAGTCTGCGTTGGTTGGTCTTGCTTGCAGGTTCACCGTGAGCCACAAAAGAAATAGTTGACACATCCTCTCTTTTCATCTTATAACCTCATTGGGAGAGAGAAATGAAAATCACTAACAAGTACGAGTTGCCATCAACTATAGTCGATGCGCTGCGTTCCCAGCAAGCCCGATATTCAAAGGGTGATGCTTGGATGTCCGTCACGGGATTGCAACGTCCTCCCCGCATGTCCGTCCTAACCAAACAACATTGGGGTTCTCTTAGCGAGGACGCCTCCGATGGTGTGTGGAAACTGTTTGGCTCCGCCATTCACGAGGTTCTCCAAGAAGGTGAGAGCAACTCCCTGATCAAGGAAGAACGTCTCTTTATGGAGATCGACGGAAAGATTATCAGCGGAGCCATCGACGTGCAGGAAGTGAGCGACTATGGCATCGCCATTACAGACTGGAAGATGACGAAGGCGCGAAACGTGCAGCCCGATTCGTATTCGATGCGGGGCTGGATTGAACAACTAAATAGCTACGCCGCGTTGGTAGAGTTTAACAAAGAGTTCCCCGTCTACGAGCTTGCCGTGTGTGCCATCATCCGTGACCACAATCCCCAACAGAGGGAGCGTCAGAAAGATTATCCACCGTCGCCTATCCACATGGTGGAAATAGAACTATGGCCCCAAGAGAAGCGGCTGGCATTTATCAAGGATCGCATCGCCGCTCACGTTGAAGCAGAAGAACTATTCGACGTGACGGGCCTCCTTCCACCATGCACAGATGAGGAGCGCTGGAAGCGTGGCGACAAGTGGGCTGTCATGCCCAACGAAACGTCCACTAAAGCCTACCGCATTTTTGGTAGCGAAGAAGAAGCCAAGGCGCTGGCAGCCACTAAGGACAAGTATGTCGTGGAGCCTCGCCCATCAAGTCCACTCCGGTGCGAGCGTTACTGTAGCGCTGCACCGTTCTGCGACCAATACCAAGGAGAATTGAAATGAACGCCGATGAGTTCAGAAAGCAAGCTGCCGAACTAAAGGGTGGCGAAACTATGGTCTATTTTAGCGGGCATCTCGGTGAGGAAGGAGAACGCAGCCGGGATATCTTTGAGTTAGGCCGTGTCGCGTGGCATTACGCCACCGATATCCACTTTGGAACACTTACCCAACGCCGCAACGGCGACAGGTTTGACTACCTTTTCACTCGTTCCAAGGACAAAACGAAACCAAGAAGAGATGGGAGAATAGACAATGAAGGGACGTAAGAACCGCGAGTGCCGCAACCGGCTTCTCGCAGAGAATTATCTACAGCAACGCACGATGGGGCAGGCGGGGATCATTTCCCGTTTGGGTCAGGCGTTTGGCCTTAACGAGGCATACATCTACAAGCTCCTCGCGATCCATCGTAAGCAGAACCCAGACATATGGAACGCTCCCGAACAATTATTGATGCAGCCACAAACTCTGCACGGCGAAAGACTGATGGCCTCTAACGCCATCATAGAGCCACACAGGCGGGTAAGCAGGTGGCAACGGTTCCTCAACAAAATGTCTGTGAAACTAGGAGTATAAGATGGCAGCTAATAAAAAAGTTAAAGAGAAGGCCGAACCCACCTCCGTGTGGGCAAATCTTTCGCTCATCGATGTGAGCGGCAGGATCGAAAAGAAGAAGGGAGCCGGGGGCATTACCCTCAGCTACTTATCATGGGCGTGGGCGTGGGGAACACTAAAGGATTCGTATCCCACAGCCTCATTCGAGAAGCACTGGTTCACCCATGAGAATGGCAGCTTACCTTTCGCCGTTGATGCAGCCGGACATTCATACGTCAAGGTCACTGTTACTGTGGACGACATCCCAGTAACCGAGACCTACCCCGTCTTGAACTACGCCAACAAGGCGGTGGTTCATCCCGATTCATTTGAGGTCAACACAGCCCTGCAACGGTGCCTCGCCAAGGCAATCGCTTATCACGGACTGGGCCACTACATCTATGCGGGTGAAGATCTCCCCCCGGACGCAGCCAAGGCAGACGACGGCGACGAAGATGTCGGAAACAGTGGTGGTGTGGTGGAACAAGTGGAGAAGTCTGAGTTGACTAAGGCCGTGAAGGAAACATTTCCAGACGCTGTAACTACTGACATACATCAGGACGATGAACACAAATGTGGGTACGATCCAGATACGAACATGTTCCTGATCGATCCGAAAGAGAAGCCGTCAAAGGCGGTGGAATACCTCAACGATGCCCTCCCTATGATCGTTGAGAGGATCGACGACATCATGGTGTTAGGGGAGTTTTCTCAGAACCACCTCACCATGTTCAGAAAGCTGGCTGAGGACACGGGTGTAAAGGTTAAAAGCCTTCCGTTCATAGCCAGCATTAACAAACGCAGAGACGAGCTTGAGAAAGGAACAAAGTAATGGCTTTCGGAAACATTTTCGACAACCGCCCCCTCGCCAACGACGGTAAGTGGCGGCCACAATGGAAGGGCGACATGTCCTTTCGCGAGGTAGATATCAAGTATCTGGTTGACCAACTAAAGGCGGGGGTCAACGAACCCAAGATGGAAATGCAGGGAGAGGAACGGCAGGGAAAGAAAGGCCCCTACCTTAACATCAAGCTTAAACAACCGTGGACTGGAAAATCTTCTCAACCCACCCCTGCTCCCGAACCCAAAAAGGAGAGCGAGGTTGACCTTGATAAAGCTTTTAACTTCGATGATCTCTAAGATCAAACGTCTGCGGGACAAGCGTTACCTTGTCCATGTGCGGCAGCAAGCTTGCCTTGCGTGTCGCCGCCCGTGGGCGGGTGACGCCCATCACATCATGTTCGCAGAACCAGCCGCCATGAGCATGAAGGTGAGCGACAACTGGGTAGTCCCTTTGTGCAGGAATTGTCACCACGATCTACACATGGCTGGCAATGAAAAACATTTCTGGGAAGCTGTTGATCGTGACCCCATCGCATGGGCGACCAGTCAATGGAAGGAGTGGAGCAATGCTTGACGAAGAAACATTACGCGAAGCCATCTTCACGTTTGAAGGCCAGCTTCATAGTGTCACCAACAACATGAAGGCCCAGACGGGGGTGCTGATAAAGATTTTAATACATCCCAACGACGTTCCAGAGGGGCTGCTTACCCACACCACAGCTACGCGCTTTCGTGTAGCGATGGCCGAGATCGGTGACGACGAACAGCCCGTGGTGCCATCGCACATAGAAGCTGGCAAGGGCCTCATAGCTAACGCCAGTAAACTGTGCCGTGATGACAGGTTCCAGACCTTCATGGCGACATGGGCTACCAACAATAAGCTTGGCCCCGTAATAGAGGACACTCTTGAGGATCAAACCAGAGCATATGTGCGCGCTGCCCTCAACGTAGAGTCTCTCAGTGAACTCAAAGAAAACAAAAGCGTGCAGCGCACCTTCCGTGCATTGCGTGATGAATTTGAAATGACAACCAACGGAGAGAGTCAATGAGCCAGATGGACAGGCCGCAAAAACTAGGCGGTGAGAACAAGAAGTATTCTTTCTTAGCTCCGCGCCACGTTCTTGAGGCGCTTCATATACTAGCAAGGCAGCAACACTGCACCACAGCTACGT
>Ga0208315_1001582_pt1 | contig 11289 bp, 13 predicted proteins | sample MalvireepMed_215_FD_184239 | JGI IMG/M metagenome (GOLD analysis project Ga0208315, IMG submission 184239) | Marine viral communities from the Global Malaspina Expedition - Malaspina viral metaG DeepMed_215 (SPAdes) (version 2) | ecosystem: Environmental > Aquatic > Marine > Oceanic | place... | reverse complement strand
GCCTCTATTAGATATGGATGGTCAAGAAATGGATTTAAGAGAAGAAGGTGGATTTGTACCATTAGGTAGAATGGAAAAAGCAGACGATGTACCTGCAAGGTTGTCAAAAAATGAATTTGTATTAACAGCTGACTCTATGAAAGGGTTTGATAAAATGACGTATGCTGAAAAAATACTTCCGAAAGGACTTCAAAAAATTGCAAATAGGTTTATAGTACGCCATGAGAATCTTCCCAACAAGGGTGACAACCTTAATGTTTCATTGAAAAAGGCGTGGGAACGCATCTATGGAATATATGAGGCGAGTGGGGGAAAATTGCCAAAAAAAGTTAATTTACCGGGTTTCAAAGTCGTGAAAGACGCAGACGGAAAAACAAAAGTTATTTCTGATCCTTCAACAAGTTACAAAGGAGCATTGGCAAATATAACGGGAGAATTTGAAGAAGGTGGACTTGTACGTCCAAACATGTCATACGGAGGGGACATGGCGCAATTTACGGAAATGGAATCGGTCGTACCGGAACTAAACCCCGCCGAGGCGGGAATGGAGGATTATACCCAGCTGGCGATGTCAATACCCAAGTTCAGGAACCCATTCAAGAAGGTTGATCCACCCCCAATCATGTCAGACGCCGTTTCAGGGATAAAAATAGCGGACAAGACGAAAAAAGGGGCTAAAATAGAGGGAACGATTAGGACGGAAGGACAGACACCTGTTTTCCATCTTAAATCCGATCTTGAAATAGCAGGTGCGGTGCAGGACAAGATGACCCCGCAGCAATGGAATGGATATTTACTCAAAAAAGGCGTTTCGGAGACTGAAATGCATGAATTCGGACTCGGAAACCTCCTGAAAAACATTGGTGGCTTTGACGAGGGCACCAAAAAGTGGAAAAACAACGCCCCAATCACGAAAGCGGACCTTATCGCGCAATACAAGAACAACAAACCCGTAATTAGCTATAAAATTCAGCAAATTGAGCCTTTTGAGAAGGGCTGGAAGGATTTTCAGTCATTCCTGACGGGACAGAAAAGAGGTGGTAGTGGTTATTTGGGTGACCTTCCTTCCGGTGCGCGTGAATTAGAGGAATTGCGGCAATTAAAGAACAAGCCGCAGGACATAATCGGTGATAGACTTCGATCCAACATTATAAAGTTCTCGCAGGAAATATCTGATCGAACGGGAAGGGACATCAAAAGTGCGTGGGCGGAGCTGGATCCGCAGATCACGGCTAACATTAACGGTATCATAAAGGAAGCCTACGGCATTGAAAACGTTGTTGAGAACGGTTTTGGCAATGTCAAGGTTCCGTTCTACACGCAGAACCTTGTCAACAGATTCAGAAGGCTGAAAAAGGGTGAGGGGTTCTACATGGGCAAAACAGGCGTTGGGCACGAAGGTGCGCAGTTCCTGAAAGGCGGAACTGGGTACATAGAGATTCCGTTTACTTACAATCCCAATCCAAAGGGAATGCGCGCCAATGAGCCGCGATTCAAGTTTGGCGAGGGGCATTTCACGAACCCAAAGGGAAACAACCCCGTATTCTGGCTGCGTGCCTCCGAGCGCGTGGATGAAAGGGGAAAGAGGGTCTTTCTCATCGAGGAAATTCAGTCCGACATGCACCAGAAGCCGAAGCAGAAGCCGGATACGTTTTCCTATGCCCCAAGGCACGATGAACCGAGTTTTATAAACAAGGTTCCTGCACTGGATGAATTGGAAACACTAAAAGGGGATTTAGTGAAAGTATCGGACCAGATTGACAAGATTACGGGGCACACGGATCCGTCGGCAGTGACTGTCATGGAAAGGCTGAAAGTGAAACGTGATACTATTCGAAATAGAATGGATGAACTTCAAAAATTAATAAAAAGAGCAGGAAAGGAGAATGATGAAATCTTCCCCGAAGGACCGTGGAAGAAATCGGAGAACCAGGCGAAGATCGCGATCAAGACACTCATAAACCTTGCAACGCAGGAAGGATTTGATAGTGTGGCAATTATTAGCGGAAAGGCGAAGAACCACGCAGTAGGAGCGAGTGCGGATATTGCGAAAGGAAACCGCGGATTCTATGACAATATAGCCGTATCAGGAATGAAAAACGTGGCTAAGAATTTAGACCTTGAATTTTCCTCAACAAACATTAAAGATGGGGATGGAAATACATGGGCGAAGATTCCAATAATTAACTTAAAGAAAGAACCGGTAAAGGCATCAGTTGACATGTACAAGGCGAAAGGGGGCTACATTCACAGACCTTCTTTTGTTGATGTTGTCCCGGTTTTATGATAGGATAGTACAATGGCACCGAAGACGAGACCCATACCAAACAGCAGCATAGAAAAAGCGATTGACGCACTGGCAAGTGCCGGTGTTGACGTTGGCGCGAATGAAAGGGCGACGGACGTTCAAATTCCGGAAAGGGATGATCTCTTTGAACCGGATGTTGACATCGCGGAACTTCCTGACGGGGGAGCCGATGTCAGCTTTGACCCAAACGCTCCAGTAGACCAGTCACAGATTCCGTTCAACGCGAACCTCGCTGATTTTATTGAGGAGAACGATCTACAGAAACTGTCCAACAAGCTGGTTGCGGCGTATGAATCCGACAAGCAGTCAAGAAAGGACTGGGAAGATACGTACGTAAAAGGTTTGGACATGCTTGGTTTCAAGTACGAGGACCGCACGCAGCCTTTCGAGGGCGCGGCAGGAGTCGTTCATCCATTGCTGGCGGAATCGGTAACGCAGTTCCAGGCACAGGCGTACAAGGAATTACTTCCTCCTTCAGGACCCGTTAACACGGAAATTGTTGGAGAAATAACTCCAGAAGTGGAGGAACAGGCAAAGCGTGTCAAGGATTACATGAACTACCAGTTGACGCACGTGATGAAGGAATATGACCCCGACATGGATCAGTTACTGTTTTATCTTCCCTTGTCAGGTTCGGCATTCAAGAAAACCTACTATGATTCACTATTGCAGAGACCGGTTTCAAAATTCATTTCATCCGAGGACTGCGTTGTCAACTACATGGCTTCCTCGCTGGAGGACGCGGTCAGGATAACGCATGTCACAAAAGTGGACGCCAATGAACTGAGGAAACAGCAGGTAAGCGGATTTTACCGCGACATTCCAATTACGTCCGGATCCGTTTCAACGACAAGCGACGTTCCCGACAAGGTGGACGAGCTACAGGGAACAAGCGACAATACGCCGCAGGACGATGACGAACATTCACTTTTGGAAATACACGTCGCCGCCGATGTTCCTGGGTTCGAGGACCAGGACGGAATCAAGCTTCCGTACATCATCACGATTGACCAGTTTTCAACCAAGGTTCTTTCCATCAAGAGAAACTGGGTTGAACAGGATCAGGTAAAAAACAGGATTGACTATTTTACGCACTACAAGTTCCTCCCAGGACTGGGCTTTTACGGCTTTGGTCTAATACACATGCTTGGAGGGTTATCGCGAACGGCAACAAGTGTTTTGCGGCAGTTAATTGATGCCGGTACACTCGCGAACCTTCCGGCAGGTTTCAAGGCACGCGGCATGCGCATACGCGACCATGACGAACCGCTGCAACCGGGTGAGTTCAGGGACGTTGACGTTACGGGACAGTCAATAAAGGAATCACTGTTACCTCTTCCATACAAGGAACCGTCACAGGTTCTGTTTGCGTTGCTGGGTTTCTGCGTTGACGCGGGAAAATCTTTCGCGGCCATCGCCGACATGAAAATGGGCGAGGGGAACGAGCAGAATCCCGTTGGAACGACACTTGCTTTACTGGAACGAGGAACAAAGGTCATGAGCGCAATCCACAAGCGATTGCACTACGCGCAGGGCGTTGAATTTAATTTACTGGCGCGTTGCATCAAGATGTTCCTTCCGCAGGAATATCCCTACATGGTGAAGGGCGGAAATCGAATGATCAAGCAGCAGGATTTTGATGATCGCGTTGACATTTTACCGGTATCCAATCCAAACATATTTTCGATGTCACAGCGTGTCATGCTGGCGCAACAGCAGTTGCAGATGGCAATGGCCAATCCGCCTTTGCATAACATACGCGAGGCATATCGAAGGGTTTATCAGGCGCTGGACGTTGACAACATTGACGCGATACTTAAACCGGATCCGGAACAGCCACAGCCAATGAGTCCGGCGATGGAAAATTCAATGGCGATGAAGGGACAGAATCCAAAGGCGTTTCCCGAACAGAACCACAAGGCGCACATGGACACGCACGGCGAGTTCATGTTCACGCGCATGGTTCAGATTAACCCGCAGCTTTACGCGATGATGGAAGCGCACGTCATGGAGCACATTGCATTAGCGGCGGCGTTGCAGGTACAGGAGGAAATGAAACAGCAAATACAGCAAGTGGATCAGATGATGCAGCAGGCGCAGCAGAATCCGCAAATGATGCAGCAGGCGCAACAGGCACAGCAACAGCTTAAAAAACAAATTGAATCAAAGGTTGCGGAACTGGAAGCAGTAATGATCGCTGAAATGGCCAGGCAGGAACAGGAAAAAGCCGGCAACATGGCACAGGATCCACTGGTGAGACTTAAACAGCAGGAGATTGACCTGAAGGCGGCGGAAGTTGCGATGAAGGGCGAAGTGGAAGACAACAAGCTCATGGCCGATATCGGCATAGAGGCTGAGAAAATGGACCTTGAACGTGACAAGATGAAAGGCAGCATGGAAGAAACACTTGCAAAGGAAAGTTTTGGTGCTATAAAAGAGGACACCAAACAGACGATAGACGAGATAAGACAGAACATGGAGGATCTGCGGGAGAACAAAAAGATCCAAAGTGCCGAGAGAATCGCAATAATGAAGGAAAAAATGAATGGACGAAAAAATAGTCAAAATAAATAACGCCATGACAGCTTTGGAAAAAGCTGCCAGGGGTCAAATAAAAACCGATGACGACAAGTTGTTGGTTGCAAGCGCTTTAATGGCCGTTACAAGAAACCTTTATGTTGAAGCCGTCGGTCCAAGGGACACGGCGCATATATTCGCGACTGTCGTGGATAGTTTTGAGATGATGGAAGATCTGTTAGAGCAATACAAACCAACTTATCATTAGGAGGAAATATGAAGTTATTGAAAGATATTTGGAGCCACCTGAAGGAGTGGAACGAATGGGGAATGAAGGACTGGATCAAGGCCGGCATCATTGTCATCGTTGTACTCGTGGTTCTTAAAATAATACTTATACCGGGTGTGTAATGGCAAGGCCTGGTAGATTAAGAGAAAAAGCTATTCTAAGGGGGCGCGAACGTGTTGACGCACGTCGTGCTCTCAGAAATCGAGAGAATTACATGTCTACCCCAGGTAGGTTCAAAAGGGACGACATTGACACTGACCAGAAGGTAGGATTTCGTGCGAGCGTTGATCAGACACCTATTCTCAGCGAAGCTGTTAGAACAGGGAGAAATTTAGGGCAGAAATATCTACCCGGACTATCTGGCGGTATCCAGCGAGGACTTGGTTCCTTAACAAATAATTGGCAACAGAACGAGGAAAATGAAAGAATACTGGGTGACGCCTATTCAGATAAAGTTCGGAAAGAGATGATGAGCCCCACTGACAGGGCGTTCTATGAAAAATACATGAGAATTGGTGATTCGAAGTCCGGACAAGAGGCTGACTATTATTACGACGAGGCAAGAAAGGCGCTTGAAAACGCGCAGACAACTAGAAGGGTTAATTACGCCTTGGGCGATCTTGGCTTTGACACTTCGGCTACGGCAGGAGTGGCGAATGTGGACTACGGCTCTCTTCCCGGCAATCTTCAAAGGGGGCTGGAAGGAACGGATGCAGGAGAGGCGTTTTTAAGGAAGCACGCTGTTCCTAAGAAAGGGGATACTCCTGAAATATTACAGACCATTAGAAATTTCAATGACGATAACAGGATGGTTTGGTCAGACCAGGGAGTAGATTATGGTGGAAGATCTCCATCTGATGAACTGTATTCTCAATATTTTAAAATGGATCCAGGGGTTAAAGGCAGTAGTCCTGTATCAAGACAATATAAAGATATGCAAATGGCTGGTCTAATAGACTCCTCTCCAGAGGCACTGAAAATATCTTCGTTGCCAGGTGGCTTTTTAGAAGATGATGAGGATGAATACATACCTCAAGAGTTATTTGAAGATATACCTCAAGAGTTATTTATTGATGAGCTTCAAAATTATTCTGGTGGAGTAAATCCCAATGATGCGGGGTATGAGAATATTTTTGGAACCGCAGACAACACAGTAGGAGCTTTTTATGGAAGACCAGGGAAATCTTATGAAATGAATCTTCAAAATTATTTATCTTCGGGTTCACCTTATGATACAGGGATGCATATCGAAGATGAATTGGCTGGAGGCCCAGAAATAATCAATTCTAATGCACTGGATAACTTGGACTACAGTTCCAATCCCTATGACGCCTATTCAGGATTCATTAGAAAAAATTTACCTTTTGAAAAACCCTGGACAAACGTGGATCCAAGTGAATTTCAGCCGGGGGGAAAGTATCACATGAACACCATTTTCGAAGGTGGAGCCTTTGACCAATTAACTCCCGATCAAATAGAGGAATTAAAAAGAGGCGTTTCGAAAAGCACGGGACTGTGGTAGAAAATGGCAGGATACGGTAAAGTAACGGCTCCGCGAAGATGGCGGTCATCGCCTGATCATCCACAGGCACAGCTGGCGTACGTAACGCAGGACGAGATAGACATGCTCGTTGACGCCAATATTTATGGATCAATGGATGGAAAGCCCAACCGCGGACCGAAAGGAATCATAAGCCTTCAGGGTGACATAGGTGGCTATGAGCCCCCTTCACAACCTTCAGGAGGAAATGTAGGCGGAGGCGGAGGACACGGCGGAGGCGCCGATGTCTGGGATCCTTCACCTAACATACCACCACCCAACACACCACCTCCGGGATGGACTCCGGAGCCAGTTATTGCTCCAGTTATTACAGGAACCCCTAATTTTGGTGGATCGGGAGAACCAGATAATATTATTTCGGATCTTGATGAACTTCTTGCTGCTACCACAGGCGGAAATGGAAATGGAAATGGGATTAATGATATAAACGATGTAATAAACGAAACAATAATCGTGGATGAAATTCCTACACACACTATTGATACTGTTAATCCGACGAATCTTCCTGATAATGTATGGGACCTTGCTATACAAGAGGCAGCGAATGAAGGATACGAATTAAGCTACGAAGGGCAACAGTTAATGAACGAAGGTACAATGCCAGGTTCTACCGAATGGATTATGCATTTTGGACTTCCGCATATTATTTTAACTGATTCTAGTGGTGAACCTGTAACAACAGGCATTGGAGGGGAAGACTACACGGATGAGTATGGACAAATTATTGAAGGTGGTAATCCCATTATGACTGGATTGGGGCAGGCGTTGTTAGATCAATATGATGATCCTACAGGATCTTATGAAGAGATGGTAGATGATTATTGGGAAATGGTAGCAGCATCGCAGGACCCTAGCGGACCCTCAGTTCCTGAACAACAACAAGGGTATGGACCTGCTGGCATGACTCTTGCCGAGTTTGCCCGTAATTTCTGGTTCTCTGAATCACTGGGTGACGTGGAAGAGAAGGAAGCCCGAAGAGAGGCGGAAGGATTGGGGCCGGCAACCATGTCGAACATGGACAGAATGTTCGCGAAAAATTTTGCGGCTGAGGCTATGGGGCCTGACCCTTTTTATGATAAAGATTTTTCTTCTAAATATTATGAAGACTACGATCCAATATATGCCGGAATGGATCTTTTTGAAAGAGCGAGGAGCTAATGTTACAATTACTTTTAAAACCATTACTAGGCGTCGCCGGACAGGCGGTTTCCGGATTTATAGAAACCAAGAAAGCGAAGGCCGAGAACAAGTTAACAGAAATAAAAGCGAATACTAAATTGAAGCAGCAACAGATCGCCGGCGAAGTATCGTGGGAGGCGTCAGCCGTTGACCAGATGAAGGGAAGCTGGAAAGACGAATTCGTTTTGCTTGCCCTGATGATTCCCGCAATTTTGGTCTTCATTCCCGGAATGACGGAGCACGTGGAACGGGGCTTTGAGGCACTTCATAAATTGCCGGATTATTATAAGCACCTCTTATATTTAAGCTGCAGCGTCAGCATGGGCGTGAGAATGGCTCCGGGTGTTAAGGGATTATTTAAGAAAAAATGATAACACCGGAGAGACTTAGTGCGTGGAGAATTTTTCCGCGCTTGTTAATTACACTATACGGTGTTGCCTTTTGGCGTACAACGGAATGGTTTATGCAACTGCCAGAACCCACAAACGCACAGTCAGCTTTCGTGTCAGTAGTTGTTGGTGCGGGAGCGGCGTGGTTTGGACTCTATGTAGGGGGAACTAAACACGCAACCATTGCAACGAAGGAAAATAATAAGGAATAATGCCTTTCAAGTCAAAGAAACAGCAGGCTTATTTGTGGGCCAAAGAGCCGGAAATAGCCAGGAAATGGACCAAGGAGCACGGATCACTCAAGAGGGGTGGACGTGTAACGAAAAACAAAGGAGGAAAAGTAAATGCCAAGAGTAGGAAATAAATCTTTTGCGTACACACCCGCAGGACAGCGGCAGGCTGCCGCATTATCCAGGACAACTGGACAGCCAGTGGTTAATACCGGTGGATACAAGAAGGGCGGAAAAGCGGTCAAGAAAGCCAAGGGCGGAAGAGTGAAGGCGATGGCCGGTGGAATGAAGGCCAAAAAGAAAAAATAGTTGATTTTTTCTTCATTTTAGCGTATACTTCCGTTAATGGAAGACACGACCGCTATCTACGCAATCCTGAAAAGGATTCGTGAGCGCAAGGAACAGTTAAAAACAGTTATCGCCAATGGCATTCACAGCTGGGACATATACAACAGGTCAGTTGGTGAATACAAGGCCTATAACATAATGGAACAGGAAATACAGGACCTGCAGAAAGATGATGACGGAGATACCAAAACGTAGATTTGCCCTGGAAGAGAAAGACCTATCCATAGAGGCGGATGAAAATAACAAAATCGCGGAAGAAAAAGAGAACCGTTTTGTTGCAAAAATACAACAAGAGGCTCTTGAAAATATAGAACATAAAGATACTGATAAAGCATTAGAACGATTACCCGACCCTACAGGATGGAGAATATTGGTTCTCCCCTACAAGGGACAGGGAAAGACTAAGGGTGGAATAATACTGTCTGATGAGACAATTGAGGAGCGGGGCTATACAACAGTTACAGGTTTGGTCTTGAAAGTTGGACCTGATGCCTATAAAGACAAGGAGAGATTTTCTAATGGACCATGGTGCAAGAAAAATGACTGGATTATATTCGGTCGATACGCCGGATCCCGTTTTGGAATAGAGGGTGGTGAAGTGAGAATATTAAATGACGACGAGATAATTGCCGTGGTAAAGGACCCGGAGGATATCTTGCAATATAAATAACAGGAGTAAACTATGCCTGCAGAAGCTACAGTACAGACACAAGCCGATGCGGATGAAAAAATGGTTGACCTTCCTTCCGAGGGACAGTCAGTCGATGTTGAGGTAAAGGAGTCTCCTACAGCTGTTACGTCAGAGGATGACAAGACAATAGATGTGGGTGAAAAGGAAGTTGTTGAAGCGGCTTCCGAGACGGAAGTGGAAGACTACGGGAAAAAAGTACAGTCCCGTATAGACAAGTTAACAAAAAATTTGCGTGAAGCGCAAAGACGAGAAGCGGCAGCCATACAGTACGCGCAGGGAGTCCAGAACCAGGCAAAGGAATTGCAAAGCAGGGTTGGAAACCTTGACCGCGGATATGTATTGGAATACGGAAACCGCGTAAAAGCGGAGACTGAGGACGCCAAAAAGAAATTAAAGGAAGCGATGGACGCTGGTGACATTGACGCCCAAGTGGCGGCAAACCAGGACTTAGCCCGTCTTGCCATTGAATCCGAAAGACACAAGGCTACGGAGGCGAAAAGGGCAAGACCACAGGCAGCTGAAGGCGGACAACAGGTCCAGCAACAGCAGCCGCAATACGCACCACCTCCAAGGCAGGCACCGCCTCCGCCGGATCCAAAGGCTGAGGAATGGGCCAGCAAGAACGAATGGTTTGGACAGGATGAACCAATGACCTTGACATCCTTCTCAATTCATCGTAAACTGGTTGAAAAAGGACTTGACCCGACATCTGATGAGTACTATAGTGAAATAGACAAACAGATGAAGGAAACATTTCCCCATAAGTTTGAACAACAAGTTTCGCCAACTCAAACGGTTGCCTCCGTAAACAGGGGTGGACCAGTTAGGCGCAAAGGCACAGTGAGACTCACGCCATCACAGGTAGCCATATCAAAAAAACTAGGTGTGCCACTGCAAGAATATGCGAAGTACGTGAAGGAGTAGGCATATGAAAACAATGAAAACAAATAAACTACCGTCACGCGAGACTGAAACCAGAGAGAAAACTTCTCGAAGGAAACCATGGTCTCCACCATCACAACTAGACGCACCACCTGCGCCAGCTGGATTCGTCCATCGCTGGATAAGGGCCGAGTCCGTAGGACAGATGGATCAAAAAAATGTATCCGCTAGACTGCGCGAAGGTTGGGAATTTGTCCGAGGGGACGAGTATCCTGACACTGAATGGCCCCAAATTGATTCAGGCAAGTATAATGGTGTCATAGCTGTTGGAGGGCTAATGCTAGCGCGAATTCCTAAGGAAACGGTAGCGGAGCGTAAAAAATATTTTGCACAATTAACGCAGGATAAGGACGACGCAATCGCAAACGATCCTTTGAAGGACCAACATCCTAGCATGCCGATCTCGAAAGAGAGAAGCACTCGCGTAAGTTTTGGTGGCAAAAGAAACACTTAGTTTCTCACACACAATTTACACAATTTTTACACACCCATGGTGGGTGTGTATAACAATTTATCTGTGAGGATAAAATCATGGCTAATGTTGACGCGGCCTTTGGGTATAGACCCGTTGGGAAAGTTGGCAGTGGCGTTAATAATGGGGGTACTACCCTCTACACTATCGGAGACAATTACGCGACATCTATTTATAAAGGTGATCACGTAATGCAGGCTTCGGGTTTAGTAATTGCTGGAACAGCTTCCGGCTCCACTAACCTTGGTGTTTTTAACGGTTGCTTCTATATTGACCCAACTAGCAAAAAACCTACATGGTCCAATTATTACAGTCAGGTAAATGTAACCGCTTCAGGTTCCATTTCTGGCGGTACTACTATTG
>Ga0208315_1001580_pt1 | contig 11298 bp, 12 predicted proteins | sample MalvireepMed_215_FD_184239 | JGI IMG/M metagenome (GOLD analysis project Ga0208315, IMG submission 184239) | Marine viral communities from the Global Malaspina Expedition - Malaspina viral metaG DeepMed_215 (SPAdes) (version 2) | ecosystem: Environmental > Aquatic > Marine > Oceanic | place... | reverse complement strand
CTCTGGGACCGAACCCGGCCAATTCGGAGGGGCTTGCACTTGTGGCTGCGTTGTCATCTACTTCTTGTTCATCTTCTTCAGCGTTACCGCCAGCCTGGCCCTCTGCCCCAGCTTGCCACCCTTCTTGGAAGCAGCCTTCAGTTTAGCCGCAGGTATCGTCTTCCCTTCCTTGACACCGAGTGACTTCCGCAATGCCCCGGGCTTCTTGATGGCTTTTTGAATCCACTTACCCGCCATATCAGCCCTCCAAGATGAACATCCAGCACACCTTGTCATTATTAGTCGCGGCATCCGCATAGAATACGCTTGCCGGCACGCTGCCTCCAAACTCACCCAGGTTCAGGGCTATCTCATTCCCTGCACTCAGCTCATAGCCAAGTGAGGCTGAAACGTCCGATACCCCAACATAGGCCAACCCGGAGTTCCCAGCCAGCGCCTTGAACTTCGCATACTTGACGCGGTTCGTCGCGTTAATCGCCTGTACCGCCGTACCTGCTGAAGTAACCGTTACTACCCCTGCATCCACTCTCATATCCTTCTCCTATGGCTCCACGACTTGTATCGTGGTTGATCCACGTTCGTCGTGTCCTGTAAATTCCATTCCCTGAGCCGCCACCACATCCACGTAGTAATTCCTCGTCCCGCCACTGTCATCCCTGAAGGTGAACTCCACCAGAGTTGTACTCTCGATGGCGCTAATCAGGTTAGAGCGGAGGTCCTTCGGAACATTGCCCTTGTACTCGTTGGTCAGATCCACATCCACCGTGTGTCCCCACTTGGCAGCTATCTTCTTGCGGTACTCAAGGGTGAGCGATACCACATCGGGTGTCTCGAACTTCTCAAGCCCCGTCGATGTGGCGGTAGAGCGATTCAGGGTTAGCTTGAACTTGATGGCCCTGAACGCCGTGCCGTAGCTACTGCCAAATGTATAGGTGTAGGTCCCTGACGCCGCTCCCATCTCACTGGAGTCCAGCGTACCCACGGCTGTGGTATAGGACTCAGAGTAGTCCGTGGCATATTCCACCTTGATCTTCTCAGTGGTGGTGAGATCCTGTGCCTCAATCCGTAAGTTGAGTGCCAGTTTGTCAACTTCACTCTGCCCCGCATTGAACCACGGTGTCTCGTGGACTCCCTGGAGGGCGTAGGCAAACTCAGACACTTCTGAAGGATTTATGACATCTTTTGGCAAGTCCATGAAATGCACGATGTCATTATGCCCCCACCAGACACGGTACTTGGAGTAGGCACCGGAAACGTGGATGGAATCAATAGCCTTTCCCGAGGTACTCGCCTGCCACTTCACTTCCCATCCCATGTCATTGTATCCGGCAATAAGGCTGTACCCGCTATCCCCGGCAATAACCGGGGATCCTTGATGACTTGACCACTGATAGGGCATATCAGTCGAGGATATCGTAGAAGGGGCTGTCTGGGCATCAAGCCCTGCTAGGAGCTCATTGTGCGTCCCGGCAAGCATCCTGATGGCTCCACGCTTATCAGAGGGTAGCCCATCATCCCTATCAGGTCCCACCACCGTGATAACGGCTGCGTTGCTGCCATTAATATATTTATAGATCCCGTTTCCAGCCGGAATGTACACCGAGTCACGCCACCGGACTGTCCCCTTCCCATTGTCAGGGTGGGTAGGGAAAGCCATCTGAGTTTCCTCAAACATTGCATTGTCAGCATTGTGAGCAAATAGCCCTTCCGTTGTAGCAGCATAGATGATAGGTATCCCAGCCGCATTACGTGCCACAAATAGGGCAGTAACTGAGCCATCCGGCAAAGGCAGGACGGCATCATTCACTTCAGTGCCGATGGTCGTGGCGTACCAGAGCTGGCCTACGTGGGATATCCCCCATAAACGCTCATCCCAAACAGTCACATACTTCGTATCTGTGGTATCAGTAGTCCAACTGGAGCCGTCTGAGGAGTACGTGTACCCACTCCCATTGGTATCGTAGTGGGCAAACACCAAGTACGTTGTGCCTCCAGCGTCCGTGAATACCACGCTGTCCGTTACCTGGTCAGTGGCACTCTGTGTTAGTGCAGAGCCCCAACTGTCACCAGTGTTGTTGTACTTGAAGAGTTTCGGACTCTCCGATACCGAGCCATTCCAGAAGGCATAAACCTCACTAGACAGCGTGTTGATGGCCCCTATCGTAGCGTCTGTGAGGCTGTGGGAAGGGCTGCTGGACTCAGTGGCTAGGCCCGGGAGGACTAGGTGGTTCTTGTACCTGAGCTGGCACGTTGAGTACCACGCCCTGTTGACGCCTCCTGCGCCCTCCATGCGGTTGATGCCGATGCCACCACGCCAGTCGGCCCATGCGATGATGCTGGATCGGAGCTGCGAGTCCTTGGTGGTGTCCCCGATGACCACCTTGGCTGGGTAGATGGACGCTAGCGTGGAACGAACGGGGCGGGTAGTGGGATAGTACACTCCGTTGAGGAAGACTTCATTAGCTTCAACAACCGAATTCGCCATCAGTCAACCGACCTGACATTAGCAAGCATAGGGAACGCCCTACGGGCTCTCTCGGCTTGCTGCGCCCAGTAGGCGCTGAGTTGCCTCCTAGCGTCAGGATCGGTGGCAGGACCGCCTGAAGAAGATAACAAGGCTATGTTCACCGCACTGGCGATGATATAGTCCTCGTCGATCTCCGTGGTCGTGCTATCCGATGAGAGTAAGGCAGGCTTGTCGCCTCCAGTGATCTTTATTAAGGCATATCCCGCTGCACATTGCCCATCCCTGACAAGGATCAGATCACGGGCCTCCTTGTCAATCTTCCAGTAGCGACGATCCAATGTCTCCCATTCGGCGGTATCGTTCGCCACGGCTACGATATCATCTATCCATACCGTAACGGCCCCGATGTCAGCATCGTATTCTAAGCCCACGGATATGATCGCCGTATCTGTCTCGGGATTGGCAAGCGACATCCTTACGAATGTCCAAGTATCTGCCGATAGGGCAGGGATACTGAGTGTTTCCAAGGGACTTGCACATGCAGCCGTATTATCAAGAAGCAGCTTTAGATTCCCTGCACTAGTAGCAACCGTACTCTTTACCCACATCTCTATGGTATCGTAGCCGGAGAGATCCTTACTGGTAATGCTATCGGTAACAAAATCCCCTGCCGAGGCACCAGCGGCTATGACCAATTTCAGGGACTGTGTACCCTGCTTCCTATCCTTGGTATCAAGTGACTGGGTAAAGTCGCCGTCAGTTTTCTCGTCAAAGGTGGATGCTGCCGCATGGATGCGTGTGGAGCTTACCTTATGGCGGTACTCCACCTTGGAGATCATCGAGATGTTGGACGGGATATCGAACCTTGCCTGCTTCCCGTCTCCATGTAGGCTGATATCCTCTATCGGGTCATAGACCCAGCCAGTTGCCGCAAGGATAGCCTGATTGATAAAGTCATCAATCGTGTCAGGGCTATAAGACCCTTCCCACAACTCGTAGGACTCCGATGCCGTGGCCGAAGTTGCGGCAGGCATAAACGTAAGCGTGGTGACGTTACTTGAAATGGCAGAATCAGTCACACGGCGAGTGAGCGCATCATTATCGCCGCTTGTGAAACGTATCCACTTCCCTATCTTGGTATCCGCGCCACCAAGGACAAGGGTGTTGTCCAGTAGCGTTGTGGTGCTGCCACTGCTTGAGGCAGCAGACACATAGAGTCCGCCGAGAGCATAGCCTATGTGCTGTCGTAACTGCTCACGAGTTCTCCCCTGTATTGCTGGCATTGTTGTCCCTCATAAATATCAATTTAGCGCCGACGAACTGGAGCCCTCTGAGCAACCCGTCGTGCCGGGGTACGCACAGGAGCAGCAGCCCTTCTCCCCCTTGCTGGAGCCGCACCTCGTGCAGGGGCTGCCCCTCTGGGCATGGCTCCCCGCATCGGCCTCGGTGGCCCACCCGGTGCCGCACGTCCGGGCATAGGCCCAGGACCAGGCATTGGGCGTCGCATCGGCCTCGGCCCACCAGGGCCAGGACCACCAGGGCCACCAGGACTAGGCCCACCAGCTAAGACTCGTTGAGCCTCTTGCGGGGTGAGCGTTGCCATAATGCCCTGGAGAGTAGGCATGACTATTTTAAGAGCCGCTGCAAAAATAGGGTCTGCGCCAGGTCCGCCAGGTCCGCCAGGCCCCGGAGGCCCGGGTGGTGGCCCAGGAGGAGGTCCAGGAGGCCTCATTCCACCAGGTGGCATCATTACCATGATTTAGTACCCTCCCTTTTTCTTTTTCTTCTGGGTCATCTTCTTGCCGGAACTCTTAGCGTAACGCTTGGCAGCGGCAGCGCCTGCCGCCGTGTAAGGGAATTTCTTACCGCCAACTACTGGCATAGCTACCCCTCCTTCTTAGACTTGCCGTTCTGTGCCTTCTCCAACTCCGCGGTTAACCTGGATACCTCGATATTCTGTTCTCTGACCTTGCGCATCAGCGCTTGGTTCTGGACCTGCATCGCCATCATGGGGTTAGATTGCAGGACTGCCTGGACATCCTCAGTGGTGACGCTTAATGGTATGTCTGTTTGTTTTTCCATTTCCTATTCCTTCAAAATAAATCTTATTGGATGTACTCTCTCTGCGTTTTGTCCGGTTATTCAGATACTCGTTGAGGGCCTTTCCTATCTGCTTACGTTCGTTCTCTGTGGCAGGACGCTTGGTATACTTCTCGCGCACCTCAGCCACGAAGTTCTCCGCAGCGTGGCCCATCATGTCCTCTATCTCTGACTGGGAGGTCTCATCGTCAGCAAGCACCCGGATGATCTGCTTATGCACCTTCCCAAAGAGATCCTTAGCCTCCACCCGTATCTGGTGGGACACGATCTGGCTCCCTGTTTCCATATTCCTGCCGGCGGGGATTATGCCGTTGTAGGCAGTCCCCGCCGGAGTCCATAGCTCAGTTGCCATGTTCCTTATTCCTAGTTGCGGATAGCCAACATCACGACCTGATTGTCAGTATCCACAGATGGGATGGTCATTGCATGACCTATTGGTCGGGTATCCTCTTCTGAGGAAGCGTCCCACAGGTCAAATGCGCCAGACTCGCCTGATGCTTGGCTAACGCCAACAGCGTCACCAACAACAGCAACCGCTGCTCCCGACAGTACCGAGGCAATACCTGCTGTCTGTATCCAGCAGTAGTAGCTTGCCGTGACCGGGATGACCGTTACCCCTAGTGGGCCAGTTGTCTGCGTCCCATCACCGTCTACGATTTTGACGTTGGTGTATGGGTTATATACCAAGCCAAATAGCGACGATGTTGTCAGTGCTGTCCTTATGCCGTCTGGCTCATCAAGCGTGATGATAACGGTATTGTCAGCAGACGCATCATGGGCAGGGTGAGACTTAATTCGATACACCTCTCCCTGACCAGGGCCGTCATTGCAAATCAGGTAACCGTCAGCATACTGGTTCTTTGTCAGGTCAGTCGTGGGAACCTCAATGCTGATAGTCGTGTCGCCGGCCGACTGTGCCGCCGTTGCAGCAAGGTCCATGTCGTGTGCGGCTACGGCTGCTACGCCGTCCACTATCTTCCCTGCGGGAGTGATTGCCGTTGAGCTGCACTTGGCATAGTAAAACACTCTGCCGTCTGGTAGTTCTGCGCGGGTACCGAGCTTCTGCTTCTGCTCAGAAGTCTCCGTCTTCTCCATGCCATAGCCTAGATAAACCGTCGTTGGGAATGCCATTAAGATCCTCCTTAACTTTACAGGCTCACAGTCCTGCGAACGCCGTTGTAAATTTGTGCGCTAGGCACGGCCTTCTTTACACCTAGCTTTGCTGAAACCAAGGCCCTGTTCGCCTTTTTCCTCTTCTGGGGGACCTGTCCTCTTCCACAACCTTCTCTACCGCCTTCTCTATAGGAGGCGCTATAGACTGGGATGCTTGGGATATAGGTTCCCTCGTTGCACACCACCTACACGTACAGGTATCTCCGGGAGGCCAAGGATATAAACCCTGCCTCCCTTTGCGGTTCACGTAGTCAGGATTCCCCGGAAGGTTGTCGAGTTTTGTCCCGACATCACTAACGAGCTCCCCGCTTGGAGATATCATAGCTCGGTGTCTATACAGGGATACCTTGGGTTGCCACTCATCAATGTAGTCCCAGTGGTATCCCTGACCGACCAAATCCTTACGCAGCTCAGTGCGTTCCTTAGTCGTTATTGCCATTTCCTACTCCTCTACTTAGGAGGTTGCAGGCGTAGCCGCATCCAGCGTGAGCGCAACACCCTTGCTGTCGTCCAACTCAAATACACCGTAGTCACTGGTCATCACGACCTCAGTGGCGCGGAGAGATGCGTCCCGCTGACGCTCTGTCCGAGTATCCACGCTCTTCAGGACGGCAAGGGCCGTCTTGTCGCAGCAGACACCAACAGCGTCATCGCTGGAGTCGATGGTGATGTTACCATCCTCAAAGATCGGAACCCCGTTGATGGGACGAAGGCCGCTGAAGAAGTTCCCCAGCAGATCCTCTGACCATCCGTGTGGCACCGGGTAGGTTGTTGATGCCGTCACCGCAGTGTTGGCAATGTCCCACACCGCAAACGGGTGCTGGACGATGTAGACCTGTGACCCGAACTTGTTGCCCTTTGCATAGGCAACGGTTGCGGACACGTTGGCAAGGCTCATGCTCCGGCCAGCAGCCCCGATGTCGGTGCCGAAGCCTGAGTATAATGCCGTTACGTCTGTGTCCTTCTTCCGCGCCATGCCATCACCAAGCTGTCGCCCGATGATCGAGAACACGTTCTCGGAACTCTGCCGTGCCAACTTATCGGTGATGATGATCTTGGCTCCGACCTCAGCCGCTGTAAGATCAACGGTGGTCATCCCAATATCTTCCTCGTCGATTATGTCTTGGCCGTCCACTAGGTCCGACATGGTCATTTGTCCCACCTTCGGGACGGTGACCTGCTTGGAACCCTTGGGCAGGGTAAACTGCTCAACAAGTGCCATAGCCGGAGCATTGTGCTCCTCTGTGTATCGCGCCGACGCGATAATGATCCTCTGTGCATTTTCCAGATTGCCAGTCGTTGCCGTTTGTGCCATTCTTGGCCTCCTTTATGACCCTAACGCTAGTCTTCTCGCCGCTCGGACCGCCGCTTCAGACCTGTCCCCACTATTGTACGCATCCAGGAGACGGTTGTCATTCGACGACGCTTCCGCTGCACCCTGGCTGTTATCAAAAGCCTGTGGTGCTACTCGACCCTGCTTTAGCCGGGCATTCTCTGCCCGAAGAGCCCGGTCATTCTTCATCCTCTGGGCTTCTTTCTCCATCTCCGCCGGGCTATTCGTCTGCTGAAGAGCCATGAGGTCGTCAAGCATCTGCTTGTTCGCAAGCCCATGCTTCTTCATGAAATGGACAGCCGCTGACTGGCGGCCTTGGACGTACCCAATCATATTTGCAGCTTCTTCGTCCTGTTTCCGAAACTTCTGCTCCTGCTGCACATAGCGCCTAGCCTGGTCACGGGCCTGCTCAGGCATGTACCCGGCTTCTTGGAGCTGCTGCTCATAAGTCCGTGCCGCACGTCCCACCTGGTCCCGCCATGTGCGCTCCTGCTCCATGGCCCGGCGCTGCTGCAACTCCTGGAGAGCCTTCTGGTCAACCTGTGGGGTAGCCGGCGGAGGGGGTGGTGGTGGTGCTGCTACGACATTTGCAGAGCCGTCTGTGGCCCCAGCATGGGTAGCTTCTACTTCCCCGGTAGGCGCAGCTTCAATAGCCTCCGGCTCTTCAACCGGGCTCTCTCCCTCTGCGACAGCGGGTTCTGCGATATCTACAGATTCATCCAATTCCTGTGGTTCCGTTGACATAACCATATTATATCACTCCTTTTCCTCTACATATCTTACACTAATCTGTAAAGCACACAACATATAGTGGTATTATCTCTGGGCAAGAGCATTTCGGTAGAGATTAGCATACGGCTGTTCCGTTATTGTGCTATATTCCCCCTGCCTTTTAAGCACTTTCCCAATCTCCACTTTTTTCGGTATGTAATAACCAGCCGCAATCATTGCCAGTAGCCATGCCTTTGGAGCTTTATTCATAAACTCCCATCTCTTTCGCCCAAGGACTCCCTCGTCCAGGTCCCGTGCATTTCGGAGGGCAGAGCCAATCTCTTCATAGATAGCATTATTGGTTTCCAGGTAATCTCGCCTCTTGACTGTAGCATCCATGTATTTGTCCACCTGCGCTCGTGTTGCACGGGCATCACGCGCAATGGTGTTACGCACTTCCGGGATATCCTCAATATCCCAAAAGGACATTGATCGTCCAGCTATATTGACTTGGACGGCCTGTGCATACCGACCTGCATCTAGTAGAGTCTGCATTTCTTTGGGTGTCTCGCCTTCAATAACTCGGATATTAGCTAAAACTATATCCACTTCCTCATGGCTCAAGCTAGACCAGAACGCACTAGAGAGCTTATCGTATTCCTCCCAATCAACTCTACCCTTTTCGTCAGTTGCATTTGGGATAAGATTATAATACTGCCACAATAGGTACTCTTTACGCTCTGGGGTGCCTCTCTTGCCTGGTTTTGGGACTTCACGTTCCTTATCTCTATCATAGAGGGACTCATGCACACCGCCAACAGTCCGGCCCTTGTCAGGTCTATATTGGACACCATACAGAGCCCCGCGGCGAGCTGCTATTGCTGACTGATATTCCGATCTGGCATTGGGCGGGCTATACTCCTCACTATTAGGTCCCCTCAACAACCATGACGTTGTTGTGTCCTGTACCGCATCCAAGAATGTAGCGTTTATAGCATCTCTCTCTTTGTAGAAGTGACCCTTGGGCCCCCGGTATACTTGTTCCCCATATTCTTGAAGCACCAATTTATCGACAACGGGCTTTACAGTGTTATCAAGGTCATCATAGTCCATGTCAAATTGCTCTTGAGCAATCATATTCTCCCAATCACTACGGCTCTGTGGGCTAACTCGTCCACCTATTGCCTCTGCCCCAACTGCTACAATGCCGCCGACAACTCTCTCAACTGGACTTGGCCCCACTATCTCTTCTTCTGGCTCTATCCCACGTATCTGCCGTACAGCCCCTGGGAGTTGCTGCGCAACATCTACAAGCTGTTCACCAGCCTGTCCCGGGGCTATAGGAGTAACCAACTCAGCCAGATATTCCATTGCCCGAACTGAGTTAGTGAACTTCAACGTTCCCAACTCGTCCCTTGTTATCAAAGCCTCTTCACCCGAAAATGAGTAGCCAGACACCAAATTATCCCAAGCCAGCCTCGACCACCCACTACCTAAACTCCGCAGCGCTCGTTCAGGATGCCCTGTCACAGTATTCGCAATTGCCTGGAAGAAGCCCACTGAGGGGCCGAACAGAGAGAAGTCCCGCCCCCCATAACTAATCACATAGAAATTAGGGTTTGGGCGACCATTCACCCACGGACGCCTGTCTGTCTCATTGCCTAATGCTGCGTTAATAATCTCCGTCATTGCACTTGCGAAGAAAATGGTCTGTGCAATTGTTCTGAGAGCCTCTCGCCCTTGAATTGTCTGCTTAACTCCTGGTGTCACCAAACGACCCAGCCCTGAGAGTGCCTGTCCATAACTTTCAAGACGAGACTGGAAATACTTCGGAGCAAAGAGGAGCACCTCCCCAATATCCCCACCGAACCGTCCTTCTGACCATCCCGTGAGTTTATTGGCGATACTCGCCATCTCACGCACCTCCCCGAGATCCCAGAGTTCCTTCAGCGTCCTTCCCTTTCGTAGCTCCGCTGCCAGCAATTTGTTGGCCCAATCCAGTCGCAAGGCATCACCAAACACTCCAAAGCTAAGGTTGAATCGTTCAAACAACTGGGCGGCCTGCTTAACAACGGGAATTCTACCCTGCGCCAATCGGCCCATAAACGGTATGGCATACTCAGTGCCTCCCGCTGCAATATGTAGTCTTGCCGTTGACCAGAAAACTGAGTCCAGCAGACCCTTCGCCCGCGCCGCCTCATCAGCATTACGGAGCATATCGTCTACCACACCAAGACTATCTCTCCTCATAAAGGCTCTCAGTGATATTTTTGCGGCCTTACCCCACAGTACTGGGTCTCTAAATGCAGCAAAGGCACCATGAATGCCAAGTGCAGAAAAGTCCGCGTTTGCCTTAAAACCTCGGTATACATCATTGACTTGTTTAAGGACAGGAGCGTTTGCGACTTTACGAGTCCACGGTTCCTTGAGTTGCTTTGTGATAGCAGCTACCAACTCGTCATCAATTTTTGTGTTCGGCCCGATAGTTGGGATTTTGCCCAGTTTTAACTGATCGGCTAAAGATTTAGCTGTAGTTACCCCGACCCGTTTTCTACCCAATAGCTTAGGGATGTTGCGGTTGGTAGTTCCAATCGTTCTGCCAAGGTTGATACCGGCTAGCTTTTCCGCTACATCGTTGATATGCCCAACCATCGCATCTTCAAACGTGTCATAAACAACTCCGTTTTCAATCGCATTGCCCATAGATGGACTACGTGCGCGGTTCTCGGCAATGATGCGCTTGCTGAGTTTTTGTGGCCCCTTAGCCGTAAATGATTTCAGGAGCTCATTGTCTCCAGTTTGACTAAATGCACCCGGTGGCTTTGCTGGGCCACGAGACAGATAGAAACCACCGGCTTCAACATCGGGACGCACTCTGTTGGGATTCCACCCTCGCAACTCCTGTCGCAATACAGCGTTCCAGCCGGGCATCTCCCTTGTTACGCCGCCTTCCGTCCACGATGTCCCATTCTCAAAGACATTCCGTAGTGACTCCATAAACTTCAGTTGCTCATCTGTCATAAACGGCCTGTACGTATCCAGACGGGCTGCGACATCCTGTATCGTAGGCCGTGTGAGCACGTATATATTGCCACCAATGTCATCCTGGGCTCTATTCAAGAAGTTTGGATCCATGATGCGCCCATTCTCATCAAACGCCCCAAAGACCTTCTTCCCTTCGCGTATATAGGAGCGAAGCTTTGTACCGTGGCCCACCATCTGGAGTTCCACATCTGATTTAGCCTTGACGGCAGATGCCACCTGTTCGTATAAACCGGGTTCTTTCTTTGGTCTTATTCTTGGATGGCCTGGCAGATGTTCTAGTATGTCATTAAAAGTATTTACATATGCCCCCCACCTAGATAATCGCGGGGCTGCGCCAAAGCCAAGACGTATATCAGCGCTAATTACGGTGGGTTTGGCCCCGCCAGCAGTCACCTGCGGGGTATCAATCGGAGTGCCAGGAGGCGGCGTAACCGCTTCCTCAGCCACCTCTCCTGCCACACTCGCAGCA
>Ga0208315_1001575_pt1 | contig 11320 bp, 7 predicted proteins | sample MalvireepMed_215_FD_184239 | JGI IMG/M metagenome (GOLD analysis project Ga0208315, IMG submission 184239) | Marine viral communities from the Global Malaspina Expedition - Malaspina viral metaG DeepMed_215 (SPAdes) (version 2) | ecosystem: Environmental > Aquatic > Marine > Oceanic | place... | reverse complement strand
GTATATATATGCTTTAGTAAATTCAAAGAATTTGGACGTTTTTTGATTTTGTTGAGGTTGGATACCAATAGAGGTGTAAAAGTCCCGTATTCGATGAATTAGGGGGTTCCAGCGGCTTGTCTTGATGATAGTTCTGACTTGATTTCTGATTGTGGTATGTAATATCTATCATATACAGCAAATGGATTACCAATCATTTGCATTAAAGGAGCCTGAAGAAAAGATAATGGATTTTTCATCCACTGTTTATTATGTTGATATTTTTCCGCATAGCCTTTGCCAAAGTCCCAAACGTCGTATAAACTAACGTAAGTTCCTTTTTCATCTTTTCCAGCGGATACGGTATAATCAGCTAAGTCCATTTTAGGATGAATACCAACTTGAGTCTGCTTCATCTTTACAACTTCTCCCTTTTTTAAATTTGCTATTTTACTTAAAGCTTCATCACCCCATGTGAATGACGACAATGGACGCTGTGTAGTCTCATGCTTTATACTGTATGTTGGTAATTCCTTAAATCCCTTACTAATTTTTGTCGGTCTTAATGGTTGTTCAGATAGTCCAGCTTCAGACGGACTTTTTTGTTTTAAAAATAAACTGAGCAAATCTACATTTGGCCTTCCCGCAGTATTAGCCCACTCTAACCCTACCATTCCTTCAGGCGGTTCTTCCGCAAAAAGAGCTTCACCACCAGTATATCTTAGCTCATCTTCCTTCAGTGGAGTAAGAGCCATTTTCATTAATTGAAGAGGATTCTCCTCCATATAACCAGCTCCTCCAGAACGAGAAGCTACATTAAAAGCAAGATTTCTTATTAATCCAAGCAAACCACCATCTTTAGGTTTGGACGGCTCTAAAGGTTCCATAAGTGAATCAATACTATCATGAGCTGTCCTCGTAGAAAGAGCTTGAGCTGGGGACATCTGTGATTGTAGTAATTGAAATAAATTCTCAGGCGGCATTTCTTATATCCTGTATTCTGTTCAAGCAAGACTGTAAATTGTTAAAATTAATCTTATCATCTTTTAAAGCCTGTAATATTTTAGCTCTGTATTGCACTGATAATCCTTCAGATTCAACTGCTAATAGCTTGCGTATGAAATATTTTTCGTTAGTACTCATCTACCTTGTCCTCTAGGCTTCTTTCTGTATCGCTTTTTACTACCTTTTATACCGAACTTGGAGCCGCGTCCGTCACCAATGGATGTTTTCTTAGGGCCACGTTTCTGTAAGCCATCTCTGCTTCTGAATAAAGACATTATTTCATACCAGATAATTCTCTAACTCTACGGCCAACGTGCTTTTCAAACCCAACATATTTATCAAGGTCTTGCAATGATTTAAATTGAGGTAATCCCTTTGAATATTTGTTCATTAATTGCTCTATAAGAGCTGTCGTCATTTTATCCTTAGTTATATTAGAAGCATCCACTGATTCTTTACCTAAATATTTACCTAAGACTGACATTTGAGCTTTTTCCCATCTAAGTTGGTCTTTTATAGCTTTAAATAATGGAGCCATTTGCTTAGAAGCTCCAAATGGAACTCCAATATTAGCCCATTCTAACATTCCCAGACCTGTACCCTGTATTTGAGTTGGCCTTTGCTGTTGCTGGTCATAGGATTCTTTTATTTGGTCAATATAACTATGAGCAGTTTCAGGAATAGTTGGCAAATCTGCAGATGTACCGTATCTGCCGCCAGTTAATAATGATAATAATGTGTTTTCAGGCATGATTAATCCTATCTATTTACTTGGCCCAGGGAAAAAATCTAAATTGTACTGAGCTCCATATTGACTTACAGCGGCTCTCCACTGTTGTAATTTTTTCTGGTATTGATTTTCAATGTATTCTTCTTTTGCTCTTAATTCAGGACTTAGTTTAGATAAATAAATTTCATATCTTGTCCTGGCTCCTGTAGTACGTTTTCTCCAAGATGTTGGAATTGGACGTTGAGCAGATACAACAGTCTTCAAATTAGTTCTTGCCAATTTCTTAGCTTTATGCGGTATCTTTTTCAAAGATGGGTCTTTATTAATTTCATGCTGGGCCACATAATTTCTTGCAGCATAGTAAACACGAGCCTTCAATTCATCATCATCAGACCAGAAAGCATCCTTTACGTGCCTGTAATAAGGACTACGAGATGTTAACATAGACAATTCATCGCCTATTACTGGATTCTCTCTAAAGTAAACATCAGTAAATTGTCTTTGTCTACGCCTTGAATCATTAAATGACTTTTTCAACGGAGCAAAAACTCTTTCATGTATTTTTACTGCCCTATTGGCTAATACAACCGTTTCAGTAGCTAAATCTTCTACTGCCTGAGGTACGAACTTCTTACGAGCTAGTATAGAATATATATTTTGACCTAATGATTTGACAGACCTGTATACAGCTGGCTGATAAGACTCTATAACATTACCATAATCATCAAATGCGTTACTTGCTACAGCCAATCCCTCAGCTCTTAACGCTAATTCAAAAAACTTATCTGGGTTAGACTTAAATATATTTCTTTGTTCTTCACCTAAAACTAAATAATGAGCACTGTATAATGCAGCTCCACTCAGCGGCAACAGACTAAGATACCGTACAAGTGGAACAGGATTTCCATCAGCAACTAAAGGTTTAATTACAGAGTTAGCTACATTTTCTGTCATTCTGTATGCTACTCTATAAAACAATGTCAGCGGCTTTGCCCAGTTCTTACCCATCCATCGTGGAACAAACGGTAATGCAGGGCCACCTTGAGTAATTAAATGAGACATAGACTGAGCCCTCTGAATCAACTCTGGTCTTTCATTTATTCTAGTACTTCCAAGTCTCTTTGCTTCAGCTATTTGGGCATCTGTCAACTTAACTATATCTGTAAAAAAACGCATAGACGTGTCCCTTGAAACACCGACATTCATAATATTTTTAATTCCATTAAGATTATCAAGATGAGATTTGAATGCTGGCTCTGCTATTGATGTGCTGACAATACGGTTCATAATTTCAGTAATTCTCATCATACCTGGATTATATTTAGCATAGACTATCCTTCCAGACATCAATTCATGAACACCCGCTTCCTTACCACCAATTCTACCTGTTAAATTAGACATAGACTTACGGTCAGATAAAGCATTGAACATACCATTTAACGTTTGCCTGAATCCAAATACAGTTGCATTACTAGCTTGCCCCAATATAACGTTCTTATATCCTGACAATGGAAAAGACAGACCAATCTGGGCTGTTACCATAGTAAGACCTCTAAGCGGCCCATCATATAAATGATTCTTTTGTACAGCATTAATCTGTAACTGTAAAGTCTCATGAGCCCAGTTAGCAAAACTTTCATCAGTTTCTAGTATAAGACGGTCTCTTTCGTTTAATACTTTATCATTATTAGCTCCACCCTTACCAAATAATTTAAATGTAGGTGCAATATGAGCTACTCTTTGACCCTGACGAGAAATAATTTTATCAAAGTTTCTTTCATATACATCTATGACCCTATCAACAGACCTACGTTTACCATGAGCATCAATAACGGTAGATTTCTTTGATACAGGCTTACCGTTAATATCTTTAAATCCTTTTAATTCTATAATTTTGTTTGTTTTAGCTTCAATAGCGATAATAGGAGGAAGTTTGGCAACACGACTATACTGCGTTCCAAATACACCAGCCTGGTCTTTCCAAAACTTATCAATATAATGAAGTCTCTGAAGAGCAGCTATTTTCTTTTCAAGTGGAGTACCAGCCATATTGACAAATTCAGGGTCTGTGCGTGAAATAATCTCAGCTATTTGCTCGCGAAATCCCTTGTCTAATCCCATCAATTCCCTAAACTCATCCGTTACAATTCTAGTAAGATAATTCTTTTCTATATGATGATTAAATTTGCCTGGAGCACCATCCCTATCGTGCACTGTTACATATTTTCCATCTTTAGTTTCTATTTGCTTACTATTTAATCGCTCTACTTTAACAGTATTTTTATCAGTCCATTTAAATGCGTATCTATCCTTACCTTGAATGTACCATCCACCTTCATATTCACCAGTTTCCCTGTTAAGCCGTCGCAGACTTTTTATATATTCAAAAGATATTCCTTCTGCCGCTTCTCCAACAACTTTACCGTCTACCATTTTGAACTTTTCTTGTGGAGGAGGAGGTTTAGTTCCGCCTCGACTGTCGAAAAAGTCTATGCCTTCGACAAGTCTTATAGCGTCATATCCATTTGCAATCTCTATGCGATTTCCAGCTGCGTCATATACTTCAAACAAGGGTTCATATCTGGCATCTCTTGTAGATGCATTTCTAACTTCCATTCCACTAGGAATTAAATATTCAGCAACAATCTTATGTTGGAATAATTTATATGCTTTTTGTATATCCTCTATTGGATACTTGTCCATTCTAGGGTCATACCAGTCTTCAAACAATTTATCAAAGATAGAAGATAGATTTTTATAATCCTTTTTACCCAAACCATAAACTTTTTTCAGATTTATTTTAAACTCTGAAAAATCACCAGATATTAATTGCCTGGTAATTTCATGAGTTATCATATCCCTACCCCAACTACTTGCAATACGACTCTTTGCTAGCTGTAGTGTAGTATAAGCTGGTAGAAAGAATTTCTGAAGCTCCGTTAATACTCTTCTCCATTTAACCTGCATATGGCTCATCACATTCGCTGGGGGCACTGTAGATGAAATTTTATTTTGATATGCTTTTGTATTATCTTTAGAGCTAAGCATAGATGACGCTACCTGCAACTCTTCATGGGTCATATTTTTTGATGAGCCCCTACTTTCTGGAAACCATTCATTAAGCAGAAATTTATATTCTGCATCTGGTATTTTCTCTTCCCTCTGTACTTTCTTCAGTCTTCCTCTTTGACGTTCCAGTTCAGTGTATTCTGGGCCTTGTAGAGAAGATATTTTATCAATTTTACTGGTTAATAGTTTTTCTACACCTTCAGGATTCATCCAATGGTCAAGGGCAAATTGCTCAGCTTCTTCTTTTGTTTTAAACGTAGCAATTTTATTACCCTTCATGGCCTTTCTTTTATGCGTTACGATTTTATTATTTTCTCTCGCATCCCACTTAAGCCAAACAAAATAAGGCTCGGAATTTAAAGGGTCAAACTCTGGATAGGCTTCATATGTTGCTTTATCAATAGTTAAATCTCGTGGCATTTTATTCATATCAGGCCACTGTTCAGCCTCCGCGCCTTTAAACTGTTGAAACTTTGCTCTTTCCTTTTCTCTCGTAGCTGATAAATCTTTAGCGATTGTTTCAACTCTATCCGCCTCTATTTTCATTGCTCCTTCTGGAGTTGGTATACCATCAGGAAAAACTCGCTCACCAGTTGAAAGTTTAATTTTCTTTATTGTATTTGGAGAATATGCATAGTATGTTTTATCAACCAATCCAGGCCTCGGTGATAAATCAAATATTCCATCTTTACGGAATTGTTCCCATAAGTCTTTAGCAGAAAATTTATATCCCTTTTCAACGGCTTCAGCATGGATTTTTTTAAATTCAGCAACATCGTATGGAGCTTTTGTTTTTGCTCCATAAACTGATGCCCTATTTTCATTCCAAGACCTCTCGAACCATCTAACCATACTAGATATATATCCTGTATGAGTCAAACTCGTATTTCCCCTTATGAATCCAGGTTTAATACCAGTTTCTCTAGCAGCTTCATCTATAGCTCTTTTACCAGGACGAATCATTCCTTCTTCTTTGACAGTAATACTTCTAAGCTCTTTAGCTCCTCCTCTCGGAGTATCAGTAAATAATTGTTTAAATATTTTACTTAAAGGATTCCATATTAATTGTCTAATTAAAGGTCTACTACGTTGCAGCGACTGCTCAACTGGGCCTGCTGTCGGGTCAACAGGAGGCTCTTTATATTCTTGTTTTACTACTGGATTTTCTCGTATTTCCTTAACTTTTGGACTATCTTCAGCATACTCTAATAATGGTTTATCAGCACTATTTGCTTTTTCTATAGCTTTTGCCACTTTTTCAGGCATCTTACCACCAATAGCAACTTTTGCTCTTCTTGCTCCTCCATGGGTGTTTATTTCAAAAACAGGTATCTGCCTGAAATAATTTGAATATCTTGTTGGTTCTTTCTGCATCCAACCAGGAGCAATAACTTCACCAGGCTTAAAATCATTTAAAGTACCGACGTACTTTCCAATACCTGCTCTACTGTAGTCTAATTGTCCTGTATTCTCATCAAACTTTGGTATTTTAACAAATTCTCCTTCTTTTAAACCAGCGGTATTAGGATGAAATCGTTCACCAGTAGAACTAATAACTTGCTTATAAGCCTGTTCTAATTTTATTCCAGAGGTATATCTAATTTTTTCCCATTCGCCAATTTCTTTATCTAGTATATATTTTAATCTTGTTTTATTTACATTTGGCTTTTTTAAATCAAGCGTATATTGTTCATATAACATATCCATATTACTAGAAGCTTCGTCGACCTTACTCTTCCACATTTCTACATTTTCTACGCCGCGAGTTATTTCAAATGGGTCTCTAACTTCTGTAGATACAACAGACTTAGGCAATTCTCCAACTTCCATACCGCGAGGAGAACCAAGAGCTTTTCTTAATAGCTTTTCAGACTTCTTATGTTCTTTTAAATCTTGCTTTTGTTCAACGGTTAATTCCTTACCAACTACACGCTCTCTCTGTGGAGGTGTATTTTTGCTGAATTTTTTACTAAATTTATTCCATGCATCTGGTCTTGAATTCCCCTGAATAGCTCGTATTTCACTTGTACCTAAATCCTGATATACTACTCTATATTTTGTTGTTTTGCCTTTGACTGGTTTTTCTACTCTTAATAGCTCAACTGTTCTATCAGGGTTCTGTCTATCAGCATATGTAGGATATTTTAAGGCTTTTTTCTGGGCCACATCAATAACACGAATCATTCCGCTACTATCTTTTATTGTAGTCAACTGAGATTCAGATAGGCTTGGGTCAGCAAGTCTAAAAGCTGTACCAATCTTTTCTTTTATCTGTAACGCACTAAGCCCCTGCCTTGCATAATGAAATGCCACCAAGGAAGACCCGTGAATAAGACGTTCTTCCATAGTCATATCAGATTGACCGGCATCTGAGTACATTCCAGCTCCCATCAACATACCTGGCTCAACACCATACTTTACTCCCTTAGAAGCATATCCAAGCATAGTTGGAAGTCCAGCAACAGAAAAGATAGCACTTGCTATTGTATCAGCTCCAAGTTGCTCCAATCGTCCTTCTAATTTATCATATGGGAGTTTAGTTTGTCCGTATAGACCAAAAGTGACAACATTGTTAGAAAATAAATTTAAGGCTCTGGCAAGCTTAGGATTTTTCTCAGCAATTTTTAATATAGTTTCTCTGTACGGCTTTGTTTTGCCAAGTAATCCTGTTGGTGTGGGCAAAGACCTTGTACGAATAGCTTCTTTAAATATTTTATTATTAGATTGAACGAACCGATTGGCTCTGTCTAATATTTTATCAGCGGTAGCTGTTTTACCAACTTTTCTGGCTCTATCAGCAAGCTGAAATAATTTTCTTGCCCGATTGACTTTATGTACTACATTGGCACCTCCAGCTGCAATACCAGGTACACCACCACCAGCTAAAGAGAATGGAAGCATTCCTACAACAGCTCCACCAAGTCCTCCAAGGGCTTCAGCCCAAAGTTCTGATGATTCGTCGGCTGGAGTAAGATGAGATTCCATTGTACCGAAGTGTGGTATAGCGGATAGCTTTGCACTATCCCAGAATCTCTGCCAAAATGTTGCGTCCCTATAGGCTTGGTCAGGCTGTAAAGAACCCACTTCATTAGCATTTCTTTCAGCTCTCTGCATATCAGTTTCTACACCGCTAACATCTATACCAAGTGTATCCATGCTAAACGGCTGTCTAGAAACTACAGAATCTACCCACATCTTATGTACTTCATCTAGAGTTGGTTGCCTATACCCATCAATAGAAAATCTGTACCCTTGATATGTTACATCATAACGATATAAATCTTGTTGAGGCATATTATTTTACTTAGCGGGCTGCATCCAATTAGTAGAATCTGATACCCATGCAGAATCTGAATCTACTTTTGTAACGCTATTAACTATAAATGAATTAGCCGCTGCTCGAGTTACTCTGTCTTGTAATGTTCTACCTCTTGGGCTTGTAATAACAGTACTTTTATCAAATAATGGTTTTCCAAATAACTTCATGAACTCCGTCCAATTATATTTTGCTCCATTAACAATATATGTAATCTTATCAGCTGTAACCTCATCTGGTATTGTTCCAGTTGGCGATTGTATAATTACTGGATATCTTTTACCAGTTTTCATATTCATTACCTCATCACCGCTTTGAAGAGTAGCTCTTTCATTTCTAATATGAGCATGACCACCAAACATACGCTCTCGCCAAGTTTCTTTTTCGCCAGTCCTAGGCTTATATAATTCTGGCTCTCTTGGTTCCCATCCAGGTGGTTTACGAAATGGAGTAAAACCTTTTTCATGAACTGGTTTTTCATATACCATTCCTCTATAACCTATTCTATCATCTCTATCTCCCCAAGTAAATTTAATGAACGATGTTCCATCTTTTATTAAATTACCTCTATTCGCTGCCATCATTTGCTTTGCTGTTTTACCATCAAAAACTTTATCATACGGTTTCCCAGTCACTGGATTAGTTAACCTAACTTGTGAATCATTTGGTAATGATACATCCTGAAATGGAATATTCAGTATAGGTTTATAAACAGTTTGCTCTTCTGGCGGTGGCGGTTTAGTTCCATTATCTACAGGTTTTTCTTGAGATGGAGCAGTTCCAATTTTCCATCTGTATAAAGCATCGGGAAAGCTCATATTAGGAAGTTTATACTTGTCAGGAAAATCCTGTCTCATAGATACTCTAGATTTTTCCAACAACATTCTAGCATCATATTCTGGATGTCCGGCTTGATAACCTACACCAAACTCTTCTTTCTGAGCAGCCGCGTGTGTCATAAGTGTAGTATTATAATCATCAATAACTGTTAATTTATCAGCGCTACGTTTAATATTATCAAGTAATAATTGACTAGCCCCCTCAAGATTATCCTCATCTATGTAACCCATAATTGTAGATGCATTCACATCACTAATATATCCAGTTCCACCGTCTGGTGAATTTCTTACAACAAACTCTCTTAATGTATTTTTTCTATTATCTTTTTCTAATAGCATGCTACGAATACGTAATTTATTATTCGCTACAGCAACATCTTTACCTTTTGCCATTTCTGATAATTGAAGTGCATTATTATAATCTTCTCTGATATTTCCTGTAGTTCCAGCTAGTCTGTCAAATTCAGTTCTATAAACTTGTTTAGCCTTTGATGCATCTGATAATCCTTGAAAAAACTCAGGCCCTCCCTCTGTTCCAGATAAAACTTCTTCTAATTTTGGTAATATAAAATGCTTATCCTCATCAGCAGTTGCTCGATAAATATCTATTATATTTTGAGTATCACGATTTGACAGAGTATCAGCTCTAGCTTGTTTTTTATCCCTGTATTCAGCGACTAACATATCGCGACGCATCTTTGTATCAGCTAAAGAAAGCAGGTTATTGCTTATATTCTTTACGGCTTCTGCCCATGGGTCTTGATATCCGTATCGTGATAAGTATCTTAAATCATCTAGTACGCTAGCCATAATATCTCCAATTATTCGACAATAAAACTATATTCATCTTCGGGGCCAGTTGTATCTAATGGGCCTGAAGGGCCTCCAAGAGAAGTTCCTTTTCCTCCAGCCCCTTTTCCTCCACCAGTATCAACATATCCAACGCCAGTACCAACTCCTTCACCTGTACCTTCGCCATAAATATCAGCAGCAATATCAAAACCTCTACCAAGCGATGACATAATTGTTTGTAATAACTGTGAATATTTATCAGCAGTAGATTGACGAACAGATGCTAATCTTTGTTTTAAGGTTTCACGTAAGCTACTTCTTTGTAAAGATTGAGCAGCTCCTCTTTGACCAAATCCAGCAAATCCTCTACCACCAGTGAACGCACCAGACATTCCCATTCCACCTAATCCTTTGGTTAATGCCTGTCTTGCAGAAGCTAATTCAAATCCTCTTTGTTGTGAGCCATATCGATGTACATTTCCAATTTGAGATTCCAAATCCATAAGACTTGGCAACCCTTGAAATCTATTAGCATATGCTAGGTCAGAAAGTCCAAATAACTTTGCATATTCTTCAGAGCTTACACCATCAGTACCAATAAATTTTAAAAGGTCTTGTTGCTGTTTTGAAGATAATGTACTTAATTTGGATACAAAATCTTTTAATAAAGTACTTTGTTCGGGAGCATTAGGGTCATAATCATCATCACCACCATCAGTAGGGTCTACAGGCTTAGGCGTATAAGTAACTTGATAACCTTGACCGCCCTGAGTACCAACCGTTTGTCCAAATCCAGCCCCTCCCCCAACGTTACCCATAGCAAATGCAGTAGCTGCTGGCTGAGCAGTTCCAATATCAGGTAAACCGCCTTCTGCCCCTGGTGCAGTACTGCCGGCTCCAGTATCTAATTGTAATCCTCCAACAAACTTAGTCGCGTCCTGTGTAGCTATATTAGCGCTAATATTTGACATTGGTAAATTGGGATTCATATTTGATAGACCTGGCTGTTGCTGAGTAGTCTGTTGTGGCAAATAAGATTGCACATTAGATACTAAAGAACCTAACTGATTATAGGGATTATATTTTTCTGTATCGTCAAAAGGATAAGCCATTATCTTAACCCCCCAATCCAAATGAACGCTGATACGGTAATAATCCAATCGCCTGTTCATATAATGCATTCATAGGAGAACTACCCTTTAACATTCCTGGAACATTTCCTCCTGGGCCAAATGCATTAGCCCATCCAAGTCTTTGAGTGCTAGTCATTTGAGGGCCGATTAAATTCAACAATTTATCAGATTGAGTAAGATAATCCTGTGACATTACAGTTTGTCCTAACACATTTGATAACGACTCTGGTCTTTTAGTGGTCATACTAGTAGCAGCATCTCTTAATGAATCAAGTCCTGTAGCGAATTGTTGTATTTTTAAAACATCTAATGGAACATTGAAAGCAGTTGTAACAGCTGATGGAGCTATTGATTCTTGTAAAGATGAAGTAGCTTGACTTAAAGTATCTTTTATTTGCTGTAATTCACGTTTACCATATTTTACATCAGGAGCCTTATCCGCTATATCCTCTATACC
>Ga0208315_1001574_pt1 | contig 11321 bp, 17 predicted proteins | sample MalvireepMed_215_FD_184239 | JGI IMG/M metagenome (GOLD analysis project Ga0208315, IMG submission 184239) | Marine viral communities from the Global Malaspina Expedition - Malaspina viral metaG DeepMed_215 (SPAdes) (version 2) | ecosystem: Environmental > Aquatic > Marine > Oceanic | place... | reverse complement strand
CCCGAAACCTGGGTGCAAGCAATGGAGCTGCTCCAGGATCGACATAATTTAATCTGTACTAAAAAGGATGCAGCGTGAAAAAATCAGCGGCACTTAGATATGTTGGTTTTAATGTTAAATACGATAGAGAAAAAGATGACTTTTATCCTACTCCAACTGAGGCAACACAAGCTTTATTAGATAGAGAAAAATTTGAGGGAAATATTTGGGAGTGTGCTTGCGGAGATGGAGCAATGTCTGAGGTTATGATTAAAAATGGATATGAAGTTTATAGCTCTGATTTAATTGATAGAGGCTACGGAAACACGCCAGAAGATTTTTTAAAAAGCAACAAAGTTTATGATAATATTATTACTAATCCGCCATTTATACTCTCAACAGCTTTTACAGTTCACGCTTTAAAACAAGCTAGAAAAAAGGTAGTTGTTTTAAATAAAATTTCTTATTTAGAGGGAGTAACTCGCAGAGAAGTTATTTTTAATCAAAAAAAATTAAAGAAAATTTGGATATTTACAAGACGAGTAGCTTTTAGAAAGCCTGGCTCAAATAAATTAGCTGGTGGATTAATGGCATTTGGCTGGTTTGTTTATGATGTGAATTATAACGGATTACCCGAGGTTGACTGGATTTAATGGATAAAATATTTTTTATTATCTTTTGTAGCTTAGGTTTTATGGTTCTTTTATCACTTTATATGCTGGGGGTGGTTCTATGAGTAGCTTATATTTTGTAGGGGATTTGAATATCCTGGCTGATAAGCGGCTGAGTGGAAATGATAAGCTAGTCTATTTTTGCTTAGTTTCTTTTATGAATGTAAAGGATGGAAAATGCTATCCCAGATATAATACAATTAGAAAACGAACTGGATTATCTGAACGCACAATTCAAAGATCCGTCAAATACCTTGCCAAGCTACAGCTTATTACAATTAAACGGCAAAGATCTACTAATTTATATCTAATAACCCGCCAGAAAATATTACAAGAAACCATTAAGAAAAGAGTGAGAAGTCAAATTGGCTTCTCTGATAAGTCAAATTGGCGTTTATTAAAAGAACCATCTTATATAACTAAGTATGGTTATAAGAATAATAATACCTATAAGAGCAAATTCTCGAGTGGGGGGTTTGCAAATCATTCTCAAGACAAATTAAACTATAAGGGAGAAGAGTGGAATTATTCCGCTGAAGAGGGGATGTGGGTTGAATTTAAGAATAAGAAGGGGGAGATAATAAGAAAGCACAAGTTTAAGAATATAATTGAAGAGGAGAACCCCTCAAAAAAAAAGTTTAATGCTGCCGCAGAAAGGCAGCTTGATTGCGCTTAATTGCTCATAAAATAATAGAAGTCTTTGAAGTAGCTGGCAGAACCGAGAGGATGATGCCTGGATTAAATGCAATAAAGCCAAAAGCTCCCAGAATGTTTGATTTGCTGGAAATGAGCTATGATCCCAAGGATATTGGATATTGGGAGAAGAAAGGGTTTAAACTTAGAGCTAATAGTCATCAGATTACTTGTTGGGAGCTTGCTATTGATTTACTTGCAAAAATTGAAAAGCTTGAGGATCGAAGATTAATCTGGGCGAAAGCCATGAGATATTCCTGGGTAGCTCTTGGAAAACAATTTGGCTGCCATCGAGTAACAATTAAAAAAAAATATACAGCTGCTATTCTTAACCTTGAATTTAATCTTGAAAAATCTGTGGTAGACAAGATTGACAATTTAATCTAATAGGAAAGATAGGCTTAGTATTATTATGCCTGGAAGACCCTTACATAAGATCCAATGCGACAGTTATACAAGAGGAAGTAATTTTACAAAAAGGTGTTTATGCAAAGGATATTATCAAAAGACTTCAAAAAAATACCGATGTAAATTTCATGGCGGAGCCTCTACTGGACCCAAATCTATTGAAGGCAGAATAAAGGCATTAAGAAATTTATGGCAATATAAGAATAAGGATTACAAAGAATTATACGAATGGATCAAATCGAAAAAATATGTGAAAGATTAGAATTGGGAGAACCACTCTCAACAATTTGTAAAGATAAATCAATGCCAGATGTCTCAACCATTTATAAAAAATGTAGAGCCAATAAAGAATTACAAGCAAAGATTATGACAGCTAGACAAACGGGTGTCTGGACTTTGTTGGATAGAATAGCTGAAGATATGCAGATCCCTAAGACACCGCAAGAAACACATTTTTTAAGAGAGAAGTGGAGCCATATCAGATGGCTTGCAACAAAATTAGCAGCGTCAACCTTTGGAGATAAAAGCCAGGTTGAGCAGAAGATAGATAATCATTTAATCATTAGTTGGGGAGAACCTAAGAATGAAAACAATATTATACAAGCTAAAGAAGTTATGGATCAGGTATCAGGTGTGGATGTTAAAGCTATACCTGGAACAAACTCAACTCATCAAGAAGAAGGAAGATGAACAAGTAAAGTTTAAGATTAACAAGAGGAAGTTTTGGAATAGACATAAATACAAAAGGTAAGAATGGGTAAGTAAGTTGGTTTTCAGATGGCGGATCCACGCTCCTCGCACACGCATTATGGAGTTCGTTTGGTTCTAAGTCTCTGTCTTGGTCTCTGTTTCATTGAATAAGATAATGAAATCAACGATTGTCTATAGGTTTTATACCTATGACCCAGGAACTTGCATATAAAAGTGTATATTTTGAAAGAACAAAGGTGGGGTATACCCGAAAAACCAGCCGCATTTTTTAAGAATATATATATTGGGACTTCAAGACACAAACACACAGACAGACTTAATGATGAACGAGAAAGATAAATACACAGATAAATTAATAACCGCCATGGTATTTCACGCAGAAGACACCAATGGTTTAGTTATTCATTTAAACGGCTTTACGAGCCAGGATCACGCAAATAAATTTTGTAAAAAACTTATGAAGAACAGCGGCATAGAGTATAAATCAATCAGGGAACTTTTTGATTTACCAACTATTCACTAATAAGGAGGAAATAATGGATATAGATTTAATTATTCATGAAGCAAAACATTATTGGAGAGATCATAAAAAAGTTGTGATCGGTGTTGCGGCTTTAATAGTAATTTTACTAATTACATAAAATGAGAGTACAAATACCCTATACACCAAGACCGCTGCAAGCGGAGTTACATAAAAATTTGGATCAGTATAGGTTTGCTGTACTTTCCTGTCATAGAAGATTTGGAAAAAGCGTAGCCATAATTAATCATTTAATTAGAGCTGCACTTACCCATAAAATGAAAAACCCTAGGTTTGCCTATATAGCGCCAACTTATAAGCAAGCTAAAAGCATAGCCTGGGATTATATGAAAATGTTTGCTGGAGGCATACCAGGAGTTAAGTTTAATGAGACAGAGCTAAGATGCGATATGCCGAATGGCAGCCGTATAACGCTTTTATCCTCTGAACAGCCAGACAGCTTACGGGGATTATTTCTTGACGGAGTTTGTATAGACGAGGTTGCGCAAATAGATCCGAGATTATGGAATGAAATTATAAGACCCGCACTATCGGATAGGAAGGGTTTTTGTTATTTTATAGGAACCCCAGCGGGATTAACAAATATTTTTTATGAATTATACCAGCACGCTTTAGGAGATCCGAAGTGGTATGCTTATACGGCTAAAGCGAGTGAGACAAAAATTATCGACCAGGAAGAGCTGGATGCAGCTAAAGCTCAAATGGGAGATGCAAAATATAAACAAGAATTTGAGTGCGATTGGATTGCAAATATTGAAGGATCCATATATGGAGATATAATAAAAAAACTTGAAGAAAAAAAACAATTAACAAGACTTGCATACGATCCAGCTTTATTAGTTCATACAGCCTGGGATTTAGGAGTTGATGATAGTACATCAATAATATTTTTCCAGCAGTTAGGGAACCAGATTTTGGTTATTGATTATTATGAAAATAACCGAGAAGGGTTGCCGCATTATGTCCAGTTGGTAAAGGATAAAGATTATTATTACGGAGATCATTTTGCACCACACGATCTCGAAGTTACAGAATTTTCAAGTGGTAAGAGCAGAAGAGAAGTGGCTTACCAGTTGGGATTAAGGTTTAAGGTTTTACCTAAAATAAACCTGGAGGATGGGATCCATAATTTAAAAATGGTTTTACCTAAGTGTTGGTTTGATATAGAAAGCACAAAACCATTGATAGATGCGTTAAGACACCATCATCGAAAGTACAATGAAAAAATGAAAATGTTTAGTAATAAACCTCAAAAAGATTGGAGTTCTCATCCTTGCGATGCTATGAGATATTTAGCTTTAGGAATTACTGAATTACCAAAAAACAAAATTGCGGCTCAGAAATTAGCCGTCAATGATTATACAATACACGGAGAATAATTATGGGATTTTTAATGCCTAAAGTACCAGCAATGCCAGCTATACCACCAGTTAAGCCTTTAGCAACACCACCGAGCTATGAGGATACGGATAGAGCTGAAGCTGCTAAAGCAAAAAGAGATAAGATTAGATCTGGAAGAACGGGAAGATCTGCAACGATTTTAACCACAGCTAAAGGTTTAGATGATGATGAATATTCAACAAAGAAAACTTTATTAGGAGGATAGTATGGGAGGAGTTATATCAAGACCAAAACCACCAGCACCGCCACCAGCTCCAGTTTATACTCCAGCTCCAACAAAAGCTGAAGTATCACAAGTATCATCAACGGATGCAAGCGGAATGCTAAAAGGTAAAGGTAGATCCAGCACAATATTAACGGGTGCAAAAGGCTTAGGCGACAACGCATTAACAACAACCAAGAAATCATTACTCGGAGGATAGATGGCTATAGACCCAAAAGCAAAAATGATTATTGAGAGATATAAAACTCTCAAAGCAAAAAGAGTTACATGGGAAGATCATTGGCAAGATATTGCAGATTATTTCTTACCAAGAAAAGCAAATATTACCATGAAGCATACCAAGGGAGATAAGAGGCATGACCAGGTTTATGATGGTACAGCTACTCACGCATTAGAATTATTATCCGCTAGTTTAAATGGTATGTTGACCAATACAATTTCTCCGTGGTTTATTTTAAAATTTAGAAACGATGCAACCAATGAAGATGATGCAGCAAGAGAATGGTTGGAAAATTGCGCAAAAGTTATGCAGCAAGTATTTGCTCGTTCAAATTTTCAACAAGAAATTTTTGAATTATACCATGAGCTATTAGCTTTTGGTACATCTGCAATGTTTATTACAGATGATGCTAAGGATGATTTAAGATTTAAAACAATTCATATTTCAGAAATATTTATTACTGAAAATGAAAAAGGATTAGTGGATAGTTTAACAAGAAGATTTAATCTTCAAAATAAAAATATTCCATTAATGTACCCAGAGGCGGAATTGCCAAGAGCAATCCTAACGGATATAGAAAAAGCTCCACACGAAGATACAGTAATTTTACACTCAGTTTATCCTAACGAAGTTAAGATGGGATATGACAATAGTAAAAATATGGATTGGGTATCTTGCCATGTTCACGAAAAAACTGAAACTTTGTTAAAGGAAAGTGGTTTTAAAGAATTTCCTTATGTAGTACCAAGATATTTAAAAACTTCATCCAATGAGATTTACGGAAGATCTCCAGCGATGAATGCGCTGCCTGATACGAAGATGTTGAATACCATGTCTAAAGTTTCAATTAAAGCAGCTCAAAAACAAATCGACCCACCTTTAATGGTTCCTGATGATGGTTTTATTTTACCTATTAGAACTGTACCTGGTGGATTAAATTTTTATAGAGCTGGAACTAGAGAAAGAATTGAACCATTACAAATTGGATCCAACAATCCAGTTGGTATTCAAATGGAAGAACAAAGAAGAAAAGCAGTTAGAGAAAACTTTTTTGTCGATCAGTTAATGACTATCCAGGGTCAAAACATGACAGCTACAGAAGTTATGCAGCGTACTGAGGAAAAGATGAGATTACTTGGTCCAGTATTAGGTAGACTACAATCGGAGTTGTTACAGCCTTTAATCACAAGAAGTTTCAATTTATTATTTAAAAATGGTAAGTTTCAGCAGCCGCCAGAAATGCTAGGCGACCAGGATATTGAAATAGAATATGTATCTCCATTAGCAAAAGCTCAAAAGACACAAGAGCTTTCATCTATTATGAGAGGTATAGAAATATTTGGCTCAATGCAAAATATTGCACCAGTATTTGATTACATAGACATAGATGGTTTAGTTAGTCATGTTACAGATGTTTTGGGATTACCAGCTAAAATTATGAGATCAAAAGGGGAAGTTCAACAAATTCAACAACAGAAACAACAAGCCGAAATGGAGCAAATGCAATTACAACAAGCTCAGCAAGTCGCTGAAGCTGCGGGTAAAGTAGCACCAGCTCTCAAGGTGGCTAATGAATAAAGATGACTTAAAGCAATTAATTATTGCTTACAAACAAGTTTTTGAATCTGACCATGGTAAAAAAGTTATGGAAGATTTAGAAAAGAGATGCAGCTATCATAATACTACTCATGTTAAAGGAGATAGTCATGAAGGCGCATTTTTAGAAGGAACAAGATCAGTAATCTTGTTTATTAAAAATATGCTTAACAAAAAAGGAGAATAAATATGTCAAGCGAAAATCAAGAGGTAGCAGCACCAGTTGAACAACCATCGGTACTGTCTGGAGACCCTAAAACAGAAACTCCAGAAACAAGCACAGATTGGAAAGTAAGTCTTTCCGATGATGTAAAAGCGGATAAATCTTTAGAAAATATTAAAGATATTAATGCGCTAGCCAAAAGTTATATCCATGCACAGAAAATGGTTGGATCGGATAAAATTCCAGTTCCAAACAAATATGCAACCGAAGATGATTGGAATGCCGTTTATGAAAAACTAGGCAGACCAAAAACTGCGGATGGATATAAGTTTGACTTACCACAAGATAAACAAGTGGATGAGGTATCATTAAAAGAATTTTCCAGCCAGGCGCATAAGTTAGGATTACTTCCTAACCAGGCTCAAGGTATGGTTAAATTTTATAATGAAATAACAGCTAAATCTTTACAAGATGCTGACAGCAAAGCTCTTGCTGCTAGAGAAACTAGCACTAAAGAACTTAAACAAGAGTGGGGTCAAGCATTCGATCAAAAGGTTTCACAAGCAGCAACATTAGCAAAATCAGTTGGTGCTACAGAACTTTTAAATACTAATTTAGCAGACGGAACCAAACTGGGAGATCATCCAGTTATGATTAAAGCATTTGCAGAATTAGCAAATAAAATGGGGGAAGATAGCATAGTTCAAGCATCTGGACCAACTTATCTGACACCAAACCAAATAGAAAAACAAATTGGAGAACTGACGCAAGAAAATTCGGCTTATTGGGATAAAAACCATACAAATCATGAAGCAGCAGTTCAAGAAGTTTTAGCTTTACGAGAAAAGAAAAATCAAGTATAGCTGAAAATGATTAGGAAAATCGAAAGACCCTAGTTGACACTATGAAAGTATAGGATCCAGGAGATCTAAAATCGAGGAGCGACCCGTAAGGATAATCATCCGATTTAATATAAACATAAACAGACGGAGGAACTTATTATGAGTTCACAAATAACTACTTCTTTCGTTGAGCAGTATAGTTCAAATATATCTATGCTTTCTCAACAAATGGGAAGTAAATTAAGATCTTCTGTTGATGTGGAAAAAGTTACTGGGAAAAACGCATTCTTCGATCAAGTCGGAGTTACAGCTGCTCAATTAAGAACGAGCAGACATGGCGATACACCTCAGATCGACACTCCACATAGTAGAAGACGATTGAGCTTAGCTGACTATGAATGGGCTGATCTTGTTGACGATGTTGACAAGGTTAGAATGCTTGTAGATCCAACTAGCTCATACGCAAGAGCGGCAGCGGCAGCTATGAACAGAGCAATGGATGATGTTATTATAACAGCGTTCAACGCATCTGCGAATACTGGTGTTGCTGGTGGTACATCTACGGCTTTACCTTCAACGCAAAAAACAGCGACTTCAGATCAAAGTGATGGTTTGACGATTGCTAAACTTTTGGCTGCGAAGAAAATCCTAGATAATAACGATGTTGACCCTTCATTGAAGAGATACATTGTTTGCGGACCAGTACAGATCCAAGATCTATTAGGAACAACTCAAGTTACAAGTTCGGATTACAATGTAGTTCGTGCTTTGGCAACTGGAGCTATTAATTCCTACTTAGGTTTTGAGTTCATAATGTCAACAAGGCTAAACAAGGATGCAACTTATACCTCGGACAGATTAGTTTTTGCATATACTTCAGATGCTATTAAATTAGGTATCGGAAAAGATATATCTGCGAAAATTTCTGAAAGAGCTGACAAGTCTTACTCAACTCAAGTGTACTACTCAATGGCACTTGGAGCAGTAAGAATGGAAGAAGAAAAAGTTGTTCAAATTCCTTGTCATGAAGCATAATTAATAAAATAGGAGAAAATCACAATGGGAACTAAAAACTCAGACTTAGTAGCAAATTTTGAAGCTACGCCACCAGTTCTTACAGATAGCAGCCTGTTACACGGAGTAGTTCGTGTAGCTCAAGGTACTATAGTTGTAGCAGCTGGCGATAGTGATGATGACGATATTGTTATGCTTGCACCTATACCAAGTAATGCAACTATTCCACAAATTTGGATCGGTTCAGATACACTTGGGGGTTCATGTACTTTCAATGTTGGGATTTATCAATCTAGCGGAACAGTAGTAGACGAAGATTACTTCGCAACTGCGGTAGCTGATGCTGGTGCAATGGCAGATGTAAGATTTGAAGCTGCTAACATCAATACAGCTGGTTCAGCACTATGGGAAATGGCTGGAGCGTCATCTGATCCTGGAGGTTTTTACTACATAGCAGCTACTATGGCTGCTGCGGGTGGAACTGAAGGCGATATGTCGTTCAACATTCAATATGTTTGCAACTAGATAAATAAAATTTTAGGCGGGGAAAGCGAGAGTGGAACCCGCCTAGGATGCTTTAAAAAAAAATTAATTTTTAGGAGACTAGATGGCTAGTGTAGTTCAAATATGTAATTCAGCATTAAATCAATTAGGAGCAAGTTCTATTACAGCTCTTACTGAAAATTCAAAAAATGCTAGAATATGCAACGAAAGATATGAAACAATTAGAGATGCAGTTTATAGATCTCATCCTTGGAACTGTTTAGTCAAAAGAGTTCAATTAGCGCAAGACAGCGATACTCCAGCTTGGGGTTTTAGTTATCAATATACCCTACCATCAGATTGCTTGCGTGTTTTACAAATCAAAGATTACAATTCAGATTACAAAATTGAAGGTAGAAAATTATTAATAGGCGAAAGCACTGTTTATTTAATTTATCTAGCCATTGAAACAGATGTTAATCAATTAGATATTTTATTAAGAGAAACTATATCAGCAGCTCTAGCTCAAGATATTGCTTATGCCATAACTTCTAATTTACAAGTTACAAAACTTATGGCTGAAAAATACCAAGCTAAATTATCGGAGGCTAGACACACAGACGCTAGTGAAGGATATAATACAAATCCAGAGGTAGCACCAACAGACCAAATAATCACAGAAGATTTTATAACAAGTAGATACTAAATATGCCTAAACAACTTTTAAGCATACCCAGCTTTACGGCTGGGGAGCTTTCATCCTCTATGGAGGGTCGGACAGATTTTGCGAAGTATTTTAACGGAGCATCAAATATTGAGAATTTCGTTGTCATGCCACATGGTCCAGTAACAAGACGACCAGGCACATATTTTGTATAATTCAACAAGATTAATTCCATTCACATTTTCAACTGAACAAACCTATGTCTTAGAGTTTGGTAATCAATATATAAGATTTTTTAAAGATAATGGTCAAATTACAGAAGGCGATAAAACTATTACTGCCATTACTAAAGCTAATCCAGCTGTAGTTACTTCAAGCTCCCATGGTTATTCTAACGGAGATTTTGTAAATATATCAGCTGTTGTTGGTATGACAGAAGTTAATGGTAAAACTTTTAAAGTTGCTGACAAAACTACTAACACTTTTGAACTGCAAGATGTAGATGGCACAGATATTAATTCATCTGCTTACACAACTTATGCTTCAGCGGGTACTGCTAATAGAATTTATCAAATCACAACTGAATATACTACAGCACAACTCTTTGATTTAAAATTCGCACAATCAGCGGATGTTATGTATATCTGCCACAACTCCCATGAAGTAATGAAACTTTCAAGAACAGATCATACTTCCTGGACATTAACAGAAGTAGATTTTGCTGAAACTGGACCCTATATGGATGTCAACACCACAACAACAACTATAACTCCAGCCTCTTCAGGAACTGGAACGAGTGTCAATTTTACAGCTAGTGCTATAGTTGGTATTAATGGTGGTACAGGATTTCAAACTACAGATGTTGGAAGAATTTTAAAATTTAATAGTGGAGAAGCAGTTATTACAGGAAGAACTAATACGACAGTTGTGGTTTGCACAATTACTAAAGCCTTTACAAATACCGATGCTACTGCAACTTGGCAACTTGGTTCTTTTTCTAACACTACAGGATTTCCCGCTTGCGTATCTTTCTTTGAACAAAGATTAGTATTTGCAGCAACATCCGATCAACCTCAAACCATGTTTTTCTCAAAATCTGGAGATTATGAAAATATGACTAGCGGCACATCAGATGATAATGCTATGGTTTATACCATTGCATCCAACCAGGTTAATGCAATTAAATCATTAAAAGCTACAAGAACTTTAATTTGCATGACAACGGGCGGCGAATATGCCGTTAGCTCTGGCTCCGCACAAGACGCAATCACTCCATCTAATATTAATATTAGAAAACAATCCAACTATGGTTCAGCGGGTGTGGATGCTTTATCAATTGGAAACGCTACAATATTTTTACAAAGAGCTAAAAGAAAAGTTAGAGAGCTTGCTTATAACTTTGATACCGATGGCTATGTTGCACCAGACTTAACAATTTTGGCGGATCATATAACAGAAACAGGCGTAGTGCAAATGGATTATCAACAAGAGCCTTATTCTGTTGTTTGGGGAGCAAGAACAGATGGAGTATTAGCTGGTTTAACTTATAATAGATTAGAGAATGTCGTTGCCTGGCACAGACACATTGTAGGTGGAAAATCAGATACAACTAAAAATATTATTCATCAACAAATTTCTTTTACATCCAATACAACAGTTGTTAATACAACTAACAATACAATAACTTTATCATCACACGGATTATCTACAGG
>Ga0208315_1001573_pt1 | contig 11322 bp, 17 predicted proteins | sample MalvireepMed_215_FD_184239 | JGI IMG/M metagenome (GOLD analysis project Ga0208315, IMG submission 184239) | Marine viral communities from the Global Malaspina Expedition - Malaspina viral metaG DeepMed_215 (SPAdes) (version 2) | ecosystem: Environmental > Aquatic > Marine > Oceanic | place... | reverse complement strand
CTGGTGTGAGGCACATAATAGGGTAAACAGTAGATACACAAGGCATCAAAGTAGCTGTGTTCCTGCGGTATCTGGTGAGGTCTCAGCGCCTATCGATTTTTATTAAAAATAAACCAAATAAATTAAATTAATACCCTTTACAATGTCAGACAAACTGCTAATATTAAACACAGACACAACAACAACTGAGGAAACAGCACAATGAGTGAATATGAAGCAGAAGCAGAAGCAGCATGGGATAAAATATGGAAAGATAAGGAAGAGCAACAGGTAGCAGAGTTTGACAAGAAGTGGAAGGCAGATCACGAAGCATATTTGAATACAACAACAACTGAAGAGGGTTAGAAAATGAACGAAGCAATGAAGTATGCAAGCAAACACGGTTCTAAGGTTGTAAACGAAATATTGATTGCACTGATGCAATCTGACAACCCATTCACCAAGTCTACTGTAATCGATGGTAAGCTTGAGGTGACATTCAGTGATGGGTCCAAGCTGATAAACTTTGCAGACGATGATGAGATACTAATCAACTAAGAGGATATAGTGGTACAGTGACTAATGTTGCTATGCCACTACTGCTTTTATGCCATTACTTTCTATGCTGTCTCTGTGTTGCTGTGTTTTTATACAGTAAGGGGGGGGGGTACCCCGCATATATTTCGCTTGTTTTTTTTTTTCCACCCACCCAGCAAAAATTTTTAAAAAAATAACAGTCTGTCCGACATTAAAATTACAGTTGACAACCAAAGATACCATGATACACTGTGACAGAGGATAATACGCTTATGAGATTACAAGACCTTTGCTACATGACCTCGGCAACATACACAGAGCCGACATTTACCACCGCCAGTGTAACCGGGTACAACGATTTTCAGGATTGGTACGCCCAAGATGAGACGTTTGTAGCCAGTTTTAAAGATGGTTCAAACAACTACATGGTAGCTGTGTGTTCACTTAATGGTTCTAATCAGGTCATAGCTGATCAGGTCATAATGTCTTCATCAGGACCAACTAATCTCACAGTGCCGACATTCAGTGGTACAGTTGATATCGTCATTGGTTCGACAGCACATAATTCGTACCAGCGACGATTTTCAAATTGCCAAACAAACGACATATCGCAGAAGGGTCACGTTCACATGAATGAGCTGTCGGTCTATTCGAGCGGTGTTGCGACTGTCACTGCTGACCAATTGTTTATGTTCTCATACTACAATGACATGCCCGGATGGTACTACGGTTTCTACCTTGCTCACAAAGGCAGTGGTGCAGGAACGGGTGATTACTACATGGGGCTTTACGATATCAATGAAGCTGGCGACCCAGATACGGTAATATGCACGACAGGGAGTACGGCACACGCTAATGCCAACGCTGAAATCGAGAACAGTCTTAGTACTACACTAGCAATAACTGCAATCACTCAAGCCACCCCCGGCGTGGTGACGTACACAGGTACAGACCCAGCAAATGGTGATCGAGTATATATCACGGGTGCAAACAATATAACGAACGTAAACCAGATAAGCTTTCTTGTCAGTAACGTTGACACAGGTGCAAACACGTTTGAATTGCAAGATTTAACAGCCACCAACTATGCTACCACAGGGTCGGCTGCCACCACTGGTACGGTTCACTTTCCATTATACATAGCAGCTGGTGATTACATCTTAGGCATGACAGCAGATACAAACAACCTCAGATTCACTGGTGCAGCAGTTGCAGATGAGCTTGGTAGAACAACAGTTTTTGGTGTTAAGACTGGTGCAGCACCTGTTGTCGCGGTATCTAAAGCATACACATATGCAGCATTACCAACGGCACCAGACATGAGTACAGGCTGGTCTGATGACACTATAAACATGGTGAGTGCTGGCTTAATGCAGGTGGAGGGGTAATGTTTACAATTGGGCAACTGAACTATTTAGACAGCATGGGAAGCACAGTAACACTACTGAACGGATCAAGCGTTAAAGGCGGTGAAGCGCAGTACGATTCACTGTTGAACGATGTTAACGCAGTTGCTAACTTTAAATCATACGTCAAAGATGAAACAAGCAACAAGGTAGACGATAAGCTAGCCGCTAAGTATCCAAGGGCCATTAATTCAAGGTACCGAGTGAAACACACAGAAGCCTTAACGTTTAAAAACTCTGGTTACACAGCTACTGAGGATGACTACCCGTATCTAAAGGCTGAAGCACTGGAAAGATCAATCACAATGACTCAGATGGCCGACTTGATTATTACAGCAACAAACAGGTATAATGCAAATGTGGCGACAGTAGAGCGTCGAAGAGTGAAATTCAACAATGATGTAGACGCAGCGACCACGTTGGATCAGGTCAATGACCTATGGGTAGCAGCAGAACAAGCAATAGAAGGCTTGTAATATGGCAGGCTTAGGCTTCGCTGGGATACCATTAGGCGATGGTGTAGCACTAGGTGCTATAGAAGAGGAAGCGTCTGGTGCGTATACCCTAACCACAGACAGTGGTACGTATAATTACACAGGTACAGCTACAGCATTAACGGCTGACTACACCCTAGCCACAGACAGTGGTACGTATAATTATACAGGTACAGCTACAGCACTCGACCACGGATATCCGTTAGTAACAGACAGCGCTACGTATAATTATACAGGTACAGCAGTAACGCTAACATTCACTGGGGCGGGTGAGTTCACCCTAACCACAGACAGTGGTACGTATAATTATACAGGTACAGCTACAGCATTAACGGCTGATTATGCTTTAACCACAGACAGTGGTACGTATAATTACACAGGTACAGCGGTAACGCTTGACCACGGATACCCGTTAGTAGCCGATAGTGGCACGTATAATTACACAGGCACAGCTACAGCACTAACGGCTGATTATGCTTTAACCACAGATAATGGTAGTTACGCTTATTCAGGGTCCAATGTGGTAATAACTGCATCTGGGGTATTGACAATAGGGCAAATTAAAGTCTATTCTTACGAGAAGAATATTTTAGTCCACTCACATGAGAAATCGATAGAGGTTTATTAATGGCAAGTTATAATAAGTTTAACCAAACAGTCGAGGATTGGTTAGAGGGGGCTTACACAGCGTCAACAGATCAGTTTGTTGTCGCATTAACCACAGCCGCTAACGCACCAGTAGCAACAAACAGCATACTGTCCGATTTGACGGAGATTAGTTACACAAACCTATCGACGCGGGACATCACGACAAGCTCAAGCGGTCAAACGTCTGGAACATTTACGCAGCTTTTTACTGATTTGGTGCTAACTGCATCAGGGGCGGTTGCTACGTTTAGATATGTTGTAGTTTACAATGACACTCCAACTTCTCCGCTCAACCCATTATTGTGTTGGTATGATTACGGTTCGGATTTGACTTTAGCGTCAGGTGAAACATTAACCTTAAATTGGACAACATCTTCTTTTGTGGTGGTATAATGAAAGCAACTATTAGTAAACTAAACCAAGATGAAAACGACTTACTGTTGAAAGTTAAAAGTAAAATGGGTGAAATACAAGCGGAGATTGACTCAGCTATGATCCCATACAACGCAGCAAAAGACGCTCTCAACAAGGAGAAGGAGGTAATTAAGCCTCTTCGTGAAAAACTGACTCCTTACGCTGAAATGGCTGCCGCTGTTGCTTCCCCATCCTCTAGGGATAAGTATTTTCCAGAGATGACTAAATCGCAATTTCAAACTTTTGTGAGATCCGAATTGGATGGCTAGAATCCCAACATACGACATACCACAGGGTGATACCAGAAATGTCTCGGTGGACTTCACGTCAACAGCCAGTGACTTCGGTGTCAGTGTATCCAGTGCTATATGGTCGAGAGAAGAAGGAACCACAGTGTCCTTGGCGGGTAGTGTGGCCACAAGTTCTAATGTAACCACAGAGTCAGTTGTGGCGGGTGCTAGTCGCAAAGGCTGTACATTAATCAAAGTACAAGCTACAATGAGTGATGCACAAACGGTAAGTAAGTATTTCAGATTAAACGTAGTTGACCCTATATGCTAAAGGGGGAGTAATGACCAAAAAGAAAACTGGTGCGGGTGCGCCGTTCGGTAACACCAACGCAAAAAAAGGATTGCTTGCTAGAAAGTCGCTAGAAATGGCGGTAGCACGTATGCATGATGATCCTGATGAGTACGATAATTTTAAAAAGCGGCCAGTAGTTGAGAAGGTTCGACCATTACTACAAATATGGTTTAGAGCAATCGATGAGGCTTTGAATGGGAATATACAAGCAACCAATACAATAATGGACAGGCTGGATGGTAAACCTACAGCACATGCTCAAGTTGATTTGGCGGCAGACATAACCAGTAGAAAAGTTGAGGATCTAAGTGACGAAGAACTTCTCAGTATCGCCAGCATCGGCAGCCGAAGAGCTGTTGAAGAGGAGAGTAGCGAGGGAGAATCTACTAGCTTTTACTGAGTACACAATGCCCGGATTTGAGGCTGCTGATCATCATAAGCAAATATGTGAAGCACTTGAACGGGTAGAACGTGGCGAATGTAAGCGGCTAATGATTTTTGCTCCACCGCGACACACTAAGAGTGAACTTGGTTCTCGACGGTTCCCTGCATGGTATTTAGGTAGGAACCCTGATAAGCAGATTATAGCCACCACGTACTCTGGTGAGTTTGCTTCCGATCTTGGTCGTGAAGTGCGTAATATTGTGGATTCACCAGAGTACAGTAATGTTTTTGAAACTCGACTCAGCACTGACTCGAAAGCGTCTAACCGCTGGCACACCTCAGATGGGGGAATATACGTTAGTGTAGGTGTTGGCGGACCAATCACAGGTCGTGGGGCGCATATCGCTCTAATCGATGATCCGTTTAAGAACCGTGAAGAAGCGGATTCTGAAGTTAAGCGGGAAAGTGTGTATAAGTGGTATACTTCCACATTGCGTACACGTTTGATGCCCGGTGGTGCTATAATCATCATATTGACCAGATGGCATGAAGATGACCTGGCTGGTAGATTGATTGAGAAAATGAGTGAAGGCGGTGCAGAATGGGAAGTAATCAAGTTTAAAGCGATCAATGATGAGGGTGAAGCTTTATGGCCCGCATGGTATGGGATAGAGGCTTTAACCGATACGAAAAAGGAAGTAGGTGAGCGTGACTGGAATGCTCTTTACCAACAGGAGCCAACACCTGATTCTGGTACGTTCTTCAAGAGAGAATGGTTTGAAAATACAAGGTACAAGTTAGGCGAAGAGCCAGCGTGTAATAACTACCAATCGACTGACTTCGCTGTCAGCGAGGGTAAAGGTGATTTTACTGAGTTAGGCATACTCGGTGTAGACAAAGATTCCGACATATGGGTGCGTGATTGGTGGTCTGGTAAGAAGTCGGCAGATGTGTGGATATCTGCTCAATTAGATCAGATACAGAAGTGGGGTACGTTTTGCTCTTTCGGTGAGACAGGTGTAATAAGACGAAGCATTGAGCCACTGTTTAGGAATATGTCGAAAAGACGCAATATTTACCCACGCTTAGAGTGGATAACACGAACTGGTGACAAAGTAGCTACTGCTAGATCGTTACAAGGTCTGGCATCTTGTGGTAAGATACATATACCCCGGTGTGAATGGGGCGACCGTTTGGTTGAACAACTGGTAGCATTCCCCGCTGGTAAGCATGATGATGTTGTGGATGTTCTAGCATTGTTCTGTATGGCGATGCAACAAGCACACCCTGCTATAATTAGATCAACCCCCACGGAAGGACCGAGGTCTGTGGATGTATGGGGAAGATATACACCTGAGAGTGATGAATCATGGCGAGTATGAACGAAGAAATTGATGCAAATAAGTACAATAGACGGTTTGAGACGTTCTTAGACGCTACTGAGAGTGCCAGAACAAGGTCTGAAAAGTGTCGAGACTATTACGACCACAAACAGTGGACCGCTGAAGAAGTAGAGAAGCTGAACAAAAGAAAACAAGCACCAATAGTGGTGAATAGAATACAGCCCAAAATTGACTCGTTGAAAGGACTCTTGATCAACCAAAGGACTGACCCGAAAGCATTTCCCAGAACCCGTAAACATGAGAAGGCCAGCTTCGCTGTTACTGATGCATTGAAGTTTGTGCATGATAATAGTGAATTTGATGCTGTGGAAGAAGAATGTAGTGAAGATTACTTCATTGAGGGTACATGCGCGTGTATAACAGAATTAAAACCAAAAGGCAAGGATGTTGTCATAAATAGAATTCCTTGGGATAGGTATTACTATGATCCCCATTCAAGAAACCTAGACTTCTCGGATAAAAAGTGGGATGGTATTGTGCTATGGATGGACCTAGACGATGCTGTTGAAATGTTCCCAGAAAAAGAGGAAGAATTGACGCAATTGGTCAATATGGACTCAGCAGGGGCAGATACCTTTGAAGATAAGCCGATATGGATAGATCGCACACGCAAAAGAATTAAGATTTGTCAAGAGTATTCCAAAGAAAAAGGCACTTGGTATGAGATATTTTACACATATCAAACGGTGCTATCCCACCAAGAGAGTCCATATGTCGATGAGGACGGTGATTCTGTAAACCCAATATCGTCTCAGAGTGCGTACATTGACCGTGACGGTAATAGGTACGGCCCTGCTTGGTTCTGGTTAGATTTACAAGATGAGATCAACCATAGACGATCTAAGGCATTACATCTACTGTCTCAACGCCAGACTATAAGTAGACGCGGTGCGATACAAGACGTAGCACAAGCTAAGAGAGAACTGGCTAAACCAGATGGCCACGTTGAATACGATGGTGAAAAAGGTGATTTTGATATATTACCTACTGGTGATATGGCAACTGGTCAATTTAACTTACTGGTTGAAGCCAAGCAAAATTTAGACGCTATTTCCGTAAATGCTCAATTAAGTGGTGAAAGACAACAAGGTGATCTATCTGGTAGGGCTATACAGTCGCTTCAGGCAGGTGGTATGCTTGAGATAGCACCAGTTATGTCCGGCATGAGACGATGGAGAAGAGCCGTTTTTAAGGAAATGTGGTTTAGAATTAGACAATTCTGGAAAGAAGAACGATGGATCAGAGTCACAGATGACTACAATACTCTTCGATGGGTGGGCATCAACCAAAAGGTGACTAACCAAGTGTTACTCCAAGAAACGGTTGAAGATGAGTCAATGGACCCTGAAATACGGCAAATGGCTGGTATGAGACTACAGGAAATGACTGTAACTCAAGACCCCAGACTTAATGAATTCGTAGAAACAAAAAATGACATTGCAGAAATCGGTGTAGATATTATACTTGATGAAATGCCTGATACAATTAACATACAAAATGAGCAATTTCAGCTATTGGCACAACTAGCAGCCAGTAGACCTGAGATACCATTTAGTGCTATACTCAAGCTTAGTCAAATTAGGGATAAAGAGGCTATACTGGATGATCTTGAGGCACAGGTACAATCTGCTAACGAAATGCAGCAAGCACAGACACAGCTCGAAGTCGCAGAGAAACAAGCCGAAATCGAGAATACGCAAACGGATACAGCTAAGAAGCAGCAGGAAACGCAACAGAAGCAGATAGAGAACTTGATTCTTTTGAATCAGCCGATAGACTCTACGAGTGTGTCGGTGTAGTACCCGCCGCCGGGGAACGGGCGAAACTGACGACGAGTAACGGTCGATAATATGAGGGTAACAAAATGTCCATACAAGCCCAATCGTTGGATGATGTATTTGAAGGTGTAGAGGAACCAGTAGTAGCTGAGGAACCAGAAGTAATTGAGGAATCAGTAGAGGAACCAGAAACCACGGCTGAAGAAGTAACAGAGGAACCTGAAAAGGAACCTGAAGTGGAGGCGACAGCGGCCCCTAAAGAAGTCGAAAATGAATCTTGGACAAAAGCAGCGGTTTTAGATGAGAGACGGAAACGTCAAGCACTAGAAGCTGAGTTAGAGCAGTACAAGCAACCTAATCAGGAGCCTGAGAAGGCACCAGATGTGTTTGAGGATCAGGATAATTACACAAAGTTCTTATCCAACCAAGTAAATCAACAGGTATCTCAAGTTCGCATTGAAATGTCGCAAGAGATGATGCGTATGCATGATTCTGAATACGACCAGAAGGAAGTCGAATTTGTTGAGATGGCGAAGGATAATCCTCAACTGGCACAGCAGCTTTATAAGCACAATATGCCAGCTAAATTCGTGGTAGATACAGTTAATAAGGCTCGTGAGCTTAAAAAACTGGACAATATCGACGATTATAAGGCACAACTTAGGGCAGAAGTAGAGGCTGAGATCCGTGAAAAGCTGAATACTGAACTAACTGAGAAGAAAGAGCAAGATGACCAAGTTTCTAAACTGAAACCATCATTAGCAAACGCAAGAGCAAGTAAAGATCAAGGTGAATCTGAAACACAATCCCTTGGCGATTTGCTCGGTAGATAAGGAACTTATACAATGGCTAACACTACTGTAAGTGCTGATCTACGAGTTACCAAATATTTATCGGAGTTCTTCAAAGAATATATCCGTAACTCGCGGTTCAGTCGTTATACTGGTACTTCCAGCAATAACGTAATCACAATTAAAGAAGATCGAAAACGTATCGAGATCCCATTAGTCACACGACTAAAAGGTAACGGTGTAACTGGCTCTAACACATTACGCGGTAATGGTGAGGCAATTGGTAACTACGGGTTAACTTTGACTCCTACTTACTACAGACACGCAGTTGAGTTCGATAAGGAAGAGATCGAGAAACCAAACATCGATTTAATGAGTGCAGCTCGACCTTTACTTATGGATTGGGCAAAAGAGCTTCAGCGTGATCATATCATCGAAGGCATGGGTGCTATCTTCAATGGTACTACTTACGCTAACTATGGTTCTGCCACTGCTGGCGCTATGGATACTTGGAACACCAACAATGCTGACCGAGTTCTTTACGGTGAAGCTAAAGCTAACCGGGTAGCTGGTGATCACACGGCATCATTAACTGCAATTGCTACTGCGGATGCCAAGTTAGATACCGGTATAATCTCACTCGCTAAACGTATGGCTCAACAAGCTGATCCGCATATTCGACCACTGAAGTCCAGTGAAGACGAAGAAGCATACATCATGTTCTGTGATCCTTATGCCTTCCGTGATCTTAAAGCAGATACAGCTATTCAACAGGCTCAGCGTGAAGGTTTACAAAGAGGCGCTAAGCATCAACCATTAATGACTGGTGGCGATCTATTATGGGATAACGTAATTATACGTGAGATTCCTGAGATTGCTGACTTCATCGATGGCACTAGCGGGACCAATGGCTTATGGGGTGGAAGTGCCACTGCTGATGGTCTTAATACTGCTGAAGCTGCTGGTGGACGAGTTGGTGTATGTTTCCTATGTGGACAACAAGCACTTAGTTATGGTTTAGGTCAACGACCAAAAACTGTAGTAGATCGACTGTATGATTTTGAGTTCCAACCCGCTGTAGCTGTCGAGTTGAAGCATGATATTCAGAAGTCTTATTTCAATGACGTTCAACACGGTATGGTTACAGTATTTGTTGCCGCTGCTGCTGATAGTTAATAGGAGGTGTTAAAATGGTTGCTGAAACTCTAACATCAACCCGCGCACAAACCGGTTTCCCTGTCGGCGGTGTTGGACCTGCTACTGCATTGCATGTAGCCACAGGTACTTATGAGATTGCTGCTAACGTTGAAAATGGTGACATTTTTGAAATGTGTAAACTACCAAACAACGCAGTTGTCGTTGGTGGTATGTTATTGGCTGAAGACTTAGACACCAATGCTACTGAAACTCTGGATATGGATATCGGATGGGCCGCTAACGGCACTGACGCTGCTGATCCTGACGGTTTCGGTAATCTTGGTGTTTGGACTGGTGACGCTATTACTGACTGGAAAGTAGTTGCTAGTAATATGTTCCCTCTTCAGGGTGTATTAATCACTGGTGGACCTAAGAAGTTTAGCGCGGAAACAACTATTCAAGTTGAAGCTAACGCTGCCGCTGCTACTGGTGGTACTGGTACAATGACTTTAGTTGTATATTACTTCATAGACCCCAGCTTCACGGTCTAATTGTATAAGGGCGGTTTCGGTCGCCCTGCTTTAAGGAGATAAGTGTGAAGATTAAATACACAGGTGTCTGTGATGTCACTACGACTCAGGGACATGAGTTTATCAAAGGTGAATACGTAGAGATAAACAATGAAAAGATCATAAGGAAACTCAAGAGTAATAAATTCTTTGAGTGCATGGATGAAAAACCAAAAGCTAAGCCAAAAGCTAAGGCTAAAGCTAAAGCTGAACCAAAGGTGAATTTTGAATAATGGCTACTCAAGCGGAAATTAGACTAAGAGCATTGATTAAACTTGGTACGGGAAGCCGAACAGAGACTCCTGTGAGCTATCTCACCAATGATATGATTAATGCATATAATGAAGTCTACTTACGTTTGCAGGAGCTAGATATCGCATATTGGGGGCAGACTAGCGATGTCCCTGATGAGGTTGCGAATGAAGTGGCCGTATTGATGGCATGGCGTAGAGTCAATGATTATGGTATCGGTAATGATAGATATACTCGGCTTTCACAAGAGTATATTGCAGCAGAACCAATGATCAGAGCAATGTCAGTAAATGCGTATAGATCGACCAGTGAACCAGAGGACTTTTAATGTCTATTGTCGATCTACCGATATTCGGACCATCGCACACAAACAGAAGTCTACGGGTAGGCGCTCAGGTAACTCGTAACTTTTACCCTGAATTGAATGAACTCAGTGGCGAACCTACATCATTAATGCCTTTCCCCGGATTGAAGTCATTCGCTAATGTATCCCCATCATCTAATCGTGGTATGGGTATATTCGGTAATGAACTCTACACCATCTCTGGCACCACATTGTATAAAGTGGCATCTGATGCTACAGTGACAAGCATTGGTACAATAGCAGGCACAGACAGGTGTGTACTAACTGACGCGGGTTTAGAATTAGTTATAACCAATGGTGTCACTAAACCATACAGTTATGACGGCACTACACTAACACAGGGTGTCAACGCGAATTTAACGACATCTAAGTCTTCAGCGTATATCAATTCAAGAGTCGTATATGATGGACTTGGTGGGCAGTTAATATTCGCTGATCTAAATGATGCTTTATCTGTAGACAGCGCTAATATCATAGTGACAGAAGCTAGACCAGATGACGTAGAAGGCGTGTGGTCGTTCCGAAACAATGTTTATGCTGGTGGAGATAGATCCATTCAGCCGTATTGGAACAGTGGTTCAGGG
>Ga0208315_1001568_pt1 | contig 11347 bp, 12 predicted proteins | sample MalvireepMed_215_FD_184239 | JGI IMG/M metagenome (GOLD analysis project Ga0208315, IMG submission 184239) | Marine viral communities from the Global Malaspina Expedition - Malaspina viral metaG DeepMed_215 (SPAdes) (version 2) | ecosystem: Environmental > Aquatic > Marine > Oceanic | place... | reverse complement strand
ATTTGTTTTATAAAAAATAGCCACCCCGAAATAGAGTGGCTATCTTTTGGGTGATTATTTTAACCTCTTTTCAATATTGGAGTAAATCTCCATTCCTTCATCAGTTTTAAACCAATGTGCTAAAGCGGTGTAAGGATGTTCGTCAAATGGAATTGTCATTAATTTTCTTCCATTAGAACCCCAAAGAAAATTTCTTTGATCAGAAGATAATCTTAATATTCCAGCTTCTACAGCTCTAATACCAAAGTTTCTTAACATTACATTCTCATCATCCGCTAATTCTAAGAAGAGTTTAGGGTTATTTCTAGCAAATACTAGTAAATCACGCCTAAGTTCTTTAGAACTCAAATCTGATACCTTAGAACCAACCTCTACTCTCATGATAGCCTCTGCCATATCTATATCGATATTTCTAGCCGCAACTAAAGCATCAACTTGCATATTTAATGTGTCAATTTCATCAGCTGCTAATGCTGCTGGTTTATATTCTTCATAGATATTATCTCTATTGGGATGATATAAACTTAATAACTTTTGTAAAGTTACTTTTTCTTTTTCTACAAATAAACTACCAGATCTAAAAATAATATGTTCTAATCTTTGATCACCTTTCATTTCATCTACAAATGGAGTTTTTTGGTTTTGACAATATTTAAGTTCTCTTTCATAACCTTTTTCTTCATCAAAATAATAAATATTTGCAGATTTGATTGATCTTGATAGTGGTTTTTTACCATCCTTTAAAAGATACATTCTATCTTTTATCTCCCACTCATTAGTAGGTTTTTTTCTTTCTCTTGCTTTCGGTTCTGGGACTTCCATAACCGGTGTTTCAACTTTTGGTTGTTCTACAACCTGTGGAGTTGGTTCCACTTGTGTTTTTTGTTTTTTTGCCATAATATAATATATAATAAAATTAATAAAAATAAAAGGACCGAGGCCGAAACCTCGGTTCTTTTAAAGTATAAATGCTTATTTCATTAACATGAAATTGTTAGCACCTTGTGTAACTAAACATCTTTCAGATAGCATGTGTATCTGCATCGCATCTAATGCTGACGTAACAGCACCAACCGAACCAGTAACCCATGATTTCATTCGTCTATCATCAGTTTGAGAAGCTCTATAACGAACATGTAAAAATGGACGTTTAAGATTCTTTCCTAAAGCTTGATCATAAACAGTAGATGTGCCAGCTGGAACCATTACTCCTCTAATAGCAGCACTAGTAGCAGCAGTGTTAATACCACCTCTTGTAGCTTTGTCATTTAAGTATCTCATATCAGATTTGTAGAAATCGTAAGATCCACGTCTGAAACCAGAGAAACCTAAATTAAGCGCCATATCTTCTGAGTTGTTGAATACTCCGTAAGAAGTACCACCAGCTCCATAAGAATTCATTGAAGCTAGCATATCATCCATCGCAAGAGACGTAGCTCTATTAACAAACATCATATTTTCTTCAATAGCACCTTGATTATCAAACTCAGCTAAGATAGCATCGAATTCAGCTAAATCAGTAGCAGCGTTAACACCAGTAACACCAGAAGTTAAATTACCTCTATCTTCGATAGCTGCAAATAAACCTTCAGTACCAGCGAGGGCACCAGCATCAGCAGCACCTCTAGTTTGACCATCAGCACCAAAGCCAATAAGAGAGTTGTCGTTTGCTTTTTCAGACTCTAACATAGCCATTTCTAAGTGATCAGTGAAACGAGCTCTAGTTTCTCCTTCAGCTTTTAAGTACCACATATAGCCAGCTCCACCGCCTTCACTTGAAACTTCAACCCAACCAATTTGAGAAACATCAGATCCTGAGATCTCGTAGTAATCTTTCATTATAATTGGTTTGTTAGTGAATGATTTGAACGTAGGCTCATTAGCACCTCTTGATTCAGTTTTATATGTACCAGTTTCATCAGAGTAAGACATTCCTTTACCGTACTCAGAACCAATAACTAACAAGGTTGCCGCTAACGCCACTTCAGAATGATTAGTTAAAACAGCTTCACTATAAGGTTCAAGTGAAACAACGTTTGAGTCTGGGGTTTCTACTACCAAACATTTTGAAACGTACCCAGCGCTTGCTAAAAGCACAAGATCATTTACTCTAATACCGTGAGTTCTACTTGATGTACTACCTACCGTTGTATCTCCGTCGATATCTTGAGCGACAGCAAACGTACCATTTGTATCACCGGTTAAATCTATCTGACCTTTGTAAGATAAATGTAATCTTGATTGCTCAGACCAAATAACTTGGTCAGACGTCATAGATTCTTCAGCCCCAACTTGTGAAAGAAATCCTGATATAGTTCTCGGTCCGAAAACTTCAGCTTCTTGTTCCATTAGGTCTGGTAAATATTGTTGAGCCCAACCTTTCGTTGTCGCGCTCGTAAAATCGATGTAATTTGAATTTAGTGTTTGCTTTGCCGAAGCTGGAACACTGTTCAAATTACTACCTGCAGTAATTGCCATAATTTTAAATTTTTAAATTGTTATTTTTGTTTAATTTTAAACTTAAAGTCGTTAGAATCATCACCTAATACACGAACTGTAATTCCACCAGCCGTTACCTCACCGTGTGCTTGTCTGGGTTCCATATCTATATTTTTCCCCTTCTCAACACTAGTTTTGATAGCGTCGGCTTTACCTTGTTCATAAAAGTGACTTGCAACCGCATCAGCATTCATTGCTGTAAATAAACCCTTGTGATAACCTTTAGCGTCTTCCATTTGCTTATCTTCGTTAAGAAACTTTCCTACGAAGTTACTGAAATCGCTTTGATCGTCTTTCACTTTATTGGCATCATTTACATTAAATCTAAATTTTTTGTCTCCGACAGCATATTCAAAACCTTTGAATTCGTCGTTAAAAACTTGATCAGTTTTATTCAAAAAATTAGAATGAGTTTTTTCTGCTAATTGCTTTGTTTCCTCTGACTCCTTGTTGTATCTATTAAAGAAATCAATCGCTTTTTGTTGTTCAGTCGTTAACTTCGACCCAGCTCTGATATCTTCATAGTATTTGGACTTTAGGTCGTCCAAGTGACCTTTAGCGTCGGCAACTTGCTCTTTTAACGCTAATTTTTTTCTTTTTATATCTCTCTCCTCATCTATTTCTTCATCGTAAGAGAATTGATCTTCCATAAGAAAGCTAATTTCTTCTTGATTTAAATGAGGTTTTGTTTGTTTGTAATACTCTTGTAATAGAGTTTGATTATCTAATTCGCTGTAATCTTGACTAAGCGTAACATAATCATTTATATCACCACCAGTTTCATTCATAAAAGTAACTAACTTTTGAATACTCTCTGGTAATTCCTCTCCAGTTTGTTCAGCAACTTCTATAGCTTGTTCAACTTTTTCTACTACCTTTGTTACCTTTTCGTTTGTTACTTCTTCAATTGTGGGTAACCCTTCATCTTGAACGGACTCCTCTTTTTGAACTGGAGTTTCTTGTTTGGACTCGCCTCCTTCTCCCACTTCTTTGCTATCTCCGGATGATTCGCCCACAGGTACCTCCTCTGTTTTTCGCTCTTGAACGGCATCTGTTTCTGTTTTTAGTGGTTTACTTAAATCGACCTTAGTTATAGTTTCTTCTACAATCTTAGGTTTCATTGTCATTTTTTCTTTTACTTTTGTAACATCACCCTTAGTTTCTTGTCCTTTAGGTTCATTTGTAGTCTTTTCTACTACTTCTTCTTTTTTCTTTTTTGCCATAATAAAATATTATATAATTAATAAAATTGTTAAGGTGTAAGCCCTCCTAAACCAAAATCACCGCTGAGTATATCATTACCTGCGGATTCAAAGTTTTTAGGTGGTTTTTCCTTATTTCTTTGGTCAATCATCTCTGATTGTTGTGTTGCTTGAATTTTCGTTCTTTCGTCTTTACGATCCTCTTTTTCCGTATCTCTTCCTTTAGTGGCTTCTACCTCTGCACCTTTTAATTGCATATTGTATTGAAACTCTAATTCCATTAGTTGTTTCTTAAGTTCAGCTTCTTGTATCTGCGCTTGAGTTTTCATCTGAGATTTAGCTTGCTCTAATTGTATTTGACTCTGGGTTAGAGCTTGTTGTTTTTGTACTTCGGCTTGAGCAGCTGCTTGTTGTTGTTGTGCATTCGCCTCTGCTTGAGCTTGCATATTTTCTTGTTGTATTTGTTGATCTTTTGCTATTTTCTTCTTCCTTCTTATTTTTAGTACTTGATTAGCGAGTTTCGAGTTTTTAATTTCTCTAACATCAATAGCATCTTCTAAATCAATAGTACCTTGTGAAATAGCCATTTGTATATTATTTTCAAGTAACATTTGTTCTTCTACATCTGGCATTAATTCTATAAATATACCGAAATCATATAAGTGTAATTGACTTATTTCTTCTAATGTAGCAACATTATGTATACCTATACCTCTTACAAAAGCATCTCTTGTTGGTGAATACTCTATAACATCAGATATTCTGAGTGATAAACATTCTGCTATTTCAGATGTTATAAATAAACCAGCTTGTAAAATGTGTCTTGTAGCTGTATTTGAATTTGCTGCTGCTAATTTTTGTACCCCAACTAACGCATCTTTATCTGGAGTAGAAGCATCTCTTGCTTCATTCAACCCGGTTACGTCTCGTATCATTTGTAAATAGTAGTTGTAATTAGCTATAAGCGCTTGCATTTTCTGTCCACCAGCCCCACTTTGTATTTCTTGAACAGGCATTTTACCCGGATTCATATCGCCATCAGCAGTCATAGATCTACCTATAATACTACCTGTTTGGAAGAACATATTTAAAGCTTCTTGTGGATTATAATTAGTTCCATTACCTAGATCAATCTCTGCTAATCCATCTGCATCGAGATAGATTCCATCTGGAACCATTCTAGACATTATTTGTTGTAACTTTAAGTGTGTCAACTGAATCATATCAGCAAAACTAGTCATTCTACCTACTAAACTTTCAATCCTTCCATTGTACATTCTAGGAGCAACTATAGAGTAATTCATTTTTACTTTGGTAAAATCACTCTTTGGCCTCATCATATTTTTAGCCATTTCCCACTTGATCAATTTGTCAGTACCTAGTATTAAAACTCCTTCATACAAACATTCAATAGCTCTAGACACTTTACTATAATCACCTTCTTTATTTTTAGGAGGATTAAACGAATCATCTTTAGGTATTAACTTATCCGCCCCGGTCCCGGTCTCTTTAACTTTATAGACCTCATTCATATATGTTTTATAATTAAAATATAGAACTTGAACAGTATTGTTATCTATATTAGTATCGGTTATCCCATTCCTATTATGGTTTATACTACGATTTTTAACTATATCTTCTAAATCATCATGCTCTAAATACGGAAATTGTTTTGCCAATTCGTTTATAGGAATGCTTTTCACCTCACCTACATAATATATATCTTCAAAATAAGGAGAATCTGTATGTGAATAAACCAAATTAGCTGGATCTACATATTCAACAACAATTCCCTCCGATGTATTAAATGATGATTTTGCGGCGCCTATGCCCAACGTGGTTAAGTCATAATAAAAACGCTTTTTAATTAAATCATACTTACTGCCATCAAATAAGACATTGATAGCTTGTTCCTCTGCTAATTCGATAGCTTGCTTATAACTAAGTTGCATGTGTAATTTCAACTCCTCTTCTGTTTCCGGCAACTGATCTGCGTCGTTCTTATAAAGATTTACACCGAAAGCGTCTACAACATAATTATTTAATTCCCTACTTCGCATGTCGGCAAGTATAGATTCCATATATTTAGTCCTTTTATTAACACCGTATGGATCTTGCGAATAAACGTTTATATCATACATTCTATCAGCCATACCATTAACAACTATATCTACGAATTTTGGTATAATAGGTACTGGTTTCCAATCTAGATTAAGATAAGATAAATCACCATTTATTGATAATTCATCTTTATATTTTTGAATTGATTGCTCTCCTCTTGCATATAACCTTAAATTATGAAAGCTATTTTGATTAGATATATATCTATTGTTACGGCTATTGTCAAACCATTCTTTTTCAATAGCTCTTCCAACTTTTAACCCATATTCATAGCTTAACTTCTCTACATCACTAACAACCTGACTTGGAAAAGAATTTTTTATAACTGACTCAGCCATATTTATTTTTCTATTAATTTAGACATAATACCTTTATTTGAATATTTAGCGATATTGATATTTAGTTTTTCTTTTTCTACTTTAGCATTTGGATGGTATAAGTGTCTGTTACAGGCCATTACAGCTAATCCAGAACTTATTGTTGCGTCAAACTTTGTTCTCTTTGTTATATCAAATCTAGTCCAATCGTTTAACGTTTTATTAAAATACATACTTCCATAATTACCGTCTGAAAGGTGACCAACATAACTTTGAATATACATCTCAATAGCTGCTGCATGAGCTTGCTTTATATCTTCACTTGAATTTGGTATTCCACCAACCTCTCTTTCTGCTACGGATAACTTATTCCATAATTTATCTGGCCTATTCATGCTAAACCCCCTATAACCTCTTCTTCTCAAATAATATAACAATCTTGGCTTATTATTTTCACAAAGCATAGGCATACCGTAAAATACTAAAGCTGTCAACACGTCCTCAAAAAATATTTCAGCTGTTTGTGGTCTTGCAACATATTCCAAGAAAAATTGACTTGATGGACAATCTTCCATAGAAAATTTAGTTAACCCATGAAGTGCTCCTTTTGAACCTCTTCCGTCAACCGTACCAGAGATATCGTAACTATCACAACCAAATGCTCCCATGTGTTCATTACCAGGGTATCTTACACCGTTTTTTAATATAACTTTATTTTGTAAATTTAACGGTGGCACCCAACTTACCCTAAACCTTCCTTGTTTATCTGGATAAAAAATCACTTGTGTATCTTTTACCCCATTCACCCATTGGAAATTACCTTGAGTAACTCCCAACGTCCGACTCAATTCTTCATTATAATCTATTTGCTCGTATATTTTTACTAAATTAAATATACTGTTTAAGGATTCATCACGAAATGCGTGTTCTGTAGTTCTCGGAAATTGACGGTAAAACTCATTTAAAGCTTCATGATCACCTTTTAATCCATCAGCTTCATTTTGCCAATGTTCTATAATTCCTACATCTATTAATTCGCCGTCTGGTCCGAGTACATCATTGTTTGGATTATCAAAAACAGGATGTCCGTATTCGTCAATAAATCCTTCGTAGTTCCATTCCATTGGGATAAACAAAGAATATAAACCAGATTTTGTCTGGCCATTTCTATTTCTTTGTGTGACATCCGACGCGTTGTATAATCTTTTAAAATTGTCTCCACCTCTATCTAATGCGTTAGAAGTGCTACCCATCATACATTTACCAACAATTCTACTACCTAATCGTAAGCATGTTTTTGTAACTCTCCAGTTATTTAATATATTATCAGGTCTCTCCCACTTACCACTTTCATCATGTACTAATAGATTTAGTTTTTCACCATCATAACTATTATCTCCAGTATTTTTCCAATCAATAGTTGTATCTAAACCCTGTATATCTTCTAGTTTTTCATTGCTAGTTATTTTCTTTCTTGTAAATTTACTAGCAGGTACTCTATATGCTAATTCTGTTTTAGGTCGATCCATACCGTCTTGAATCGGTTTAAAAAAGAATGGGTAGTTTACGCTAATTGGTACCACTTTGTCTGTAAACATTTTCTTAGCATCCCAACCTGTTTTAGAGAGTATCCCATATCTAGCATCGCTTGATATTGTCGCTAAATTAACTGCTTCGGCCGAAGACATAAAAGAAAAGCCTGATCTACGGTTTTTAAGGTAACACATACCGTAGCATCTCCTATCCGCTTTACAGGCTTCCCAAAATATGTAAAATAGTCTATTTGCTTCTCTGAAATCTGGTGCGCCTACATCAATCTTACTCCATTGTAGATACATATAATGTGTACCTGTAATATAAGTATCTACACCTTTATTTTTAAACCAAAATCCTTCTTCCCTTCTTTGAAATTCTTGATCTATAAAATCATACCATTGTTCTTTACTTTCATCTGGATAATCTCTCCAATCAAATATATTTTTAAGACGAGATAGTTCCTTAGGTGGGTATATTTTAGCCCATTTATCTTCTTTATGTTTAAAAATATTTTTAGATTTAGGTAAAGCTATATTAAAATTTTGTATTTCATATATTTCACCTATTTGTCCGGTTTTAGAAATAACAACAATATCGTGCTCTTTGTTGTAGCCGTACTTCCACTTTTTACCCTTATTAAGTCTACTTATTGTAGTTTTCTTAATGGGTTCAACTATATTATATAGAACTTGTTCGTACATTATTTGGATCTTCCTTCTGCGAATCCTCTAAATACTTTATCCTTTTTGTCCTCAGGTCCCTTTCCTTCAAGTATATTTTCTTCTTCTTGGATTCTATTAAGTATTTCAAACGCATCAAATATTGCTAGCTTTTTAGTGGCAGCAGCATTTTTAAGTCTGTCTGCAGTAATATCATCTCCACTATCAACTATAGCTTCTTTTGCAACTTTGATAAGCTCATCAACTGCTTTGTGCCCAGCTTGGATTATACGCTTCTTCGTCTCCTTGATATTCATACTTAATTGTTATAAAATTAGATAAAACTCTATATAACCGTTTTCCATCGATTATAAACTCATATTCACTACTTGGTCTGAAACCAACTAGATCACCTTCTTTAACAGTACCGTCTGAATATTTAACAATACCAATTAAAGGTTTTTCTGCATCAATATTAAATTGATCTTTAGCTTTTAAAGGTTGTATAAAACAATAACCTTTTGGAGCTTTCCACTCTCTATTTCCTTTATATAAAAAGATTTGATCTTGATTTATAAGGTAAGTATTTTCGTCAAAATAACTCCGACTATTCTTTTCAACACCTTTTATATTATGCCACCTGCGAAACACGTTGTGATGTATAATCACCTCATCACCTGATTTAATATCTGTATCACCAATTATTGGGGTAGATATAACTTTTGCAATTCTATTTACAAATTGATGATTATAGATTTCTGTATTTAGAATAAGTTCTTTATCACCAACTTTCTTTTTATTGTTATATCTCTCTCCTATCGGTGTTACAACAAAGTTGTAAACACTTTTCATTAGTATTCTAGATTATATTCTACAGACACAGCCATGTTTTTATTGAAGTCTTTCCATGGAAGTACATCCTTATCTTTTCTAATATAAACAGAAAATTTATCTTTCTCTTCTACTATATCACAGATTTTATGTCCGCCGTACACTTCCTGACCAACAGCATAGTGCATAGCATCATTTTTATAATCTTTACCTACACTAATCTTTCTTATCAGCTTCGCCATTTTCTGGATATAATATTGTGCCGTCTTGAATATTAATATTGTCTGTTCCGTACTCTTCTTTGAACTCTTTTCTTATGGCTTCTATTCTAGTATGAACATTTTCCATAGCCTTCATTAGACCATATTTTTGAACCTCCATTCTACCAACATCGGCTGTAAGTTGATCTATTGTTTTAATTGTAGACTGTAATCTAGCTAATTGATTTTCTGAAATTTTTTCAGGTTGTTCCGGTATTAAATCTACTACCTTTTCCTTTTTTGTTTTTCTTTTTGCCATTTTATTTAATTTAAGTTAATTTAATTTTATCTTGTAAATCCGAGCGATAAACGCATAGGACTACCATTAATTATTTCATCGTTATTTTCTATAGCAACAACGTTGTTTGCTTCTAATGTGATCACTCCTTCTGCTACTGATGAAACGGTACCACAAAGAGTATCTAGATCGTGAATATAAACTTTATCGCCTTTTTGAAAAGCTTTTCTAGCGTCCACTGTACCTACAGCTATAGTAGTTTGCGCATCAGCAGATATAACACCTGTAGATAAAACGCCAGTAGAAAAATCTATTGCTCCACCGCAAAACCCAGCTACATAAAGTTTGTCATACCCTACGTTTGTTCCACTATCTGGTTCTAGTGACATTATCACAGGTAGATCCATTCCTTGTGCTCCAGTTACACCAGCAGAATATACTTGTCCAAAAGCTGGTCCAATAAAATAATTTGTTGTTCCTTCTATTTTAATAGCACCAACAACATGTCTTGGTAGTTCAAAACCAGCTGTTTGTGCTTCGTTTTCTTCACCTAAAGTACTAGGTGCTGTACCATCAATACTTTTTGCAAAATAAAGATAAAAATCCCTATTTGCTTGAACACCACCGTCTTCACCAATCAAGTGCATTATAGCGCTTTGTAAACAAATCGTACCTTTTGGAACATCAATAGCTTGCCAATCAAAAAGTATATCTCCTTGAGCAAAAGGAGCATCTGTTTTATCATCTGCTATAAATTTAGATATATCTCCATCTACTATGTCAGGATGAAGTTCTGCTGTAAAATAATTACTTGTTGCCATATTTTTTATTTTTTTGTTTTTTCTAGTGATCTACCACCGAAGTAAGCACCGATCACGGTTATTAATACTAATTGTAATAGATCAGTCCACTTATCTTGTACCGTAAAAGAAATAGCTCCAGCATCGATAAATATCAATAATACTGTTGCTACAACTAAAAATATAAGTACCATAGGTCTAACATTTTTGCTAAGCCACGAATCAGACTTCATATCACTATCCCAACGAGATGTGATTTGTTTTTCCATTTCTACCTCATAACTTGAGATAAGTTCTTTTACTTTTCTTTCTGCTTCAAGTTTTTCTTCTTTCGATGTAGTTAAATTATCTATAACTCCACCCACTCCTTTTACGAGCTCTACGGCCTTTAATCAGCTCAGTTGCACCAGAGGAGAATATGCTTGTTAAAATACTCATTAAGGATTTACTCCAGTTATATATGTGGTATCTCCTTTAGTTTCAAATGTAAAATCTCTATCCATAATATAACCGTCTTTATCTTTATGTTTATCAAGAATACCTTTAGGATCTGCTATTATATCAGTAACACCAGCCACTTTGTAATCTTGTCCTTGCGCGTTATAAGTTTTACCATCTTTATTAAGTTGTAATTCCTGACCAAAAATCGCCCCTGCTATTTCTTTGTCTTTTTTCTTATCTTGTTTTAATGGAGATGAATTTCCTCTTCCATAGAATTTACTTCCTTTCATTTGGTATCCTGTTGATTTTTCAAATTTTGGCATAGTTTTTAATTTTTAATGTTTTTCCCATGGAAATTGTTTACCACCCTCTGGTATCCATTCTCCGTTAAATAATATTTTTCCTTTGTTTCTTGGATATTTTTGACCATTCCATTTTATCCA
>Ga0208315_1001566_pt1 | contig 11350 bp, 20 predicted proteins | sample MalvireepMed_215_FD_184239 | JGI IMG/M metagenome (GOLD analysis project Ga0208315, IMG submission 184239) | Marine viral communities from the Global Malaspina Expedition - Malaspina viral metaG DeepMed_215 (SPAdes) (version 2) | ecosystem: Environmental > Aquatic > Marine > Oceanic | place... | reverse complement strand
CAGCTTATCGACCTCCAGAAAGAGGCCAACATTCGCGGTGACTTCAAGAAGGGCCGCGAGATTGGTGAGGTCTTGGAGAAGGCTTCTCCGGGGGACGACCGAGCCGCCTTCAATCGAGCTTGGAATGTGCTGGCCGACGGCAAACTGCAAGAGGGCATGAAACTGCTTAACAGGGGACGTGCCGATGACGCTTTCGGCAACCCCAACCCCGGCACTGCTATGCCTCTGTGGAATGGTGAGCATGATTGTACTGTGCTGCTCAACCTGGAAGCTGGGTTCGGGGACCAGATACATTCTGTCCGGTTCGCCAAGAACATCGCGGAGAGGGGATGCAAGGTAATTGTCGCGGGTTCCCCGGAGTTGACGCCGATCATCAGGAATTGCGCGGGAGTTTCGGCGGCGGGGGCCAAGGCTGCCGGGCCACTGATGTACCACGACTTCTGGATACCGGGGATGTCTTCAATCATCCCACTTGGCTTGGAGTACGAGGACATTGACGGCGCTCCCTACATCACCCCGCCGCCCAGGAAGCTGCGCTCTGACAGACCACGCATCGGCCTGCGTTGGCGGGGTAACTCGAAGATCGAGGCCGACGCCCAGCGCCTGTTCCCTACGCGTCTGATGTTCGACGCCGTCGAAAACATGGACGCCGACTTTGTCTGCCTCCAGCGCGACGATGGCATTGAGGACCGGCCTTCCTGGGTCGGGCTGACACCTCTCGATAACTGGGTGCAAACGGCGCAGGCCATCGCCGAGTGTGACCTTGTCATCTCATCTTGCACCTCGGTGGCTCACCTGTCTGCCGCCATGGGCATACCGACGTGGATCGTAACACCGATCCTTCCTTATTGGATGTGGGCGCTCAGCGGTACTACGTCGCCGTGGTATAACGCAGTCACCCTTTTCCGGCAGGAAGTCTACGGTGAGTGGGAAGCTCCCTTCATTGCCATCGGGGAGCGCCTAGAGGAGAACCGCCATGCAGCTTGATGTCGCTGCCCGCGTTACAATTCATCTCGGAGAGAGATTATGTCAGACCACATTTACGCGCTAGTTGATAACGCCACTGGCGATCTTGAAGTACGTCACCAGAAGCCGGAACGCCCGGTAGCGCCCGAGGGCAAGAGGTGGATTGACGACATTCTCCCGGCCTATGACCCCGCCACCCACAAGCTGGTGGCCGCCCTGCCTGTCCCTGATAATGCCACGGAGGTGCCCTACAATATTGTGGCGCGTGACCTTGCCGCCGAAGCGGCAGCGCACCAGCACGATCAAGACACCGAGTATGTGATGGTCACCGCCAAGGACAAGGCCATGTACGTCTTGGTCGAGCTTGTCAGTACGCTGGTGGTCAACGGCACCATAACTGACAATGACTTTTCGCCAGCGGTCAAGCAGGCTTATTTGGGCCTCAAAGAGCGTGTGGACAGGCTAACGGCTTAGAGAAAATGGAGATCGGCGTCCGGGAAGGATTTCAAGCAGCCACGATCCTGATCGCGCTGGCCGGTGGCTACTTCACGATGAAGGGACAACTCAACCGTGTTGTCGAGGACATCAAGAAGCTGGCCCGCCAAAATAGGGAAGTCGAAAAGCAGTTGGACGAACTTGAAGCCCTTATGGCCGTGGCGAGCCACCAGTTGACAACGATGGGCACGATCCTGTCCCCGGCGAACCAAGAGAGGGCGCATCGAGAGCTCGCGGCGATACACGGGAAAGTTGAGACACTTAGCGGAAGGGTAAGCGACCTCCTAATTAAGCACAACGGCAGGCACGGTTCTGTAGAAAAGAGTTAGGGCATGGCCACAAAATTAATCCTGTTCGCGTTCCTCGCCGTCTCTTTGCTGCTGACGGTTGGGTGCGTGGCCCCACAAGATACCGTCGCCGCACCCGTCGCGGAATCTGCCGAGCCACCCGTTGAACTGGCGCAGATTGGGCAGCGTTGCTTCCCCGCCGCCGCCCTTTTGCGGGGGCTTCTCCAGGATCACGGCGAGGCCATGCAGGGCGTGGGGCACGTCCCCGTCCCTGCGGGCAGTCCGCCGGTCGTCGTATCGCTACTCGTTTCGCCGAGTGGTTCATGGTCGATCGTCGCAAGTAGCTCGCGGGGCGTCGCCTGTTTGATCGTGTGGGGCGGTGAGTGGAGCCCGCCGCCGAAGGAAGGAAGGAACACCTAAAATGTTCACCGCTTTGTCGGCTCTCATCGGTTTCTTCGGATCGTGGATGCCAAGCTTGATTAATTATTTCCAAGACCGGCAGGACAAGAAGCACGAGTTGGCGATCCTCGAAGCCCAGATGAAGATGCAAGAGGCTGGTCACGTCCAGAAGCTCGAAGAGATAAACGTGACGGGCGACATCGAGGAGATGAAGAGCCTCCACCGGCACGATAAGATGACAGGCGTCGCGTTCATCGATGGGTTGCGCGGAAGCGTGAGGCCGGTAATAACGTATATTTTTTTCAGCCTTTTTGTTTTCGTAGAAGTGACGGCCTACATCGCGTTGACCGCCGCCGGCGTTGACAGCATCACCGCCCTCGGCACCGTCTGGTCAGACGACGTGATGGCATTGTTCGCCGCCGTGATGGCGTTTTGGTTCGGCAACCGCAGCCTCGAGAAGTACCGCGCCCGGTCGTAATGGCCGGCGTTATGGACATCATCTACGACGACAGGATCGAGGAACAAGCCCACATAAATGCAAGTGGGCTTGCAATCATCAAACGGTTTGAGGGGCTGCGCCTCGAACCGTATTTGTGTCCCGCCGGCATCCCGTCGATCGGTTACGGCGCCACGAGGATCGGCGACCGCAAGGTTACTCTCAAGACGAGGCCCATATCCGAGGCTCGCGCTAACCAGCTATTGGGTGAGCAGGTCAAGGCGTTCGAGCAAGCTGTGGATCGTCTCATTTTATCGTTGCTGACGTGGGATGAATTCTCAGCCCTGGTGTCCTTCGCCTATAACGTCGGCGCCGGCGCCCTCCAGCGATCTACGCTTCGCCAAAAGCTGAACCGTGGCGACTACCTGGGGGCCGCCAACGAACTCCCCAAGTGGCGGATGGGTGGGGGAAGGGTGCTCCCCGGCCTGGTTCGACGCCGGGCCGAGGAGCGGTCCCTCTTCCTGGCCTAGACGACGGTCAGCGATCGTTGCGTGAACGGCCGGTGACGCAGGTAGCCGCGAGCGATGAGACTGTGGACATGGCGGTATACGTTTGATCTTTGTGTGCCGTGACGGTCAGCCAACTCGTTGAGGGATGGGCTGTGGCCATGGTCGGAAATGAATGCCTTGATTATCTTTAGCACTTCCGCTTGGACCGGGCTCAAGCCAACCTTTTTCTTCACCGCTCCGCACGTCGGACATTTATCCATCGCCGTCACTCCTTCTTCGCCAAGGCGCCGAGCTTTCGGTTCAGCTTTTTTCGCCACTCGATCAATTTCTTTTTACCCTCGGCCGGGATCACATCGAGGCTGTCCATGTTGAACTGCTCGAATTCTCTCAACCGGGTCATGCGTTGCCGGCAGGGTATGTCGTCGGTCTCGGCTGCGAATTGAAGTTGATTCAGGTATTCCCTGAAGAATTCACCGGCATTGTCGAGGTGGTAGGTCTCACCGCCTACCTTCAAGGCGATACCCTCCACAGGAGCCTCAGATGCGCCTGTAGGGGCGGCTGGTTTTTCGGCACCTACGGGTATCTGGTCCCCCGTCACGTCGATCTGGGGCGATCCTCGGGCCTCGACCTTGGCCGGATCCTCATCCTCGCTGGGAAAAAGCTCGTCGAGGGTGTCGGTCGGGCTCTTCGCCCCCGCGATGTCGGCGACCTCGGTCTCGTCTAGCCAGCCGAGACCACAGATGGACAGGGTGACCCGTCTCTTGGCCTTGGTCATCGCCTTCGCCATCGCGTTGGCCTTGGCCTCGCCACGCAAGCCGGCAAGCATGACGGCGCCGATGTCCTCATCGGTTCTCCCGGTTTTATCGACGGCTGCGACGTGGACGGTATAAAGGCCGTCATCGAACTCCTTCGACAATACCTTGATGCTGACACCATGAAGGGCGCGGAGTTGGTCGGCAGCGTCGCGCCGCGCATAGAGGGTGAGCTTTCCGTTCAGCTTGATGTAGTCGAAGGGCTTTGAAAACGGGTTGAGCCCGACGCTTTCGCAGACCTTTCTATAATAGCTGACCCTATCCTCCGGCGAGAGCTTCGCCAGGTCGCCCTCGATGATCACCTGCTCGAGTATCTCGCCGGCGTCTTCGACCGTTGCCAGTGCTTTAGACATCGCTAACCTCCTTAGCCGAAAAACGTCGGCCGGTGTACGCCGGCTTGGCCGGCACGATCTTGGTCGTCTCTTCCTTGGCCTTGTGTTCTGTGGTCGTCCACTTGATCTTGACGCCCGGCAGATCAACCTTTTCGACGCCGTTCATTATCTGCTGAATCGCGAGTTGGCTTTCCTCCTTCAGGTTTTCGCCGGCCTTCTTGGTCTTGACGCCGGCCAGGTAACTCTCGGCCAGGTTCATCAACTCGTCGCGGCCGTTCTTGTCGATGGGGCTGTCGTCGGGGCACCCCTCGACGAGGTCGAGGGCCTCGGGCCGGCGGTTGCCGCCGATCAACCTGTTGGCCTCGGTGGTCGTCGCCGGTGGATAGTCGGTGTCGTTCTTCATATGTAGCCAGAAGGTATCGACGGCCTCGTAGATGGCCTTGATCATCCCCCGGTGCCGGCGAGTGACGGCGATGACCCACTCGAGGTTGACCCTCGGCAGGTAGGCGATGATCGCCCAGTCGGCGCCGACGCAGTCCATCTGACCTTGAACCTGAAAAATGTACTGCAAGGCCTCGGGTTCCTCGGGTTTGTAGGTCGGGCACTTGAAGTCGACGACGCCCTCGCCCTCGAGGGTATGCGTGATGCCTTGATGATCGGTGATGGTGAACGGTTCTTTCTCTTCGATCAGGCCGTCGAGGCTGGCGACGAGGTTGCAGTTCTTGTTGCGATAGCCACGCTGGGGGGGCGTGACGGCGACGTTGAAGTCATCCTCGAACCACAGCCTGATCGCGTCCTCGAAGCGGTTGCCGCCCTCCATGACGCGGCTCGCCGGGAAGGTATCGACGCCGTCGAGAGCGGCACGGTGACGCTGGAGGATGTCGTTGGGGCCGTTCCCGAATGGAAAGAGAAACTCGCCGTCCACTTCGACGATGGCCCCCAGGTCGGAGGCGCCGATCTCGACGCCGGTCACGGAAAATTTTACCATCAGATTGCCCCCGTCCATGCCGCGATAACGAGAACGGCAAACGAGATGGAAGCGACGAAGCAGACGACGGCGACGCCCTCGATCAACCGTCGTAGGCAGGTCAAGAGCAGCGGCTCGTCGTTGTGTGGTCGGATGTCGTAGTACAGCATCTCGGTCTCTCCTTTATTAGGGGAGACACCGGCGATAACCGTGCATGGATATTCATGGAGGGTTTAAAGTGTCGCGTCTTGTCGCAAGTGGTTGATGCCGCTCACTTGTGGGGCTCCGCCCCTGGGCACCACCCCCCTCACAACCCTCTGATATTCAATGCATTATCGCCTGTGCGTCAGCCCCGTGGTTAATGCGACACTTTTTCTCCTAGATTCCGTTTCGCCAGCAGGTGTATGGACTCTGCCGCCAGTTTCTTCCGGTCGGCGGCGAGGGTGTATCGATCCGCCATCTTGGCCGACCGCCACCCGAAGATCGCCATCAATTGTTTTGTCGTCGCCCCGGCCTCGGCCGCCCTGACGGCTCCGGCCTTGCGGAGGCCGTGGGCCGAGCAGCCGATCAGGCCGGCCTCGTCGCACCGCTTGCGGAACCAGTTGCCGAAGCCCGGCGCCGAGAACGGCTTTCCGAATTCGGTCACCAGATAAGCGAGGTGGCCTGACGGCGCGGCATCGATGGCCCGGCGCAGTTCCGGCAGGATGGGAAGGGTGCGCTCCTTCGGTGCGTGGGCGGCGTTCTTTTCCTCGGTGAAGACAAGACAACCGTCGCGCTCGAGTTGTGGGCCCAGCCTGACGACATCGCCACGGCGGACGCCCGTATAGAGGAGAAGCGCCATCGCCAGCCGTGCCTTGGTGCCGATGGGATGACAGGCCTGGAAACAGGCGATCTCGGGTTCGCTCCATGTATGGAAACCGTCAGGGTTCGCCGGTGGGAAGTAGGGTACGCTGGCGGCCGGGTTGTGGTCGGCGAGGTCGCGCTCGATGGCCCACTTGAAGACCTGGCGAAGGGCCTTGACGCGGCCGTTGCCGGCCTCCGGCGTGGAGGCAAGCTCGTCGCGCATATCGCGGACATGGCGCGGCAGCAGTTGCCTGTAGCCGGCGTCGGCCCTCGTCTTCACTCCGCAAATACGCTCGAGGATGCGCCGTCGAATCTTCTGTGTCCTGGGCATCAGGTAAAGAAACTCGGGGCTGGAAAAATATTTAATAATAAGCCACTGGAATGATCCCCTGACACGGCCGGGGATCGCCGCCGTCATGCGATGGAGGGCTTGCTCATACTCCTGTGCGAACTCCGGCGTACCTTCCGGTTCGTAGAGCCGGATCGGCTTCATCCCGGCGCAACGAAGGTAAAGGCGTCCCCTGTCTCTCTTTATATATCTAGTCATTTTCATCCCAAGGGTTCTGCTCTGTTTCATGCGGCGGCAATGCCTCGAATGCCATGTCGAGAGCGGTGCGGTCCCAAGCGATGCGGCCCTCGCTTAGTTGTTTCGCCGGGGGCATAACGCCTCGCTTGACCATCCGCAGGAACAGCGTCGGGCTGACGCCTATATACTGGGCGGCCTCGTTTTTTTTCAGGCCCAACGGCCAGAGTAGAATTCCCGTCTTCATCTTGATGTCGTTAATTGCTGCCTAAGTATGGCGTTTTTATGCTTCGCCGCACCGCCTCAAAATATTCTTGACCTGCTGGGCCGACCAGTCGCCGCCTCTGGATGTCTCGACATCCTTCCTGTTCCCGAGCTCGCGAGCGATGCCGCGAAGGGAAGCGACGCCGGAACGCCGGATAAATTTAATTATCGGATAGACCTGTTCGGCATGGGCGTCGGCTAGTTTTTTGGCTTCTTTGACGCCCAGCTTGCTGATCTTGGGGCAGTCAGGGTTGCCGAGGACGACGCCCCTCGCCTTCGCCGCCTTCAAGGCCGCCTTGGTGCGGATGGAGATGTTGTCGGCTTCCTTCTCGGCCATCATGGACAGAAGGTAGATGTGGGTCTTGTCCATGTTGGGGTAGTCGCAGCAAATGAAGTCGATGCCGGCTTCGTAAAGGCTGGCGGTGACATAGACGTTGCGCGCCAGCCGGTCGATGCGGGCGATGATGAGGGTGGCCTTCTCTTTCTTGCAGAGCTTGAGGGCGGCGTCGAGTTGCGGACGCCCCGCCCTTCCCTTGCGGCCGCTCTCGACCTCGGTGAAGGTTTCGATCAACTCCCAGTCGCCGCCGTCGAGGTAGTCGTTGATGGTCGCCTTTTGGGCGTCGAGGCCGAGACCAGACCGTCCCTGTTCGCGCGTCGATACGCGGAGGTAGGCAACATATTGGCCTTTGTGCGGTTGGCCCTTGTCACTTCTGGGTTTGGTCATCGTCTCTCTCCCCTTTTTATGTCCGTATACCATTTGTCTACCTAGATATATAGACGGTGTTCATGTATGTCAACATCCCATATACAAGGTATGGGAAGTATTATGGCACCTCCTGAAGGCAAGCACCGCACCACCATCAACTTGAGTATCGTCCTGACCGACGCCCTGAAAATGCGCGGCGCAATCGAGCGCCGGTCGATCACCTCGATCCTCGAGGAGTCGGCCTGGGCCTATCTCGAAAGGAAGGGCGACAAGGCCCACCAAGAGCGGCGCATAGAAAAGCTCGTCGAAGCGGCCAGGTCGGCATGACCTACTGCGTTTGCGGGATCGATCCCGGCATCGCCGGGGGCATCGCCTTTCGCCGCGTCGTCGGTGGCAAGGCGGTGATGCTGTCGGACGACCTCCCCATCACCCAGCCCCACGGCGTCGGCAAGGCGTGGCTCGATGCGCCGGCACTGGCAGCGATCATCACGAACTTCAACCCCGACGTTGCGGTGATCGAGATGGTTAGTGCGCGCCCCGGCCAGGGCCTGTCCTCTACCTTCCGTTTCGCGATGGCCTTCGGCATCTGCATCGGCGTCGTCTCGGCCCTAGAAGTGCCGATCCACTATGTCACGCCTGGGAAGTGGAAGACCGATGTCGGCCTGGGGGCGCCACCGCCATCCCTCTCGAAGAACCGGGCGGCGACCTTTCGCAAGGCGGCCGCCCTCGACCTGGCGCGGGAGCTCTATCCCGATTCGGCTGCCGATTGGGGAAGGAAGAAGGATCACAACCGGGCCGAGGCGGCGCTTTTGGCTCATTGGGGGGAGAGAAATGGCGTCGGCAGTCTGCGAGATGTGCAGCGGCAAGGGTGAAATTTACCGGCCGACCGAAAAGAAATGGGTCACTTTTTGGCTTGTCGGGCAGGACGGGGACATGGTGCATCACGACAAGATGGAGACCATCGGCGGCATCGACGCCTGTCCCGCTTGTGGCGCGAGAGCCGAGATGGAGTGGGTAACGGGGGCGCCGGCATGAGCGACTTCAACCGCGACAACCGTTGGCAACGCCGCCTTCGAGACGAGATTCTCGTCCCCGGCTTCTACGGGGAATACGCGACCGAAGGACGTTATGTTCTCCTCGACAAGGGGCGGCTGACCTCGCATTTCCAGAGGCGCCTGGCGGTGGACACCATCGTCCAGGGAAAGAACGGGGCCGCCGTCTGCATCGAGGAAAAGATCGTCCGTTGGCCTAAAACAGGGAAGGCTTACACGGCGGTCTGCCTGGAGACCGAAAGCTGCACCAACCCTGGATACGCCTCTGCTGGGTGGATGGTCTACGGCCAGGCCGACTACCTTATGTATTGTTTCGCCAACGCTCGCGAGACGGTTCTCCATTGCCATTTGATCGACTTCCCCGCCCTCAAGGGGTGGTTCTGGGAAAACGTGGATGCCTTCCCGTCTTTCAAGACGGTGGACACCATCAACGGTTCACGAGGGAAGGTCGTTTCTATCGCAGACATCCAGGCGGCGGGAATCAAGGTCTGGTCGCGTTTCATCGAGAAGCCAAGGCTTGCAGCATGAGCCGCCTCCAGACCATCACAAAGAAGATCAACCGCGAGATAACCGGCCTCGCCGGATCGCTGTTCGTACATGTAGCTTTCACCGATGCCGGCGTCATCGAATCCGTGCGCTTTTCCGAAAAGGGGAAGGACGACTCGACCCTCGACAACATCCTCGTCGCCCTCGGCGATGCGACGACAGACATCATCGAGGAGATCACCGAGGTCGAGTCGTCATGTCGGTGAAGATGACCAAACACGTCTTCCGGGCGTCGAAGTCCTCCGGCGCCGGAAGGCTGGCCCTGGTGGCCCTCGCATCCCTCGCCGACGATGCCGGCGAGGTCGAGGTCACCTATGCCGACCTGTCCCTCCTTCTTAATTGCAACCGCCGGAACGCCATCCGCGCCGTCCAAACCCTCCTCGATCGCGGGGAGCTCGAGCTCGTCGAATTATCGCCCGGCGGAAGCCACGCCAACTCATACAAGATCACCATTTACAACGGTGTCAATATCGACACTGCAAGGGGTGTCAATATCGACACCGCTGATCAAATTAGGGGTGTCAATATCGACACCCCTGAAGGCCCTAGGGGTGTCAATATCGACACTGCGCAAGTGGTGAATGTCCTCCAACTTCCCCCGTCAGTGGTGAAGGTATCAAAGACTAGTATAGATAAGACTGTAGCTAAGACTCCCCCCCCTATATCCCCCCCCGCAAAACCGAAACCGAAAAACAAAACGTCTCTCCCCGACGACTGGGAGCCGACAGATCACGCCAGCAAAATTGCCAACGAGGAAGGATACGACGATGAAGAAAAAGGGATCATCCTGGCCCAGTTCAAGGACTCGGCCAGCGCCAACAACCGTAAATACGCCGACTGGGATCGAGCCTTCTACAACTGGATCCGGTCCGGCTACACCAGCAACGACATCCAGCAGCGTCGTCGCGCTCAAAACGCCCGATCTAAGCAGGGACCGAGAAGCGGTCAACTCGCTGCCGCCGGCGCTCGCTTCATGTCTCGAAGAGCAACTGGGGCCTGAATACGACCTCATACGATACACCATCAACGACGCCGGCAAGCTCACCCTGGAGACGCTCAACGATGGCAGGACCGCCATCCTCGGTCTGTCCAAACCGGCGCCCGACGACATGATCCTGCGAGCCCTCCTCAAGCTGCGATCGCTAACGGCATGGCGAGGCATCGGCGACGCCGACCTCGACATGACCCTCGAAGCCTTCGCCGAGAAGCTTTCGGAATACCCGGCCGACGCCGTGATCCAAGCCCTAAACGAAGCGCCCGACAAGTCAAAGTGGTTCCCCACATGGTTCGACCTGAAGACACACATTAGTTATCTGTCACAACGTCGCCGCCTCATCCTCGAAGCCATCGACCGCAGGATCGAAAAGCTCACACCCCGGTCTTCCGCAGTCGCCGGGCTCATCACAAAGGCATCGAAAAATGGCTGACAAACAAGCCGTCATCCCCATCAATGACGACAAGCAGAGCTTCGGTCGGACCAACGACGCACCGCCGTCGTGGTTCGCTCGCGTCCCAACAAAAGCCATCACCGACAAGGGCATCTCCCACGCCGAGCTCCGAGTCCTCGCCAGCATCTGTTGTTACGCCAACAACCAAGGCTTCGCCTGGCCTAACCAATCGACGATCAAGAAGGATGTCGGCGTCAGCCAGACGACCATCGACAAGGCGATGATCAAGCTGAAACAGAAGAAGCATATCGAGATCGTCAGTCGCCATCGGTCGCACCCGAAGTGGAGAAGGGTGATGGGCAACGTGTATAGAATCATCCACGACGACCGCCTCGAGACAGACAAGCTCATCGACGATATGCACAACGAAGACCCACCGCCAGCCATCGAAGAGGAGGACAGCCCAAGGCCACCGGACGGCAACGACGGTAACCACAACGAGGAGGAGGAGGGGAAGGAACTAGTTGAGGCTGTCGCGCTCTCACACTGGTATGTGCGGGCGGCCGAGCGATCGCACGGCCAGCTTCGCCTCGTCAACCCTCGAGCCGTCGAGGCTGTGGTCACCCTGTTCAGGGCCGGCAGGACGGCGGACGACATCAAGGTCGCAGCCGAGGCGACGCTCGACACGAGGCGCCAGGCTGGTCGCGACGCCCCGCACCACCTGGGCGACGGGGTGTTTGATAAATGACCAGACGACCGTTTGATAAATTGACACGGCCCCTGAAAACCGCAGAAACGCTGGGGAAAAAGGGGCCTTTGGGGGGG
>Ga0208315_1001565_pt1 | contig 11355 bp, 10 predicted proteins | sample MalvireepMed_215_FD_184239 | JGI IMG/M metagenome (GOLD analysis project Ga0208315, IMG submission 184239) | Marine viral communities from the Global Malaspina Expedition - Malaspina viral metaG DeepMed_215 (SPAdes) (version 2) | ecosystem: Environmental > Aquatic > Marine > Oceanic | place... | reverse complement strand
ATTCATGCTGTTGTGTGGTAACAAGCCTAATTGCACGTTCACGAAATTCTGATGTATAGCGATTTGATTTTTTCATAGTTCCAGTTTCTCAAGTTATTGAGTCTCTGGCAAACACGGGGCGATTCAACCCTTTACCAGATTGAAGTTCAGCTAATGCTTTGTTGAAGTCGAAAGATTGAGTCATGTGTCACTCCTGTTTTCTTAATATTACTGAAATGACACAGATTTCTAAACACTACCTGATTTTGAGAAAGAGCTTTAAGCTCCTACATATAGCTAACTAGCTAATATTTTTTTAAATTATTTTAACAGTACCTTTTACTCTAAATCATGAGTTTTTTTATAGTCATCTTCTACGCCTGCAAGTGTATGGCATGCCAAACACTCATACTTTATAAAAACGGCTTTACCTTTTTCAGCATTTCCCTCTGGTAAGCTAAACCCTCTTGGAGAATCGACGCCTTTATCGCAACCTGCAAATGTAATTAAGCATAAAATTATTAATGTATATTTCATGGTAGCTCCTTTGTCTTTCATTGGTTTAGTGAGCGCCAATTGATAAACCATAGCCATAAACAATTTATGGCTAATTAGCTAAAACTAAAAGCGACCGCATTAGCGACTAAACTATGTATTTACTGCGCTGTATGATATTTGCATCTGGCTATTGTTTGTATTTTTAAGGTTTAGTATGTAGCAAGAAAAGGTAATAAGGCTACGCTTATTATTAAGTGTTGATTTATTAAAATGCTTGAACACTTTATTGTTTTTATGAAGAGTCATTCACAATAAATGACTCATCTAGTGTCGTTGAGGAAAAATAATAACCCTAATTATTACCTGCATTTATCTCTTCGGAGTTTTGCGATTGAAACATCGTAACCTCGTCGACATGCTGGCTGACGCTGTTTTTTTGTAAGGCAATGTATAAGTCTGAATGAATATAAATACCGTCTTTACCTGAGGCGATACCAGCGGTTTTAAACCAAGAAAGTAGCTGGCGTTTTCTTCCCGCTAGCTCTAATCGAATACCTCGTTTTTTAAATATCACATCTAGGTCTGCGAGCATGGCCATAACGCTTAAATCAAGATGAGTGAAGCAGGGCACAGCATCAATAATGACACATTGCGTGTCGTCTTTTTGTCTTGCATATTGCTCTAACAAGCGGCGTTTAAAATAACTGGCATTAAAATAGGTTAAAGGAGAATTAAAACGATATATAAAAACCCCTTGTACTGCTTTGGCTTTATCTGTTTCGTCTAAGCTTCTTACTACGCCTTTTATATCCACACCTAAAATGGTGTCTGATGGGCGCATAACAGTTCGAATAAATTGAAATAACCCTAGTAATACAGCAAGGGTAATTCCTGGTATAACACCAATAAACAGCACAGCAAAAAGTGTGGCTGAGGCTAAGTAAAATGCCTGCTTATCTTTAAATTTTAATTGCCAGACTGCCTTTAAATCAAGCAGGTGAACAGAGGCAATTATTAATACAATCCCGAGTGAAGCACTGGGAATAAACTCAAGCGGCGCCGTTAAAAAAAGAGCGATAACACCAATAATAGCGGCAGCTATAATCGAAACTAATTGGGTTTTTCCGCCAGAGTCGTCGTTTACGGCTGTGCGTGAGTCGGCACCACTAACGGCAAAGCCTTGTGATAATGCTGACGCTAAATTAGCGATGCCCAAGGCTCTAAATTCTTTATCGGCATCGATGTCGTAGCCATTCTTTGCTGCAAAGCTTCGCGCTGTTAGCATCATGCTGACAAAGCTAACTATGGCTAAGTTGAGTGCCGGTACAACAAGTTCTCGAATAATACCCACGTCAAATACTGGGGTGTTAAACACGGGCAAACCACCAGTTACTGTGCCTATGGTTTTTATTTCAAATTGCTCTAAATTAAAAAACCAAACGAATACCGCACCGAGTGCAATGGCAAACATAGAGGCTGGCCATGTAGGTTTTAAGCGCTTTAACACAAAGTAAACGCCGAGGGTAAATAAAGCCATTAATAAGGTGGGAATATGAGTTTGCGATAAATACGTAGGAACGCCACCTAAACGCTCAAGCAAATAGCGCTCATCAAAGGTAAAGCCAAATACTTTAGAAAACTGACCAACAATAATGGTAATAGCCACACCGTTTAGTAACCCCATTAAAATTGGTTTAGATAAAAAGTCGGCTAATACACCTAGCTTAAAGCGGCTGGCAATAAAGCACCAAAAACCGGTCATTGCGGTCATGGTGATCACTAATTGCCAATGTTTAAAGCTATCGCCTGCAGCAAGTGGAGTAACAACTGCAGCAATAACCGCACATGTTGCGGCATCAGGGCCAATAATAAGCTGTTTAGAGGTACCAAAAAGTGCATAAAGCATCATAGGTAATACGCAAGAATACAGGCCAACTGCAGCATTAACGCCTGTAAGTTGCGCATAAGCTATAGCAACAGGTAAAGCAACGGCTGCAACCGATAATGCCGCCCTCACATCATCAGCAAACCATTGACGTTGATAATTAAATAAGCTGTGTAAACCTGGCATAAAGCTATATAGACGCGACAACACTTCAAATTCCCTGCTAATAATTAGGAGTAGATAGTAAGTTCTCTTTAATAATAAGTATAGTAACTAAACGTGTTAGATGCGCTAAAGAGGGGGGTTCTAGTGTATTAATAAGAGGAATGTAGTTTAAAAACAAAAAAGCCCAGCAAGTTACTGGGCTTTGTAAGTAAAAATGACTGCTTTAAAAATTAGCTATTCAATTGACCAGTTGATGATTCTATGTGGGCGCGAACAAACCACTGATATTGCTCAAGCTCTGCAAGTTGCGCAATGATCATATCTTCAGATACCGGATCAAGCTCAGCAAGTGATTCTATGGCTTTACGGTGATCACTGTTAACGCCGTTATATACTTTGTCTAATGCGGCTAAGTGTTCAGTTACTAAGCCTTTACCTATGGCGTAATCTTCCCATGTACGACGCTCAACAATCGATTTTGGTGTGCCAACTGGGACGCCGCCTAAAGTGGCAATACGTTCTGCTATGGTGTCAGTCATTTCACGGACGGTTTCTACTTGTGGGTCTAGCATTTCATGTACGCCAATAAAGTTTGGACCTACTACATTCCAATGAATATGTTTTAAAGTTAGCTGTAAATCAATTAGCGCTACCATGCGATTTTCTAGTACAGATATTGCTTTATTTGCTGATTCGTTTTTTACACCGGGAGCGGTAAATTCAGCGACTTTATTTGCATTATTACTGTTACTCATGATTCCTCCTACTATTTCAAAAATAGTGCTCGCTTTACTCTAGTGAGTATTTAAATTGCGATAACGAACACCTCTTGTATTTATCGAAGCAATGGGCATGCCGATTGAACTTTTAACTTAACTAATTGAAATATGTTGATTTAATTTTTATTTAATAAAGTTTTAAGGAGTGTTTAGCTTAACGGGTATGAAAAATATGCACTTTTTTGTAAATTCTGCAAAACAGCAATACTTTAAAGTGTTATCGAATAGCGTGCCCTTTATAGTGGTTATAATGAAGGTATTATCATTGTTGATTAATGTCCTGTTACATATACTCAACCCAAAGATTCATTAAAGGAGAAGTGTATGTTGAGGTTTTTTTCCATCGAGCAAGGAGTGATCAAAGAGTTAGCGCCTTTACCTGATACCCCTGTTGAAGTATCCATAAAGAATGCACATTGGATTGATACTATTAATCCAACACCGCAGGAGCAAAATGCGCTTGCAAAAACGCTCAATATAACCTTTCCAGATTCGGTAGATGTAGAAGAGATTGAAACGTCGTCTAGGTGCTTTATCGATAATGAAGGTTTACATGTGCATGCATTGTTTATGTCACCTAATGAAGGGCGATTTAATACTGTAACGGTAGCTTGTTTGTTGCAAAACAATTGCTTACTTACTATTCGTGATGAGGAATTGGCTGATTTTAGACTACTGCGCTTAAGAGCGCGCAAAGGTCAGGTGGCATGCGATACAGCAAAACAATTATTAATCACTTTATTTGATCAAAAAGTTGAAAACCACGCGGATATGCTCGAAGACATGCATCATCAATTAGAGAAGCTCAGTGCTTATGTACTTGAAGAAGATAACTCAGACTTAGAAGAGGCGGTTGGTCGCATAGCTCGCTTAGAAGATGCTAATGGTAAGGTGCGTTTATGTTTAATGGATACGCGACGCAATATTTCGTTTTTAATACGCCGTATAGGCGCGCAAAATGACGAGCGCGAATCTCTTCGAGAAATTGTACTCGATATAGAAACTTTAATGTCGCACTGTACCTTTTTATTCGACAAGGTGAACTTTTTGATGGATTCAACACAAGGCTTTATTAATATTGAACAAAATCAGATTATTAAAACCTTTTCTATTGCCTCAGTGGTTTTCTTACCGCCTACAGTAGTGGCTAGTGTGTATGGTATGAATTTTAATATAATGCCTGAGCTACAATGGGAATGGGGTTATCCATTTGCAATTAGCATTATGTTGCTGTCGGGCTTTGCCCCTTATTTATTTTTTAAACATAAAGGGTGGTTATAATACTTTAATATTGCAAGCTGAGCGTTCAAATCATTACCCGGTATATTGATGTGCTTTTAATACTTCAAGGGGAATAATATCTAGCGCTTTTTGGTTTGTTGCTTCAAGTACAACAGGAGGAGCAACATTAGCAGCAATGGCATGATACCAACGAATCGCGCATAAGCACCACTTATCGCCAGCTTTTAAGCCCGCAAAATTATACAAAGGATTAGGGCTAATTAAATCGTTACCTTGCGCCTTAGAAAACTGCAAAAATTCGTCGGTCATAATGGCGCATACACTGTGATTGCCAAAGTCTGAATCCGGTACATAGCAAAACCCCTCACGGGTATAGCCACCGTTGCCACAGCAAAGTTGTAAGCGAGTTCCTAGTACATTTAATTGATTAGCCATATGAAAACTTACCTTGTAATAACCATTAAAAGCAGGGTGTTTACCATAACAGGCTGTTAGTGACTTAGCTATCTATGCTGTTAATTTTATATATCTGTTAAGTGAGTAAAAACTGTATTTGGCAAAGCTAAATACAGTTTCATTAAATAAGAGTATTTACGAGAGCAGTGCTGCAGCTAAACGTACAAAATCAGAAGACGTTAAAATACCTACTAGCTGGCCTTGCTCGCTAACAACGGGCATGCAACCGTGGCGATTATCTACAAAAAACTTAACCACATCTGATAGCGGCTGCTCTGGGGTTACACTTATAAAATCACTCACCATAATATCTTCTACTTTTGTGAGTTTTTCTTTGCGTTGTAATGCATTAGCACCAAATGTTGCCATGATACCCATGACTTTGGCGACCATTATTTTTTGTGTGAGCATACCGACAAATGCGCTGTCTTCGTCAATAACAGGAATATGGCGAACGTTTTTTTCTTTCATTAAATTATGTGCGTCATGCAAAGTGCTTTTTACGTTCACTGAAAATGGGTTCGGTGTCATTAAGTCTTTAACGTTTTGACTCATGTTTATTCCTTTATATTATCTGTAGTGTATCAGCTTATATTAGCGCTATTTTTAAGCTTTGCACCTTATTGAGATCAAGGTTTTTACGGATTTTATAAACTGAGGGAGAAGAGGCAACACTTAATTAAATGCCAAAAAGCATTTAATTAAGTGATAAAACTACAGGTAAATGTTATTCATAGCCACGTGGTGTTTTTGTTTTAATAACAGCAATGTATCCATGCCAACTAGCGTAACTAAGTAGTGGCATAATAATAATAAATCCAGCGGCACCTGCAGCAAAGCCAAGCGCTACCAGTACAAATATACAAATAGACCACACCAGCATGGCTGCAAAGTTTTCTTTAACTGCATGGATTGAAGAAACCACGGCAGTCATAATATCAACGCGTCTTTCCATCATAATTTGCGGCGTAAATGCAGAAATTGAAAACACACTGACCAGCAAAATCCCACCGATAATGCTGCCTATAGTTAAAAACGCAGAAAGTTCTTCAAAGGTGGGGTTTACATGGTTTGGGTATAACGCATGCACAATTGCAGCTAGGCGCATCCAAATAATCATAATTACCATGAGTAATACCGCAAAACCCCATTCACCTACAGGGTTACGAAACATCGATTTTAATGAATGGCTTAATGTAGGTTTATGGCCTTTCTCTAGTTCCCAGGCTACATCGTATAAGCCAACGGCGAATACCGGACCGATCAAAGCAAAAGCAACGGTTGCAGGTAAAATAGCTAAGTGGCTGTCGGTAAGTACAACAGAGTAAACAATCGCTACGGGAATAAGTGTGAAGATTAAACCGTAAATTAAGCTCAGCATGGGCGCGCGCGCCATATCCTTAAACGCTAACGAAAGCCAATGAAAAGCGGCAAATGTATTTACTTTGTTGCACTCTAAACAACGTGCGAATTTGGTGTCTTTGTCTATTGTGTTTGTAGTTGGCATGAAGATTCTCCTTTTTTAGTCACCTTTTAGTTTTAGAACATAGATGTTTTATTTACAACTCATAAACAACTTATACGCAAGATTTAGTTGCATTGTTCATTTGTTAATCGTTTTTATTGCGTGTTAGCGATTAGGTATATTTTTGAGCACGTACTTAAAAAAGTGGGTTCGTATTTCTTTTACACAGTGGTAATCTAAACGCTGTAGCTAATTTTAAGAGACCGTAATGAAGGAAAATAAACAACAATATCAAGGAGCTTTACTGAGCAGTAAACGGTTTTTACCTCTGTTTGTGACACAGTTTTTCTCCGCTTTAAATGACAATGTTTACAAGCAATCAATCCTCCTTATTTTAATTTTTCAGGCTGCTACGGTGGCCGATGGTGCTTTTTATTCTAACGTGGCTGCGGGATTATTTATTTTGCCATTCTTTTTATTTTCAGGCATGGCTGGTCAAATTGCAGAAAAGTTGGAAAAATCAAAGTTGATCAGCATCGTAAAGTTTTGCGAAATTCCAATAATGCTGGTGGGCGTGGTATCTATTTTAACCGAGCAGGTTTGGTTAATGTTAGGTACTGTGTTTTTAATGGGTTTACAAAGCACTTTTTTTGGGCCACTTAAATACTCTATTTTACCGCAGCATGTGGCTCCTCATGAATTAACCAAAGCTAATGGGTTAGTTGAATCTGGCACCTTTGTGGCTATTTTATTGGGCACCGTATTTGGCACTTATTATATAACCCAAGCTGCAGGCCCTGTTTATATCAGTATCGCGATAGTGAGCTTGGCGGTTATTGGTTATTTGAGTAGTCGTTTTATACCAAAAAGTGCTGCGAATGATGCTAATTTAAAGGTATCGCTTAATCCTATTTCCTCGACCAAAAGTGTATTTAATGTGCTTAACGCACAAACCGAGTCAGTGGGTAAATCAGTATTGGGGATCAGCTGGTTTTGGCTGATTGGTGCAGTGATATTAACCGCGCTCCCTAACTATGTAAAACATGTAATGGGAGGCGATGAGCTGGTGGTTACCTCAGCTTTAGTGGTGTTTTCGTTGAGTATTGCATTGGGGTCTTTACTTTGTGAGAAGCTATCGCGCTCACGTATTGAGTTAGGCATTGTGCCTTTTGGGGCGCTTTTAATTAGCTTGTTTTTATATTTATTAAGCCAAGAACCAAGCATTGAGTTTTATCGCCAAACTAATGAATCGCTGCTTACCCTTGAACAAGTGATTAATACCGGCGATATGCTCTGGCACTTTATTTGGATGGCTGGTATTGGTATAGCGGCGGGTTTTTATACGGTGCCACTGTATGCACTTATTCAGCAGCGTACTCACCCAGATAGCCGTTCACGAGTGATTGCTGCCAATAATGTACTAAACGCCTTATTTATGGTGGGCAGCGCTGTTTTAAGTATTGTTACCCTAACGCTTTTACACTGGGAGATTTCACAATTACTGTTGTTATTAGCAGGTCTTAATTTACTGATATCGCTGTACATATATAGCAAAGTGCCTGAGTTTTTCTTACGTTTTATTATCTACATTTTAGCGATTTGCATGTATCGAGTACGCACTAAGGGAACGCTTAATATGCCCGATAATGGGGCTGCCGTGGTGGTGAGTAACCATGTTAGCTTTGTTGATTGGATGTTTATTTTAGCCGCGTCACCTAGGCCAATTCGGTTTGTCGTGTTTGCCCCTATTTATTATTCACCAGCACTTAATTGGTTGTTTAAAATGGCCAAAGCCATTCCAATTGATAGCGAAAAAGCAAATCCTAAGGCGTTTAATAAAGCCTTTGACGATATCGCTCAGGCACTAGAGCGTGGAGAGCTGGTGGGAATTTTTCCTGAAGGCAAGCTCAGTGGAGATGGCGAAGTTGATGTATTTCGCCGTGGCATTGAAAAAATAATTCAGCGCACACCGGTGCCTGTTATTCCTGTTCATTTAGATGGACTATGGGGCAGTATTTTTAGTCGAAAAACAAAGTGGCGATTGCCTAGACCAAAGTGGTCGTTGGTCAGTGTCACCATTGGTGAAATGGTGGCTGCACAGAAGGTTAATGCCGATGATTTGCGCGAGCGAGTGGTTGCTTTAAAGTAGCTTAATAAAAAAGCGCTGCAATTAATTGCAGCGCTATGGTTGTATTACTTAATGGTTATTAACGGTCTAAGTTCATTACTTTAGTCCATGCCGCAACAAAGTCTTCTACAAACTTTTGCTTTGATGTATCAAAGGCATATACTTCGGCAACTGCACGCAATTCTGAATTTGAACCAAAAATCAGATCAACTGAAGTGGCTGTGTACTTTTGCTCACCTGATTGACGATCAAAGCCTTGATAAATACCCGCATCTGATGACTTTTTCCAAACCGTCGACATATCTAATAAATTAACAAAGAAGTCGTTATTTAGAGTGCCTGGCTTGTCAGTAAATACGCCGTAGTCAGTGCCTTTGTAGTTTGCATCAAGCGAACGTAAGCCGCCTACTAACACGGTCATTTCTGGCACGGTTAGGTCAAGCTGATCGGCTTTATCTATTAGCATTTCAGTTGGCGACTTATAGCTTTTTTCTGCATCAAAGTAGTTTCTAAAGCCATCGGCAGGCAGCTCTAATAAACTAAATGCATTAACGTCAGTTTGCGCTTGCGTAGCATCGCCACGGCCAGCATTAAACGGTACATCTACTGTGTAACCTGCATCTTTCGCTGCTTTTTCAATCGCTGCATTACCACCTAACACAATCAGGTCGGCTAGTGACACTTGGCTTTTGCTAAAGAAACTATCATTAAAGTCGGCTTGAATCGCTTTTAATACGTTAAGTACTTTTGCGGTTTCGGCCGGATTATTTACCGCCCAATCCTTTTGTGGAGCAAGCGCAATGCGTGCACCGTTGGCACCGCCTCGCATATCAGAGTCACGGTAACTTGCAGCCGAAGCCCAGGCTACACGTACTAACTCAGGTACACTTAAGTTTGAGTCTAAAATAGCGGCTTTAAGCTTTTTCACAGCACCAGCATCAATGTTTGATTTAGTCTCTGCTGAAATTGGGTCTTGCCAAATTAAGTCTTCATTAGGAACTTCTTTCCCTAAAAAGTTACGTGGTGGTCCCATATCTCGGTGAGTCAATTTGTACCATGCTTTAGCAAAGGCCAGTTGATACTCTTTAGGGTCATTTAAAAAGCGCTCAGCAATTTTGCGATACTCTGGGTCAAATTTTAATGCTAAGTCGGCCGTAGTCATTACCGGTGCGTTAAACTTACCCTTGATATGAGCGTCAGGTACAGCGTTGTGTAACGATTCATCCGTTGGGATCCACTGAATGGCACCTGCAGGGCTGCGAGTTTGTTTCCACTCAAAGTTAAGCAGGTTGCTTAAGTAAAGTGATGACCAGCGGGTAGGTGCTTGTGTCCATGCGCCTTCTAAACCACTAGATACGGTATCTTCAGAGTGGCCTTTACCACATTTGTTTTTCCAGCCTAAACCTTGCTCTTCAATACCGGCTGCAGCAGGCTCTGCACCTACACAGTCTTTAGGTTTGTGCGCACCATGCATTTTACCAAAGGTGTGACCACCGGCGATAAGTGCCAGTGTTTCTTCATCGTTCATCGCCATGCGAGAAAATGCAACACGAATATTTTTAGCTGAACCGATTGGATCAGGAACCCCTTTAGGGCCTTCAGGATTTACGTAAATTAAACCCATGTGCGTTGCACCTAATGGGCGTTCTAATTTGCCGCTAGCATCTTCACGGTCGCTGGCAAGCATTTCTACTTCTGGACCCCAGTAAACCATGTCTGGTTCCCAGTCGTCAGTTCGCCCGCCGGCAAAACCATAGGTTTCAAATCCCATGTTTTCTAGAGCAACGTTACCTGCTAATACGATTAAGTCTGACCATGAAAGTGCTTCTCCGTATTTTTGTTTAATTGGCCAAAGTAAACGGCGCGCTTTATCCAAGCTTACGTTATCTGGCCAGCTGTTAAGCGGTTCAAAACGTTGTTGACCACCGCCTGCGCCACCACGGCCATCAAGCGTACGGTAGGTGCCTGCGCTGTGCCATGTCATACGAATAAAAAATGGGCCATAGTTACCAAAATCCGCTGGCCACCAGTCTTGAGATTGCGTAAGTAGGGCGTCAATATCACTTTTTACTGTGTCTAAATCTAGGCTGTTAAATGCCTCTGCATAATTAAAGTCTGCACCATAAGGGTTTGAACGTAGATCATGATCACGAAGAGGAGATAGATTTAGTTGATCTGGCCACCAAAATTGGTTTGTTCTGGTTGCGCCCATTTTAGCCTCACCCATGCCAACAGCACCTTGTGGCTTAGACATTTGTGGTTTTTCTTGGCTAAAAGCAGAGCCAGACATAAGTGCCATACTTATAAATCCAACAAGTGCTTTTTTAGTAAATGATCGGTTTTTCATTGTCAGCTTCCTTAAAGTTAACGAATTTCGTTATATACAAAGCGTATTAGTATTATTAAAAATAGAATCTAATAATTTAAAAATTAGTGAGCTTTTACTCCATTCAAGTTGTTGTTTACCAAGCTTGAATGACTAAGCAGTGCGAATAGTATAGTAGAGGGGCTAAAAACCGTGTGCGAAATAAACCGATTGATACAATCTATAAAAATGATTTATTAAAGTTAAATGATTAAATAAACAAATCACTAAAGAGCATTGAAAGTGGCAGACGTAAAAAAGCCCAGCGTAGATACCATCTCTCATTTTAAGCTTCAAGGTCGTATTTAACTTTCTTGGAGCTTAAACGCTTCTTGATTCTTTACTACGCCAAAACATATATGAATGAGTTTACGCATATTGGCACCAATGATT
>Ga0208315_1001564_pt1 | contig 11356 bp, 10 predicted proteins | sample MalvireepMed_215_FD_184239 | JGI IMG/M metagenome (GOLD analysis project Ga0208315, IMG submission 184239) | Marine viral communities from the Global Malaspina Expedition - Malaspina viral metaG DeepMed_215 (SPAdes) (version 2) | ecosystem: Environmental > Aquatic > Marine > Oceanic | place... | reverse complement strand
CGATGTGGTCAACGCCTATGAGTTGTTGGGCCAAGGCGGGGCAGAAACCGCCATGGGCGACGCGCTGCGCTGGCTCGACGGGGTGGCCGACAAGGCCGAAGGCGCGCTGGAGGGCCCGCTCGCCGCGCTCAACCGCGCCATGGTGGAATTGGACGAGGCGATGTCCGGCGTGGCCGATGCAATCGACGGCATGTCGTTCGACCCCTATGAGTTGGAAGCCTGCGAAGAGCGGCTTTTTGCGATCCGCGGCCTCGCGCGCAAACATGACGTGCAGCCCGATGAACTGGCCGGTTTCGCCGACACGCTGCGCGCCAAGCTCGACGCGCTCGATGCGGGCGAAGCGGCGCAGGAGGGGCTGGAGAAAGCCGTCCGCGACGCGCAGGCGCTTTACGACGAACGGGCCACCGCGCTGACCGAGAAGCGCCGCAAGGCCGCGGCCAAGCTCGACAAATCCGTGGCGGCAGAGCTTGCCCCGCTCAAGATGGAACGCGCAGTGTTCCAGACGCAATTGACCGAAGAACCCGCAGGCCCCGAGGGGCGCGATGCGGTCTCTTTCACCGTCGCCACAAACCCCGGCGCGCCTGCCGGGCCCTTGGGCAAAATCGCCTCGGGCGGGGAGTTGAGCCGGTTCCTCTTGGCGCTGAAAGTTTGCCTGACCCAGACCCAATCCGGCCTCACCCTGATCTTCGATGAGATCGACCGCGGGGTAGGGGGCGCCACCGCAGACGCCGTCGGCCGCCGCCTGAAGGCGCTGGCGGCTGAAGGGCAAGTGCTGGTCGTCACCCACTCGCCGCAGGTCGCGGCATTGGGCGCGCATCACTGGCGCGTGGCCAAATCGGTTGCCAAGGGCATGACGACCTCAACGGTCACGGCGCTCGCCCCCGAAGAACGGGTGGACGAAGTCGCGCGGATGCTCGCGGGCGATACCATCACCGATGCCGCCCGCGCGGCAGCCGAGGCATTGCTTAACGGGCAACAGGGCGCGACGACTTCTTAAATGGCGGTTTTACCCAAGGTCAGCTTGCCCTAGACAGAAAGGGTCCAACTGGTCCAAGTCCCATGCCTCCGCAAGATAACGCATTCTTTTCCCAACAACTGCATCAGGCGCTCGGCGGCTGCAAACAGGGCTGGACGGTGCTGCGCACCCGGGGGCCGGGCAAGATCACCTTTTGGTTCATCGCCCTCTTGGTGGGCATTGCAGCGGGCTTCGCGGCCTTGTTTTTCCGCAAAGGGATCAACTGGTTACAGGCCACGCTTTACGGCACGGACGACGTGCAATTCCTGCACAGCTTTCTCGCCGGGTTGCCGTGGTATTGGGTGGTGCTGATCCCGACGTTGGGCGGGCTGCTTGTTGGGTTGATCCTGCACCGCTTTACCCGCGACGGGCGTGCCCGCAGCGTGGGCGATGTGATCCTCGGGGCCGCCCTGCACGACGGTCGGGTCGAAACTCGCGCCGGGGTGGCCTCGGCGCTGGCTTCGCTCATCACCCTCTCGACGGGCGGCTCATCTGGCCGCGAAGGGCCGGTAGTGCATCTGGCCGCCGTGATCTCGACCAAGGTCAGCCGCTTTATCAAGGCCGATGGGATCACCGGGCGTGACCTTCTGGGCTGCGCGGTGGCGGCGGCGGTTTCCGCGAGCTTCAACGCCCCCATCGCGGGCGCGCTTTTCGCGCTTGAAGTCGTGCTGCGGCATTTCGCGGTTCATGCTTTCGCCCCCATCGTCATCGCCTCGGCTGCGGGCACGGTGATCAACCGGCTGGAGTTCGGCGGCTTGACCGAGTTCGTCTTGCCGAGCCTTGGTGATGTGCAATTCTACGTCGAACTGCCCGCCTTCCTGTTGCTGGGGCTGACCTGCGGACTGGTCTCTGTCGTGCTGATGCGGTCAATCTTTTGGGCCGAGGATTTCGGCAACTACCTGCAAGCCCGGACCGGGCTGGCGCGTTGGCTGCGCCCGGCGGTGGCGGGCGCGATCCTTGGCATCATCGCTCTCTGGTTTCCGCATATCATCGGTGTCGGCTATGAGACGACCTCCCGCGCGCTGGTGGGCGAGCTGGTACTGCATGAGGTGATCATCTTCGCGGTTCTCAAAGTCGCCGCCGTGGCGATCACCCTGGGGGGGCGGATGGGCGGCGGTGTCTTTTCGCCCTCGCTGATGGTGGGCGCGCTCACGGGGCTGGCCTTTGGCTTAATCGCCACCGGCGTTTTCCCTGAGATCTCCGGCTCTTCCTCGCTCTATGCGCTGGCGGGGATGGGCGCGGTGGCCGCCGCCGTGCTGGGCGCGCCGATCTCCACCACGCTGATCGTTTTCGAGATGACGGGCGACTGGCAAACCGGTCTGGCGGTGATGGTTGCCGTCAGCATGTCGACCGCGCTGGCCTCCCGTTTGGTCGACCGGTCGTTCTTCCTCACCCAGATGGAGCGGCGCGGCATCCATCTGGCCGCAGGCCCGCAGGCCTATCTGCTATCCATGTTCATGGTGGGCCGGATCATGCGCCGCCCCGATGACGAAGATGCGGCCTCGGAAGAAGCCTGTTGGGATTTGATCGACAAGGGCACCTATATCGACGGCAGCGCCACGCTAGAGGCCGCCTTGCCGTTGTTCGACCAGACCCATTCGAACTTCATCCCGGTGGTCACCCTCAGCGCCGATGCGCCGCCCGAACTGCTGGGCGCGCTGTTCCACGTCGATGCGCTGAAGGCTTATAATCGCGCCCTCGCCGCGACCGCGGCAGAGGAGCACTCCTGAGCCGCGCTCAGAGACGCTCGATGGCGATTTCATCCATCGGCGTAAAGGCCAGATACCCTTTGATCTCGGCCACATCCGCTTTCGGGTCATCATAAGACCAGACAGCATCTTGCAAGGTACGGCTCTTCGTCACGACCGAAAAATAGCTGGCGTCGCCCTTATAGGGGCAATGGCTGGTCTTGTCTGAGCCATCGAGGAAGGCCATCGCGATGTCGCCGCGCGGGAAATAGATGACCGGCGCGTGGTCCCCTTCGAGCAACTCCAGCGCGCCTGTGGTCTCGCCCAGCACGGCCCCGCCAGCGCGAACGACCCATGTGCCTTGGGCCGGAGTAATCGTAATATGGTCGGACATGCCGTACCCCCCTAGTTTACTGAAATCGGACGCTCATAGGGGCGCCGTTGCCGCATCCAACCACAGTTTTGTAACAGGTGATACCCGCGGCCCGATCTTTTCCGCAACGTCGCGGTGATAGGCGTTCAGCCAATCGCGCGCCTCGGGGCTAAGTGCCTCCACATCAATCAATCGCCGGTCAATCGGCACGAGCGTCAGGGTGCGCCAATCCAACATCTTGCGATGCGCGTCACCGCCGGGCAGGGCCGGGGCTTCCTGCACCACCAAAAGGTTCTCGATCCGAATGCCAAACGCCCCTTCGCGGTAATAGCCCGGCTCATTGCTCAGGATCATACCCGGCAGCAACGGCACATGGCTCATCCGGCTCAGCCGCTGCGGCCCCTCATGCACCGACAGGTAAGCGCCAACGCCATGCCCCAGACCATGATCGAAATCCTGCCCCGCCATCCAAAGCGGCAGACGGCCGAGCATTTCGATATCCCGCCCGGCCAGCCCGCGCGGCCAACGCAAACGGCTCATGGCGATCATGCCCGACAGCACCCGCGTAAAGGCGCTGCGCGCATCCTGATCGGGGCTGCCGATGGCAATGGTGCGGGTGATATCCGTGGTCCCGTCAAGGTACTGACCGCCACTGTCGAGCACCAAAAGATGTCCGTCCTGCAGCAGGCTGTCGGTTTCCTCGTTCACCCGGTAATGAATGATCGCCCCATTCGGCCCGCTGCCAGAGATCGTCTCGAAACTGATGTCGCGCAAAGACGGATCCCGGCGCCGCAGACCTTCTAACTGCCGCACCACCTGTGTTTCTGTGATCGTGCCGGGGGGCTGCGCATCCAGCCAGGCGAGCAGCTCCGCCATCGCGGCGCCATCGCGCAGGTGCGCCTCCGCCGCGCCGGCAATCTCGGCGTCATTCTTGCAGGCCTTAGGCAGGGCGCAGGGGTCTTCCCCGGCCTGCGCGCGGTCCCCCAGTAGGTCCGCGAACAACACCGGCGCCGACTGCCGATCAAGCCGCACCGGCCCTTCCAGCGCGCGTAGGGTATCAGGCAGGCCAGCGGGGTCATGCTGCACCACCTCCGGCCCCAAATGGTCCGCCACATCCGCCAGTTTCTCAGCCGCCATAAACAAATCAACCCGCGCGTCGTCATGCAAAACGGCAAAGCCATGAGCCACGGGATTGCGCGGAATGTCCTGCCCGCGAATGTTTAACAACCAGTTGTGGCTGTCGGGAAGTGTGATCAACGCCGCCTTCTGCCCCGCCGCCCGCAGGTCTGCCGCCAAACGCTGCCGTTTGGCGGCATGGCTTTCCCCGGCAAAGCGCTCAGGGTGGGCCGCCACTTTGCCCATCGGTGCCGCAGGCTGGTTCTCCCAAACCCGGTCCACCATATTCTCGCTACGTCGCAGCTCAATGCGAGAGCCCGCCAGCGCTTCCACCAAAAGGTCCATCTGCCCCGGCGTATGCAACATCGGGTCGAAACCAACCACACCGCCCTCAGGCAATTGGTCCTTCAACCAATCGGCCAAAGACACCTCGGGCCAAGGCACAGGCGTAAAAAACTCCGCCACCTGCGCCTTGACCTGCGTGCGGTAACGCCCGTCGATAAAGACCCCCGCCACATCCCGCAGTGCCGCACAAAAGCCTGCCGATCCGGTAAATCCCGTCAGCCACGCCAAACGATCATCGCGCGGGGCGACATATTCCCCCTGATGCGCATCGGCGCGCGGCACCAAGAACCCATCCAACCCTGCCCGCGCCAACTCCCCGCGCAGCGCTTCCAGCCGTGGCGGCCCCTGCTCAGGACGCGCGGTGACCTCGAAACTCTGGAACACACGCCCCTCCTTCATCCTTTTTCAAATACCGATCCTGGAGCTTCAGCCCACGCGACGCATGCCCATGACACGCGCCCGTTTCCGCGGGTCGCTATCAAAGAGCGCGGCAAGCTGTTCGGTCATCGCCCCGGCCAACTGATCCACATCCGTAATCGTCACGGCGCGGTCGTAATAGCGCGTCACATCATGGCCGATGCCGATCGCCAAAAGCTCCACCGCGCGGCGCTTTTCAACCATCGCAATCACGTCGCGCAGATGTTTCTCAAGGTAATTGGCCGGGTTCACCGAAAGCGTGCTGTCATCCACCGGTGCCCCATCGGAAATTACCATAAGGATCTTGCGCGCCTCATGCCGGGCCAGCATCCGCCGGTGCGCCCATTCCAGCGCTTCCCCGTCGATGTTCTCTTTCAACAGGCCCTCTTTCATCATCAAACCCAAGTGGTCGCGGGTCCGCCGCCATGGGGCATCAGCGGATTTATAGATGATGTGGCGCAGGTCATTCAGGCGTCCCGGCTGGGCAGGGCGGCCATCGTTCAGCCAGGCCTCACGCGCCTGACCGCCCTTCCACGCGCGGGTGGTAAAGCCGAGGATCTCGACCTTGACGTTGCAGCGCTCCAGCGTGCGGGCCAGAACATCGGCGCAGATCGCGGCGATGGAGATGGGCCGTCCGCGCATAGAGCCGGAGTTGTCCAGCAGCAGCGTCACCACCGTGTCGCGGAATTCGGTGTCCTTCTCAACCTTGAAGCTGAGCGGCGTGGTGGGGTTGGCGACGACCCGCGCCAGACGACCCGCGTCCAGCGTGCCTTCTTCTAGGTCGAACTCCCACGAACGGTTCTGCTGGGCTTGCAGACGGCGTTGTAACTTGTTGGCCAAACGGCCCACAGCGCCTTTCAGCGGCTCAAGCTGCTGATCGAGATACGCGCGCAGACGTTCCAGTTCGATCGGTTCGGCCAATTCCTCGGCCCCGATCACCTCGTCATGCTCGCCGAGATAGACGCGGTACTCAGGATCGGCGTCCGAGACGGGGGGCGGGGGCGGCGGGTCCATCGGCGCGTCGCCTTCGGGCATATCCGCCTCATCGCCCAACTCTTGATCCGCCTCGTCATCCATCGAGACCTGCGCCTGACTTTCGTCCTGCTGCTGCTCTTGAGAGTTTTCGGGCGTGCCTTCGGCCTCTTCCTCATCCTGATCGTCTTGGCCGGTGCTGTCGGGGTCTTGCTCCTCTTCGGAGCCCTCTTCGGCCTGATCCTCTTGCTCGTCGTCTTGGCTGTCGGGGTCGTCACCCAATTGGTCACCATAGCCAAGATCCGAGATCATCTTGCGCGCCAGCCGCGCGAAATCGGCCTGATCGGCAAGGCTGCCGTCGATCCCCTCTAGGGTGCCGCCCGCCTGATCTTCGATAAAGCCACGCCAGAGTTCCATGGCGTTCTCGGCCCCTGCGGGCAGGGGGCGCCCCGTCGCCATATGACGCACCATATAGCCCGCCGCGACCGAAAGCGGCACGTCGCTGGCCTGTTTCGCCTGATCGTAGCCGCGGCGCAGGGCCTCGTGCTTGATCTTGACGTCGATATTGCCCGCGGTGCCGGGCATGTCGCGCGCGCCCATGGCCTCGCAACGGGCGGTCTCCATCGCCTCATAGAGTTCGCGCGCCATGTCGCCCTGCGGGGCATAGCGAGCGTGGGTGGCGGCATCATGGTAGCGGCGGTTCAACGCCAGCGCATCGGCGGTGCCACGGGCCAGCAGAACCTCCTCTCGGGTCATCCGGCGGCTGACCTGAGGCAGGCGCATCGCGTCACCAGAAAGCCCTGACGGATCAACGGAGTAGCTGACGTTCAACTCGGCGTCATCAGCCATCACTTTAGTAGCCTCTGCGAGGGCCTTTTTGAATGCGTCAGCGGGGTTGTCGGATTTCTTCATGAGCCCATGCCTCTGTCAGCTTCGACATGAGGTTTGGCAGGTTTTCGCGGAAGGGTCAAAGGGGCAGGGGCGCGCGGATCAATACGCCAGTTTCCGCCCATTGCACCCGCTGAGCGGGAACCCCCACCCGCAGATCGGCATTTCCCCAGCAGTCGACGCACCGGTGCCTCTCTGAACCCTGGCAGCAACGCGTCTCAGCAAGTAGGAGTAAGGAAATGACAAATTTTATGCAACATGCGAGCCGTCTGGCTATGATCGCTGTTTTGGGGGCCGCGCCTTTGGCCGCCACCGCACAGGATGCGACAAAACCCGCCTCAGACGAAGCCACTGCCGAAGCGCCTCAGACCGATGAGGCGACACAGAGCAGCGAGGCCACGGCCAGCGATGATGCGGTAGAGGCCGAAACCGAAACCGACACTGCCGAAGCGCCCGAAGGCGAAGCTGAATTGGAAGCCGACACGGCTGAAGCACCTGAAGCTGACGCCGAGATGGAGGCCGATACCGCAGAGGCACCCGACACGGACGCCGCGACTGACAGTGCCGAAGCACCGGCCACGACAGAGCCGATGACCGAAGACACGGCAGAGGCCCCGGCAACGGAGCCGTTGGGCGAAACCGTCGCCCCCGCTGACACAACCGCCGAGGCGCCGGCAGAAGAGCCTGCAAAGCCGGTTGAAGGTCAGATCACTATGCAAAGCGAGAACACGATCCTCGCCGACGATCTGATTGGCAGCAACGTCTATTCCGACGCAGGTGAAAAGATCGGCGATGTAGATGACCTGATCGTCAATCTTGATGGCACCGTCGAAGGTGTCGTGATCGGTGTCGGTGGTTTCCTCGGCATGGGTGAAAAATGGGTTGCCGTGAAAATGGACAGCCTGTCGACCATGACTGACGAAAGCGGCACGCTGCGTCTGGTATCCTCGGCCACCAAGACCGACCTTGAAGCCGCAGAGGCCTTTAAAACCGCGCAGGATATGGAAGCCGAGCAGCAAGCGCTTGAAAACGCTGCCCCGCAAGACCCCAACGCGGTCACCACTGAGCCCGCACCTGTCAACTAAGTACGGGGCCACAGCCTGAACGACAAAGGGGCGCTGATATCAGCGCCCCTTTATCTTTGGTTGGTGGTGCAAGCGGCTTAGCCCAAGCTCAGGCTGGCCGCGCTTTCGGGCAGTTCCTCGTCAAACAGACGCTGGTAGAACTCGGCCACGGTCTGGCGCTCCAACTCATCACATTTGTTGAGGAAGGACAGGCGGAAAGCATAGCCGACATTGCGGAAAATTTCAGCGTTCTGGGCCCATGCGATCACGGTACGGGGCGACATCACGGTGGACAGTTCGCCGTTCATGAAGGCGGTCCGTGTGAGGTCTGCCACAGTCACCATCTGCTTGAGCGTCTTGCGGCCCTTCTCAGTGTTGTAATGCGGGTTTTTGGCCAGAACGATGGCGGTCTCGGCGTCGATGCTGAGGTAGTTCAGCGTGGCAACGAGGCTCCAACGGTCCATCTGCGCCTGGTTGATCTGCTGGGTGCCGTGGTAAAGGCCGGTGGTGTCGCCCAAGCCCACGGTATTGGCCGTGGCGAAGAGGCGGAAATAGGGGTGCGGGGTGATGATCTCGTTCTGGTCCATCAGCGTCAGCTTGCCGTCATGCTCAAGCACGCGCTGGATCACGAACATCACATCGGCGCGGCCCGCATCGTATTCATCAAAGACGATGGCGGTCGGGTTGCGCAGCGCCCAAGGCAGGATGCCTTCGTGGAATTCGGTGACCTGCTTGCCGTCGCGCAGTTTGATCGCGTCCTTGCCGATCAGGTCGATCCGGCTGATGTGACTGTCGAGGTTGACGCGCACAGTGGGCCAGTTCAGCAGCGCGGCGACCTGTTCGATATGGGTCGATTTGCCGGTGCCGTGGTAGCCTTGGATCATGACGCGGCGGTTGTGGGTGAACCCTGCGAGGATCGCCAGCGTGGTGTCAGGGTCGAACTTATAGGTGCTGTCGATGTCCGGCACGCGGCTGGTGCGCTGCGGGAAACCCTTGACGACCATATCGGTGTCGATGCCAAAGACATCGCGCACCGAGAGTTCTTCGGTGGGTTTCATGTCATGTTCCAGTGCACCGTCGGCCATCGCTCGTCATCCTTTTCGTTAGGCGCGCGGTCGGGGCCGCGCGCGTATCTGGTGCAACATATCGTGCATATCCGCAAGGGGAAGGGGCAACTGGCATTATCCGCAACCGGCCGCTGGTCCGGTTATGGGATCAGTCCTTGAAGTTGCGGCTGCCCTTGATCTGGTCCCATGCCCAGACAACAAGCTGCAACTGCTCTTCCTGACTGCGGTCGCCACCGTTCATATCGGGGTGCAGCACTTTGATAAGCGCTTTGTAGGCCTTGCGGACCTCGGGTTTGGTCCATGTGTCCTTGGCTTCGAGGATCTCGATCGCGCGGCGCTCGGTCGGGGGCAGGCGGCGGCCCGCTTGCTGGCCCTTGCCGGGGTTCTGGGTCGCGTTCTTGCCCAAAACCTGATGCGGGTCTTCGATGCCGAGGCGGGCCCATGCGCGCTGCTCGGGGTCGCCGAGCGGTTTGGTGGCGCGTTCCCAGACCTTGTCTTTGGACATCTGAGCGTTCAACTCGGCTTCGGTGGTGCCGTCAAAGAAGCTCCACTTCGCGTTGTATTCGCGGACGTGTTGCTGGCAGAACCAGAAGTAATCATCCAGCACATCGGGGGCCTTGGGCGCGCGGAACTTGCCCGGCTCGTCGCAGCCCTCATGATCGCAAATCCGGGTCGAAGTTTCCGACGCACCGGACATGCCGCGGCGGCCGCGGGGGTTTTTCTTTTTGGAGGACGACACGGACATGTCGAATCCGAAGGGATCAGCTTTTGGCATGTGGATAGACCTTTCCGACTCAGGCCGGTCACCATATACCCTGCGTCGCAGGATTGAAGGGGGCCGAGGTAAAAAACATGTCGACAACACAAGAGATTTCAGACCGGCTGGAAGCCGCTTTTGCGCCGCGAGAATTGGATGTGGTGGATGACAGCGAAAGCCATCGCGGTCACGCCGGGTTTCAAGAAGGGGGCGAGAGCCACTTCAACGTGCGCATCCGCTCAGAGCGTTTCAAGGGTCAGAACCGGCTGGCGCGGCACCGTGCGGTGCATAGTGCCTTGGGGCCGGATCTGATGGGGCGCATTCATGCGCTGGCGCTTGATCTGGACGAATAAGCCCCGCGTTTAGGGCTTTGATTTATCGTCGTCTTCGTCGGATTTATCCGGCGAAGAAACGTCCGGCGCTTGCTCTGTCGCGGTGCCGGAGAGGAACGCAGGTGGCGTTGCCAGCTTGGCGGGTTCCTCTTTGGCGGGCTCCACCTTTGTAGGGGCGTCGTCGTCGGGCGTGATAGAGGCAGGCGCATCGGCCTGAAGCGCCGTCTCGTCGCCCTCAATCGTGGCGGACAATGCAGGCGTTGCAGCGGCAGGGGGCAGCAGATCGCCGTCCTCTGGCTTGCTGCTCGCGCTGGCCAAGCGGCGGAACACCAGCACATTGCGCCACTCGGTGGTGGTCGAGGTCAGGCCAGAGCGTTCTTGCGAGGGCAATGTCTCGGCCCGCTGGTACTCCCAGCCCTCGGCGGCCTGTTCGTTCAGGCACTCTTCCAACGTATTGGCAAAGCGCGCTTCGGGGGCTTTCAGACCTTTTGCTTTCTGCCCTTTGGTGGGGGCGGGAAGGATCTTGTATTCGTAGCGCATAGGGGCCTCGGCTGGGTTGGCGACATGAGCCGCGTCAGGTGAGTTTCAGGCGGATTTGCGGCGGATGCCGATGCGGCGACCGGCCTGCGCCGGTGTGGGCAATTTGGCATGGCTGCGGCGCATCGCGTCAAGACGTGTCAGGATATGCTGCGGCATCGGTGCGACACGCGGGCCGGATTGGTCCACATGCAGCGTTAATCCTTCGGCGGTGGCGGCGAGCCAACCGTCGACGTGCCACAGCTCTTGAAAGCTGTGAAACCGCTTCTCGTCATGGTCGAGCAATTGGAAGGTGGTGTAGACGCGGTCACCCTCATGCAATTCGCGCAGGTAGCAGACGTGGAATTCGGCCACATAGGTGGTGCAGCCCGTGCGTTGATACTCCGGCCCCAGCCCAATGTCGCCATAGGCTTGGTCAACGCCCTGATCGAACAGGACGTTGTAATAGGCCATGTTTAAATGACCATTGAAATCAATCCATTCGGGGAGAACCTTCATCTCGCTCGAACGGAAGGGGGCCGGGGTCTCGCTCATTGCTGGGCGAGCTTGCGCGACACGATTTCGTTGACGGCCTTGGGGTTGGCCTTGCCGCCCGTGGCTTTCATCACCTGACCGACGAACCAACCCGCAAGTTTCGGGTTCTGCTGCGCCTTGGCGACTTGATCGGGGTTGGCGGCGATGATCTCGTCCACGGCGGTTTCAATCGCGCCGGTGTCGGTCACCTGTTTGAGGCCTTCGGTCTCGACAATCTCAGCCGGGTCGCGGCCGGTTGTATAGGTGATTTC
>Ga0208315_1001563_pt1 | contig 11357 bp, 17 predicted proteins | sample MalvireepMed_215_FD_184239 | JGI IMG/M metagenome (GOLD analysis project Ga0208315, IMG submission 184239) | Marine viral communities from the Global Malaspina Expedition - Malaspina viral metaG DeepMed_215 (SPAdes) (version 2) | ecosystem: Environmental > Aquatic > Marine > Oceanic | place... | reverse complement strand
CAAATAAAAAAAAGGGTGTGTTTTACTTAGGAGATTTTCATTGTGCTAAATGTGCTAAGGAGTTAGATTTACAATGAGACTTAAAATCTTCACATGTCCAGAATGTAAGTTCAGAAAATTTGAAAGCATTAATGCTCTCAATGTTCACATTGGAAAATCTCATGTAGTGGATTACAAAATTTCAATCATCAACAATAAACCAGCGTTCAAAAAGAAAACTAGGGCATCAGTTCAATATTTGAAGAAGTGAGGTAGATATGCCAAAGGTCATGCCTAAGCCTTCCTAACCTTTAGCTGATCCGTCTTATCTATGCAGACTTACTAAGAATTTGCATATGACCATTAAGACTGTTGGCACAAAAATTCAAGGAGCTTTCTTAAACGAAAGTGTAATTGCAGTTATGTCAGCAAGTCTCATTGCTCCGTTCTTCGTTCCCAGAATCAACAATGTCTTAGACTCAGTTCCAATTCTCAGAGACCATAAGTCACTTGCATCAATGTTAGCTGGAATTGTAGTCTTTGGACTTTCTGGAACTATCGGAGGCAAAGTTCCATTGCTCAAAGGAGTTGTAATCGGAATTGCCGGAGCATTTTTACTAACAGCAGTTCTTCCATTATACACTCAAGTTACAAACAGAGGAGTTGGTCAATAATGGTGCTTAAAAATTATAGAACTCTAAGTGCAACTCAAGATTGGGATGGCACAGCACAGACCATTATAACACAACTTCCAAGAGATTTCTTAGCACAAAGATATTACATTGATATTGATTCAGATGATGTCAGAGCGAGTGGAACTGTCACAGCAGTAGTTGACGGAGGACTCAAGTGCATTTCAAATATTAAAATCGTTGCAGTTGGAGAGGGTTCATCAAGAACTATCTTTGAAGTCAACGGAACTGATTTGTATCACATGAACTTGTTTGATTATGGTTCACCAGTTTCTCCAATTCAATTATCATTAACAACTTCTCAAGCACAACTTCACATGAACTGGTGTATCGATTTCAGATGCAACAAACTTGACCCAGATGATTATTCTGTTGCTTTACCAACTTACTTGCTTTCAAGTTTACAATTAGAAATTACTTATGTTGCTCCATCAGCTACAACTTATGGTTCAAACTTTCCAACAAGTTTCAATACAAATTGTACAACTCGAATTACTTGCGTTGAGGGTATTCCAGAAGCTGGAGAGGACTTTTCATCAAATCCATTGATGACTGTCCTATCAAAAACTTTGACAGCAGACACATCAACAGGTTCACTTGAATCATTTGATACTTTCTTCCAAGTTGGAGCATTAATTCGCAGAGACTTTTTGCGAGTAGAGAATTCATCAAATGTTCGTGCAGATACAGAGATGACAAATTATCAAGTTAACTCTGGAACTATTCCGTTAATGTCAAACATTTACACCGACTCTCAAAAAATGAATAACATAATCAATTACAGAATTGGATCAGGTTATCCAAGAGGAGTTCAAGCATTTACCAGTACAACCGCAACCTCTGAAACTGTACCATATGATAACGGTGAATATGTTTCTGATGGTTACTATATGATTGACTTTTACAATAACAGAATGCCTTTCATCAATACTGCTGGAGGTCTTAGAATCGGAGGACTTTCAACCGTAGGATATAACACGGGCGACCTAGTCTTTCAAGGAAATTTCGCTAATGCAAGCTCAATAATTCGCAGAGTCCAAGAAACTGTGGAGGGATAAAATTGCCTTCATACATTAACCAAAAAAAAAAGAACAAATAGCCAAGAAGGTTATCCTTAAAGAATACACTAACCGTTTAATTTTTCAATCAATGAGATTAACTGGTAATCAGTCTTTGAATGAATCACATCAGCATACAGAACAAAAGGGAGTAATCGATTCCTTAAAGTCATTATTCTCTGGAGCAACTGGAGGAAAGTAAATTGGCAAAGACTGGAACTGGAGGAAAAAAGACAGATGATGAGAGAGCATCAGACCAACCACAGACTCAAACAACAACAGCATCTCCAGATTTTTCTGAGACTTCTCCAGCAAACGCATCCTCAACTGCTGGAAGTTCAAGCACTACAACTGGAGCAAATGTTCAATCAGTTGCAGTTCAATCATCTCCAAGTTATTCCAATCTTTACTCAGCAAACTCATTAACTCAGGGAGCAAATCGTGGACTGGTTACAGATGTTCAAAACAGTTCAGAGACAGCTCGAGCAATGGCAGACACATCCGTTGCATCTCCAACAAAACTTGGAGTTAACTCATCAGTAATTAATCCAAGTAATCTGACTTCACAATACACAGCTCTTCCCAGCAATGTTATTCCTTTGGTGAATGTTGCAAAGATGTCTCCAACTCCAAAAGGAAGTGGAGGGATGCTTGCGGGAACAAATACAGACAATCAATATTTGGCAAATGAATCAGGTTCAATCAGAAATGCAGAGGAGAGGCAAAACAAATATGTCAATCAAAATAAATTTCTAGCAAATCCATCTCCATTAGCAACTGCTCCAATTCCAACAAAAATTTACACTAGAACAAATCTATTAGACCAAGCTGGACAAGATTCAAATCCACTTTCAATCTTAGAGGGGAATCCGTTTGTTGCTCCTCAACAAAGATTCCTTCCACAGATAAATGAGGAGTTTGCTCCAAGACCTGAGTTGAAAAGTTTTACAACTGATCCTTACATTGGAGTTCACAAAACTTCTCCTATTGCTCCAAACTCTGACAATGAAGTTTCACAGAAAAAAACAGTCATGGACTGGTTGCAAGAAATTAGACAGCATAAATATTTTCCATTAGCACTTGCTGGAATAATTGTTATTGTAGTTATTTCAATGCGTAGAGGGAGAAATTAAGGAGGTGATACTATGAAAGGAACAGATTCTCTTAAAAAAATACCAAAGAACTTTTGGATTATAGGAATTGCAATTGTTGGAGGTTACTTGCTTTACAGAAATATTCATAGGAATTAAAATGAACAGTAATCAAGCTAATGAATCGGATGGTTCATATCATATTCGAGTCGAACCAAAGAAAAAACCAAAGCCAATTCAAAAACCAGTCGAAACAAAAAAGGAGGTAAAACATGACAAAACAAAAGATAGAAAGTAAGCTAGCAAAGATAGGAGTTCCAGCATCTTATGTTGGAGTGACTGCTTTGATAGTGAGTCTCGTTTGCAGTCAAATGGGAGCGTGTGACTAATGGGTTCATTATTCACATCTTCTAATGGAGCAGAGATAACTGGTATTCCAAATGGAGCAGTTGAGTTGGATTTCATGGCGGGAACTGTCACACTTCCAGACGGAACAGTTTCAAACATGAATAAAAATCTCAATGACTTAGGAGTAAATCAATGCAACTCGATTGGAGTTTGGTGTTCAGATGCAGATGCAACAATTCAAATTGGATCAGCAATTTCACTCTCTGATCATCAGCTTTCTCATGTGGTCAACAATTATGGATTTTCAACTGTACGGATTAACATTCCAAACAACTCAACTCCAGATGCATCCAATCAAATATTTTTTATGGCTAGTACGGATGGATGGTTAGGCTATGGATTTCCAAGAATTTCTCATCAAAGAGGAAGTATCTCATCAACCTCAACCGATGCCTATGTTGTCGAACTTTCAAAACACGTTGGAGCATACAATCAGTTTATGATAACTACTGTTAACACACATGGATCAAACTCTATTGACATTCAAATTCAATACTCAGAGGATGGAGAAACGTGGTTTATTGATCAGGGTTATACAACAGCAGTTGCAATCGCTGGAGGAGCAACTCCAGATGCGTTTGATTCTTGGGCTTCAGAAGTTGAACATCATTTTTATCGAATCCATGTCAAGTCAACGTCAGCTGGAAATCCAGCTACATTTGAAATTTATTATAACTTTGTAAATGACAGAGGGAGTGCGTTTCTATAATGGTCACTCAAGAATTTATTTCCAATTTGTGGACTCTAGTTCCAGCATACAAAAATGAAGCTGTCTTTCAATCTCATGCTCCAACTCCAACTCCAAGTGCATCAACAACTTTGACTCCTCAAGCAAGTAATCCAGAAAAGTCAACTGGAGAATACAAAGCTCCAATTCAAATAATTCATTTCCAGACTCCATCAATTCCTCCACGATTTAGGGAGAGAAACACAATGAATCCTTTGGAGCAAAAGAATGTGAATCTTGCAATGGAAAGAATTGCAGTTCCAGATCCAAGAATGAACATAACTGGAAATGCAGTTACTTATGAAACACGATTGGAAAATATGGACATACAAACTGCTCCTTTCAATTACAATGCAATCTTTGGCATTTTGGGAATTTTGGGAGTAATAATCGGAATTGTTTGGTTAGCAAGGAGGAAGTAAATTGCCATTGCTCGGAGATCCCTCATCTTATCACTATGGTGTAACTTTGAGACAACCACAAATTGCTCCAGACGGAGGATCAGTTCAAGGTTATCTCCAAAGAAAAAAGGATGGTTATTTACCAACTCCAACTCCAGAACAAGAAGCTTATTACCAATTTTTTTATCGAGATGATCTTGATCAGCTTACACGATTTCCCACAATAACTGACAGAATGAAAAGCTTTGGTCAAGTGGTAGAGGCAATGGATAGGCTAAATGATTTATCTTTCGTTCCTTCAACACAACAATACCATAGAGATCCTAATGCTCCGCGTGTTCATCAACAAAAAGTTGCAAAATATAAAAAAGTAATTTCTGATCATTTTTACAGCATTGCAGTAAAACCACTTGAGGAACTTCGAGAAAAACAGAAAGCAAGGGAGGAGGAGGAGCAAAGACAGACCATTGCAACTCTCAAAATGCGAGTTCAAGAACTTACAAAAAAACCGATTGATGTACCAACTGCTCCAGCAGTAACCACATCTCCAACTTCCTATCTTCCATTAGCAGTTGTTGGAATTGTTGTTGTTGTAATTTTATTATTTCTTAGGAGGAGAGCATAATGGCGAGTTATTATCAAGATCCAACTACTGGAGAAATTACTCTTATCAGTTCATCCAATGCTCCAACTCCAACTCCTCCTCCAGCATCACCCACTCAATTAACAATTAAAAAAGTTAGACCGTCTCCAAGAACTGGATCAACTGGAGTTGGGATTCAAAAGTTTGGAACTCAGCAACTAAAACATCTTGATACTGGAGGAGTCATTGAGAAAGATGTTGGAGCAAGATTCAGATTATTTACTGGAGGACAAGCTACAACTCCAGCAACTCCATTTTCAGCAAGTTATCAACAACAAAGACCAGCAACAATCAGAACTCAAGCTCAACTTGAAACCTCTCCTCATGCTATTCCATTACTTCCAGACTTTGGTGATTTTCAATTTCCAGATTTCTTTGGAGGCGGAGCTATCGATAAACATGGATGCGAATGTGAAAATTGCAAGAATGGAACTGGACAATGCTCAGATAAGAATCCAAAGTGTAACTCATGGGATTTAGGATGTGAATTGTTTGGAGCTATGGATAAACATGGATGCGAGTGTGAAGCTTGCAAGAATGGAACTGGACAATGCTCAGAGAAAAATCCAATCTGTAACTCATGGGATTTAGGATGTGAAGTTTCAGAGGGAGTAACTGACATAATTACAAAGCCTGCTGGAAATTGGTGGGAGAAATATGGAAATTACGTTTATCTAATTTTAGGAGTTATTGGATTAGGAATTTTACTTTGGCTATTGAGACCATTATTTGGATTTGCAAAAAGCGTAACAGAAGTTTCAAAATCTGCTGTCACTAAAGTTAATGGGTTGAAATAATGGGAATGATAACTGGAGTTCCAAATTGGCTTTCCTTAGTTGTTGCAGTTACAGCTCTAGCTTATCTTGCAAGAGACACATCAACAATGAAAAACTTGAGAGGTAAAATTGGGATTTAACGGAGACCTCTATCCAACTGCTGGAGCTTCCGTTGTGATGACTACTAAAGGAGACATGGTTGATTATAATACGGAGAGACAGAGACTTGGAATCGGATCTACTGGTCAAGTTCTTACCGTTGCTGGAGCATTGCCCACATGGGCTACATTAACAACTGCTGACTCTGTTCTCACTACTCAGGGAGATGTTTTGTATGAGTCAGCTAGCGGACTTGCAAGATTAGGACAATCTACTGATGGATATGTTTTAACAACAAAGGGAGCTGGAGCAAATCCAGTTTGGGCTTCAGTTTCAGCATCTCCGACAATTACGACTTTTAACGTCACTTTGGGATCAGGATTTACAACGACATCGAGTAGCTATGTAGAAATCACCAACCAAACCGTAGATAAACCAACCATAACTGATGGTGAATGTATCGCTATTATGTACACCAGTATCCAAAATGATAATGATGGAAAACTAATGACCATGTACGAAGATGATACCACGAACGTTTCATTTGGTAGAATGGAAGGACATGTTAACGCTGATCAAACAATTTGTTGTGGAGATCAATCAGAAGCTGATGGACAGACATATTCAGCAAACACGAAAGCTTCTGCTGGTACAACTACGATTCAATATACGGGAGACCGACAAACTAGAATAACGGGATTTGGGATAGGCTAATGACATTAATTAAATTTAATAAAAATATTTCATGTCAAGATGTTGTTAAATGTAGTAATGATATTACAGCAAAATTAGAAAAATTTCTTAACGTAAAATTAGTTGCAAATACAGAAAGCGATAAAATATCAGGTCATTTGAGTTTGCATCATGCTGAGGGAGATCATACAATATGGTTATTTCTTTACAGTTCTACTGGAAAACATGAAGGAGAGAAAACAGATAAACAACAATTCAAAAAAGGAATAATAAAAAAAATACCTAAAATAACTCAAAATAAACGAGCAATCAAATTCACTGGAAAAATTCCAACAGTTGAACAAATTAAGAAGCTGATTTAACATGGATGACTTTACTGTTTTTGTTGGTGTAATTGCCTCTGGAAGTCTAGCCATTAACCTATACTTAATCAAGTCAGTTGCTAATCTTTGCGAGAAGGTGGGGAGACTTGAAGGAAAGTTATCTCGTAAGTGAGAGAGACCTTTGCTTGATCAGTTAGATATACTACTCACACACCAGCGTTTCTCATGGAACTAGATCCTAACTTAGCTTTGGCATTAGTAGCCATAGCAATGCCAGCATCCATCATTGGAGTGCTGAAGTCTTTTGCCTCAGGTAGATAGGTAAAAAAAAAAAGGAGACTTAACTAACTCCCATCTATTTTTTTTTCTTTATGAAAGCGACTGGCATTTTTTTATGAGTGTCTCTCACTACAAAATATTTTCAGTTAGACATAACAATCGGGCTTATGCGTTTCTCTAGAGTAGTTTAAAATGATGCTCTAGGCACAGAAATCGGGTTTTTACCCCGATATTATGGTAATTTTACCCCGATATTCATTTCCCTCAGCAAACGACAGCGAAAACCACGAATAATCTCGCATACTACATGGAAAGGCTAGGCATAAAAATCGACATAAAACGTATGCGAGAGCTGGACTTTGTTCGTAAAAATAGCTCCCAATCTTGTTTTCCGTATGCGAGGAACACCAAAGCTCAGGTCTTACTGAGGGAAAAAAACCCTCGAATGAGAGCTTCTTGATCAAAGTCATTGTCAAAAATGGTCAAAAAATGGAAGATTTGGGTTATAATTTTCCATGCGAACGGAGGAATTTGTTTATTGTTCTTTCTGTATATCCTAACTCACGCAGTTTTTTTCTGTGATATTCTGGAGTTTTACCATAAAGCAAATTTCCTCCAGCTTTGCTCATTCTCGCCAGTGTGGACTTTGCTGATTTTGATCGGCTTTTGTCAAAGTCGGCTTTTGAAATTTGTTTAAAGCCTGATGAGGACTTCTTTCCTTTCCTAAAGTCTCCACGTTTTGATCTTAGTGCAAATAATTTTCTTGCTTTGATTTGCTTTGCAGATGCCATAAAGTGAGTTATCCTAGTATTACATAAGTTCTCTTTTTGGTCAATTTTAGCTATATCGACAGCCTTAAATCAAAACTTTGTAGATTCTGAACATGGCAAAATATGATCCACAATGGGATCGAGTTCTAAGACAGCTTGAGACTCATTATGGGATGTACGACAAAGTACGAGAGATTAACATCAGGCAAGGTGTTATGGCATTGGAGAGAAATTGGCTAGCATGACAATGACGAAAGCGAGAGAGTGTCCCGAATGTGGAGGAGTGCATGATTGTGCATGGCTAACTGAAGTGACATATCTTTGTGCAAAACTTGACAGAAAAATCAACGAGTTAGTTGAGTATGTCAATGCGTGCGACAAAGCTGGACTTTCAACTCCAGAAATCCATCCAATGGAGGACAAATAATGAAGTACAGTTTGAAACAAAGCATCAAGCGTGATGCACTAGAATACAAACACTGGTTGGAAGATCAGACGGAAGAACCAAGAATACTTGCACAGTGCAAGTATTGTGGAGAAGAAATAGAAATCCAAGATGGAGGTTTTATGAGCTGGACTTATTCCAACTTAGCTGATCACCTAGAAGAATGTGAGTCAGCTCAAGAAGATGAGGAGTTCATGTCAAAGCCTGAGGGCTTTGATGATGATGGAAATAATTATCCTCTAGCAAAGTATTGTGCAACGATGGGCAAATGAGCAAACAAACGGAGGAGGAATCCTCCAAATTTTTTATTTTTGGTAATAGAGAAATCTTCCCTTTAGGCTATCCTCCAAACAATGCTGGAGCAACAGAAACCAAACATCTTGGTGAGTTTATGATGTCGAATGGCATAAAGTCTGAAAAGTCTGGAGCAAAATATAGAGACCAACCAAACACATGGATTCCAGAGGATGTCTCAAATTTCGATTCCAAGATTAACAAAGCTCCAACTTATGATCAAGTTTTAATTTTTTATGGAGAATTACACTTTGGAGCAAAATGGGATGCTGAGAAAAATATCTTTGTCGAAGATAATGAAAGCATCAAATGGAGAAATACTGGATTTCTTGAGAAGCTAAAATACATGAGCAAATTTTCAGCAATGCATGGATTAACCAAATCAGAAAGAATGACAGGAAAAGGAAAATCTCGATTTCGCTATCAAGATGAGGAAGAAACAAAACTAAAAGATTATGCTGGATTTGGAGAAGATAAAAACCGAGCTTATCGTTTTGTTGTGGAAGCTTATCATTCAAACTCTCTCAAGCAATTAGAGTTTGTCAAGTATGGAGAAGTAAAACTTTCAGATAAACCAATGGAGGATATTTTTCCAGCTCCAAAAACAGCAGAGGAAAGAAAGCAAGCTAGAGCAAAGAGAGCTGTCTATGTTAAACCTGAGACAGAGATGGATGAAGTCTCAAAAAGAATTTTTAAGACTTTGACAGTTGCGATAAAAGGAGATCCAAAATATCCATACATGGAGGAGTATAGGAAAAAATTAAAAGCTCGTGGAGTAGAAAATCCAGATCCAAGAATTAGTGGAGTCTATGAAGTGTTCCTTATCAATAATATGGTAAATGAACCTTGGGAGCTTACTATTGGCATGGAGGGAGATTCACAAGAAAAGAAACTTGACAAAATGAAAGAGATGGTTGCAAGATATAGTCGGTGGGCAAGTGAATATTATACAGATGAGAAATTTTATGAAACTTCATGGACTGATAAGTATTTGAATAAGGAACTTTCCTTTGCTCCTCATTTATGGGAGGAGCTGAAAGACTTTCCATATCGAGAACATAAGAGAGGATTGCCAAGAAAATATAACAAAGCAAAGAAAAAAGAATCATTGAGAAAGAAAGCATCAGATTTGCTTACATCTTTTGTCGAAAATGCTCCAAAGGGATTATGGTTAGTTGGAAAGCAACCTCCAAAAACTATCTTATCACGAAAAATCCAAGCTCCAAAATATTCCATTCAAGGTCAAAACATAGACGACTTGCAAGTCAGAGAAGCTCTCAAATTTTTGGAGACTGGAAAGAAACACAAATGGGTTCAAGAAAAATACAAAGGAAAAAATGTGTTTGAAATTTTAGATCAATACAATGATGATGGTTCTACAAACAAAATCTCAGCTCCAGTTATGATGTTAGTTCCAGATGATGAAGATAAGGTTATTCACTATAATCCAACTTTGAAAGAATATCAAAAATGGGGAAAGCCTTTCACACCAACTGCTCCAGCAAGTATGTTTTTCAGATTAGGAATTTTGACTGGATGGAGAAAGACAGAGGGATTGACTTGCCCTACTCGCGAAGTTTCTGAATCGTTTTTGAAACAAAATGCTGGAGGAATTAAAGAAACGGAATCAAATCCATCAGGTCTCTGGATTGATGATGATGGAAATCTTAACATTGCTTTCCTCACTCGTAAAACTCAAAAGATTGGAAATCTCTATTTCTTAGCCATTATTCCTCCTTTCTCATCCGAGACAATGGACACTCAAGAAACTATTGAACTGGTCATGCTTATGCAAGGTACTGGCAAATGGAAATCCCATGATTTTTTTAATTACATACCTGATAAGGAGGGATTCATCAAAGAACCAAACACCAACTGGACTCCAGAAATTGATACAAATCTCACAAAGGAGGAGAAAGAATTGAAATCAGATTTAGTTGTTGGAAAGCTAGGACAATTTTATGATGCAAAAACTAGATTTGAGAATAAAGAAATTTACACTTTTGATCTTCCAACTGGAGCAGAGCTTGATGATTTTGAAGATGCTGATATGGTGGATGCATTTCTCAATTTTCCTTTGAGAGAATGTTATGCAGTATTGAAAGGTACAACTGTTAACGTGAAAGAAAGAGCAGAGATTCAAAAGCAAGTTGAGGAGGATGCTGAACATCAGAAAGTAAAACAATTTGATATGGATGATGGATGGGCTACAATTTGCTCCGTTGGATGTCCTCAAGCAACATTGGGAAAGGAAAGCAAAGGACTGTTCACAAAGGAAAGAATGTCTCAAGATTATTTGAGATATGGATCAGCATTGGGAGAGGAGTATTGGATTTTAAAACCAAATCATTCTATTCGTCATTTATTTGCTCAGCTATGGTTATCAAAGTCAGATTGGAATTTTGGTGTAGTTGCAGACAGAGGACATTGGGAGACTTTGGATGTTTTGAAAGATCACTATGGAGGAATGAATAAGAAAAAACTTGCTGGATTTATGATACAGGTTTTAGGCAAAAAGCAAGTTGGAACAGATAAGGATAATCAACAGATGCAAACTTCACTCGGAAAGAGAATACAAAAATCTGGATTTGCTGAGAAAAGTGCAGAGAACTTAATTGATGAAAGAGTTCAAGATGTCTCTGAAAGTGTTTTGTTGGGAGAAGTAAAGAAGGAGGGAGA
>Ga0208315_1001562_pt1 | contig 11357 bp, 11 predicted proteins | sample MalvireepMed_215_FD_184239 | JGI IMG/M metagenome (GOLD analysis project Ga0208315, IMG submission 184239) | Marine viral communities from the Global Malaspina Expedition - Malaspina viral metaG DeepMed_215 (SPAdes) (version 2) | ecosystem: Environmental > Aquatic > Marine > Oceanic | place... | reverse complement strand
TGCAAGCTCCTCAACCGCGTCATCGAGGTTGATGCCCTCATACTTTGCCAGACGCTTTGCGCCAGCATACGCCTCTTGAATAATTTCGTTTTTGAGTAACGATTTTAACTCGTCAGTCTGCTTGAGTTCTTGAGCATAGGCATCGCCATAATTCTTTAAGGCGCTGGCCCGCCGCACTTTCAAAGATTGTTCAAGAAAGTCGTCCAGCGAAGTGGTTGGCAAGCCGCCTTCCATTGCTTTCTGAATGCGCCGGCCTTGAGCGTCCGCACGCTCACCGACAAAGCGCAGACCCTGCACGCCGCCGCGTACATTAGCAGCAAGCCTAGCCGCATTGCGTAGAGCCATAGCACGGGGATCAGCAACGTCAGCACCGGCCATGACATCCGGCCCTTCTCTGAATGCCTGACTGACAATGCCTGGCGTGACCTCGTCATAGTCGGCAGCCTCACGCACGTTGCGCTCTGCTATTCGGCGCGCAGCACCAGGTGCTATGCCTTTGATTGAGTCCAGCAAAGCCCTGCCGCCTGCGGCAATAACGGGGAACGCCCCGCCTGTCACACCGCCTGTAAGTGTACCGTAACCAGCGCCAACGGCACGATCTGCAACGCCGCCCTCCGCTGTTCCAGCGCCCCCAACCGCGCCATAGCCGGCGCCTGTCTTTGCGCCTTGCGCTATACGGGCAAGCAGGGGCGCGCCCTTCAACATGGCCGCCCGCGCCGTACCTACGCCGCCGGTTGCTAAACCGCCGGCTAACGTGGCGGGTATGGCGCGCTCTGGATAGTTCGCCTCATACATCTTGACACGCTGGCGCGCGCGGTCGATTTCTTCACTTATAGTACGGTCGCCTAACAAGCCCCGCGCAACGCCCTCAAGCTCATCACCAAAGCCCAGCAGTGCGCCTTGGCCTAAAGCCTGCCGCGCAACATTTGCACCCGTTGGCTGGTTGATGAAATCTATAATCTTGTCAGCTTCAGCTTTAGAGACTTTTTTCTCTGCCATGTATTGGAGAATGTCGTCTCTTTCAGCCCCTTGCTCACGCATAGCCTCAAGGTTTTCGATGTGCTGCCGCGTTGTGAGTTTTTCAGCCATGGTTAATTCCCCGTCACTGATGCGGAAGGTTAAAAGGTGAATTTTGAGAACCCACCTTTGCCGCTGATGCCCTGGATGAAGGCGTGGGTATTGTTGATGTGGGTGGGGGATTTTTAAGTGCTGGTTTACCAGATAACCTTTCAATAGACGGGCCTTGCCAAACAGCTCCCCAACGCAACCCGTCCATATCTGATACTTTTTTAATATTTGTAAGCCTTATGACATAGCTGCCGTTAATGGCGTTGATAAAATCTTTCGCTGCCGCCCTTAACTCTATGCGCTGGGCATCTCCTAGCTTTTTACCCTCCTTCAATTTCTGGACAAACGTAAGAAAATATTCAGACAAAGGCTTCGCTTCTTCAATGAGTCTCACGTCCTCTCCACGCACAACCGCGTCATCGATTAAGCGTTGATATGAGTTAATAGCAGCAAGATCCCCTAAACCGCTGTCTCTGTCTAAAGCCGCATCAATAGCTCTACCCTTACCCGCCAATTCGGTTAACGTCTCAAGCGGTTTTTTTAACGTATCCCGCAACGTCTCTTCTTGGTCGTACCGACCGGCAGACGTTAGTGAGCCGTCTGGTTTAAATTTATTTCCCGGCTTTGTAATAGTTTGAACGTATTTAGATAATTCTGCGCCAGGGTCGGCCGTAAAAGATGCTGCTAAAAGCACGCTTCTCGGCACCGTGACATTGCCAACCCGCACTTGAGACTGATTAGTCGCCGCAGCCCGTACAACCGGCGTGGGTTGCACTGACTGCGTTATAGGAGGCTGAAGCTGTGGCGGGAGCGACAGAGCAGTCGTTCCGGCAGCTCTGCTCTGTACCGTTGATTGCTGTGGTCTAAGCAACTGATTGAAACGCTGATGGCGTGCCATCTGCACATCAAACAACTGCTTCTCTCTGGCCGCTTTAGCAGCCGCCGCCTGCATATTAATATTCTGCAAGTTCTGCGCACGCACGCGGTCAAGCTCGCCTTGACGGCCTTGCTGGAAGCCCTGCGTTGCCATCGCCCAGCCCTTTTGCGTTGCGCCGGGGTCGGTACTTGGCGCGCCCGCCATAAGCAGACCTGGAGCCATACCAGCCAAGCCTTTTAGGAAAGCATCGGCTCTGGTGCGTGCGGGATCTGCGCCAAGTAAGCCCGGCCCCATTGATGTAAAGCCAGGCGCTCCGAATACTGAAGTCGCCATTAGAAGAACCCTTTCAGGCCCGTCATAGCAGAGCCAGCACCGCCACCAAACAGGCCGCCAAGGATGCCGGCGCCAGCAGCTCCATATCCCAAATACCTTGACAGATCATCGGAATAAAGAGGCTGCTCAGTGGATGACGTTGCCCACTGACCGCCCGTCACTGCCGGCAGATATTCGCCAAGCCGTATGCGCGGCTCTTCCTGCTCAAACTTGTACCGATCGATGTCCTCTTGAAGCTGGTCGGCGGCGTAGCCCTCGTATGCCTGCCCGATATCGACCAGACGGCTCGGGTCCAGATAATCCAGCTCGGCCATGCTCGGCGCGGCCAACCCCGCAGCCACTTGACGCGCCCGCTCGTCGGCATAATTCGAGTACGCTATCTTGGAGCCAACATCGCCAAGCGCCGTTAGATAATCCTCAGCAGCTCGCGCCTGCTGATTGGCCTGCAAGCCTGATCCGTATCGGCCGCCGCTCGAAAAGGCCGCGCCAATTCCAGGCAGCACATCCTGCGTAAACGCCTCGCGCATTGGACGTGTAGCTGCGTCCATCGCACTGGTCAGATACGGGTTGCTCGCAGGATCGAGGTAATCGCCTGCCATTGTTGACGCCGTAAGACCTTGGGCGGCGGTGACCAGCGGCGAGCCGGTTTCGGCACGGGTCTGCATGGCACCAAGACCGGCCTGCGTTTGATCCGACCACGGCACAACCGTGCTGCCTGGGTAGAAGGTGCGCGGCGTGCCATAAAGGTCTTTCGCCTCGCCCATCCCATATTCGATAAAAGGCTGTTGCCAGGACGGAGGGTCACGGGAAACAACCGATGTCGCCGTTCCGCTTGGCCGGCTTGAACTACTACCCATTAGATCACCTTTTCTAACATAATCTTCGTTTTCTTATAGTCGGTTAAAACCCTTTCCCAGCCTGGCCGACCCTCCAAGCTGATCGATTCACATCCCTGCGCCTTCGCCCACTGTTCGATATTACCGATCAGCCGCGTGTATTTTTCCCGCCCAATCCCGGCGCAAAGCCAGATTAGGCATATGGTCGTGTTCGGATAATTGTTGATACACGTCACGCAGATGCCGTCGATGGTATTACCGTACCCAGCAACCCAAAGCTGCGCTTTGCCGGCGCGCAAGTCGTTTAAAACGTCATAAAGTGAGTGCGTGTTTTCGTACTTCAGCGCACGCTGGATTAGCGTGAAGCACTGAAAGTCTTGCTTTAGACAGCACCGACTCAGCTCCTGAACCTCTACGAGCTGCTTAATCTCCGCTTGGGAGACGAGCCTCAGATTAGGCGCAGGATCATGTCGGCTAGTGCGATTAGGATACCTTCCATCCTCGTTTTTTAGCTGAACACTAAGCATCAGTCAACTTCGAGAGGGCTAAAATACACCTTCTCCCATGTCATCACCATCATAATCACCCAGTCCACCAAAATCCATGCCGCCACCACCATCACCACCAAAGGCAGCAGCAATGTCTCCAAAGGAATCAGGGATGCCGCTTCCTGGATCAATGTCGCCGATATCGTCAAAGTCATCGCCCATAGTTCCAGGCCGGCCCATTGGCGCGCCAAACGGGTCAACGCCAGGTTGGTCGATCCCGTAATAATCTCTCATTTGCTCTTTGAGCGTGTCACCAAGGCCAAAGCCGTAACCCAGAGTGTCGAGGAAGCCCCGCTGACCACGTTCGCCCATTGCCAGCGTTCTTTCCAGGTCGCTCACGTCGCCTATTCGACCGCCGACAATGCCGCCAAGCACCCCGAGCGGCCCAAACAAGGCTGTTCCAAGCCCCGTGCCGACAACATCACCAATAATACCTCGACTGCCGCGACCACTCGCCCTGCCGCCAAGTACCCCGCCAATCACACTACCGGCCGGTCCCAGCAAACCCGCGCCAATCCTAGACCCCAACCCCTGTACGAACGATGCCGGCATATTCGCCAAGTTACGGCTTAATATGTCACCGCTATATTGGCGCGTTGTAGCCTTGCCTGTCCCTTCTGGCGTCCAGCCCCCACCGAATAATCCAGACTGCCACACAGCAGGCGGCTGGCCTAATCGCGCTGGATCACCACCGCCATTCCTGTCACCGTACTGCTGTTCTGCCACACTGCGCGGCAAGCGGTAGGGTCCGGCAGGTGACGCCACGTCCGCAACCGGAGCGACAGTCGGCTGAGTGGCCGCAAAGGTTTTTCCAAACTGCGGAAAAACATATTTGTTGTTTGCCCAATAGCCCTGCGGTCGGCCGTAAGGATCAAGCGGAAACGTATTTCCACTTGCGTCTGTGAATGTTTCTGCCATTTAGCCCACCAGTATGACTTTGAATGTACGGTCTGTTTGACTGTTGTTCGCGTGCGTTACGGCAACGCTGCCGTTGACCCTGCTCGTCGTCACGACGTAGATGGTGCCGGCGCCAATCTCGGCCGATGCGTTGGCCGTTGTCGGCGTAAAGATCAACGCCGTGTTCACGCCGATACGAGCGTCCGTGATCGTAGTTGACGCTGCGCTCGCGGCGAGCGTAACGTCCAGGACATTATTTATCTTGCCGGTCAGTATCTGGTTGACGCTGATAGCTATCTGCCGGCGGTGCATGTCTCCATCGGTGAGGTCAACCGGCGGCGCCGGAAACTCACTGACCGCCATCAGGCCGCACCGTCTGCAACCGTCTCAGCATCCACGCCTTGTGCGTGCGTCCAGATACCGCCTGCGGCCACGTTCACCTGCGCCCGCGCAAATCTGGTCGATACGGTAAAGTGCGCCTGACCGTCTGCATCGATGGCATTGGCGCTCGTCACGCTCACGTCATCGCCCGGCGCCACGCGGTGCTTGAGCGCAACCGTTATGGTGCCGCCGTCCACATAGGGACGAATGCCATTGACGAAAATGCGCTCGGTGCCGCCTATCTCCTGTGTCTCCAGGGTTGCCGCCAAGTTGGCGCCCGTAAACCTGCACAGTTTGTAGTCGGAATCGAAGCCGTTCAGGCTGGTCAGGCCGCCGATCCAGCTCTCGTCGTCCAGCGAGACATCGAGCGAATCCATCGTGCCAAAGTCATCCAAGTCCTCCAGTGTTCTGGCAACCGAAAGATTGCGGAACATGTATTCCTGAACGATGTCGGCCGTCGCCCAGCGATCAGCGGCCCAGTTATAAACGATAACTTTGTTTGGCTGACCGGCGTCGTTTCCGGTGCCGGGATACGCCCAGTAGACGGTTTTACTCACGGGATCTGCCGCGCCATAAACGCGGTCAATGTAATTCTGGTCGAGGTCGTTAAGGAAAAATCGGTCTACCTTTTGATCCCCTATTTGAGAACTACCCGCTCCAGTGAAGCTCCAGAATCCCTCTTCGCCGACATAAAACCCAAAGGGTCCGACATTGACCACGCTATTGCGTGCCATCGGCCCTCGATCCCGCTCCACCTCAGTAATTGTAAACACCAACGGCGGCCCAACATAACTGAGCCTATAGATAGCCTTTTTACAAAACACCGCGCCGTCCATACCGCCTAGAGCGCCTGTGATCGCCATCACTTCGCCGCCCACAGGCAGATCCTGGCGGTCGGACTGCACGGCTGCGGCGGCTGCGGACCCTACCGTGAGCCAGCTCGTCGGGTCGTTGATGCCGGACCAGTGAATGCGGTTAGGCGTAGTGCCGTCGCTATCGTAGATATTTCCCAGCACGACAAAGTCTTTCACCACGGCGATAGCCCTGGCGCGGATGTCGTAGCTGACGCCGGTAACAAAATTCGTTTTGGTAAAGCCGGCGCTTCCTGCGTCGGTCAGCGTCACCGTAGTCTGGCCCTTGATGCCAGCCGTGGCTTGCGTAACGGTGACGACTGCTGCGGATGCGGCGGCTGAGAACTTAGAGTTTGCATTTATTTGGGCTGCCAAGTTTGTAGCCGTTTGGTTATTGGATGTTTCAGCGACGAATGTCCCACTGCCTGGAGAAGTTCCCGCCGTGAAATCGTGACTAGTCTGGTCGGTGGCAATTAATGTGGCCTTGTCTCCGTTTGCCAGATTACCGTATGCCGTTATAGTGATGGTGCAAGTCGCCTGGGTCTTCAGCAGATCCGTAAAGGTCGAATCCGTTCCCATAATGAACGACTGCGGCGGGTCAGTGTGGCCGTTAACCGATATCACACGGTTGCCGAAATTGATGAAATGGACGTGGTCGTTTGCGCCGACAGTGTAGCTTGCCGCCTGCCGCGAAGCGTTGGCAAATGTCACCGTGCCCAGCTTGAACATGTCCTGATGGTCGGCAGCGAACGTATTGACCGTTCCATCCGTTTGAATAAACGACGCCGCCCCTCTTGGCCGGTTCGACAATGCGTTGCTCACCGTCGCCTGCGCGGGGAACGGCGCGTAGGTGGTCGCCGTCTTAGGCAGTACGTTGGTGGCGACGGTCGCCCCTGGATTGCCCAGGTCGGCTTGGTCGGGTAAAAACGGGCCAAAGGCGAACATCAGAATCCTCGATTGATGTCAAAGGTTCTGGCCGCCGCCATGCCGGTATCCACAGACAGTCGTGCCTGCCCTCTACTACGGCCGTCCAGGGTGTTCAGCTCGGCAATCACGCCTTCTAGCAGATTAAGATTGGACTGCACGCCCTGCGTATCCTTGGCGCGCATGAAAAACGCGCTCAAAGTTGCGTAGATGTACGCATCCGGCGCGGTACTCAAAAGATTATTTGAGGCGTCAGCAACCAGGTCGTATTTCTTGTAGTAACGATGCGTGAAGCCGTAGTCTTGGTCGGCCGAGCGTTCAAACTGGATCACGCTGCCAATGGCAAAGTAATAGGGTCTGCCAGAGCCGGTGCTTGCCGTCTCTTGCAGCGAGTATAATGATTGCTGCGTCGGCTGGTAGTTGTCGCTGGTATAGAATAAATCAATGTGCTCGATGAACCCGGTCGGCAGGGCTTGCGTGCTGTCACCGCTGGAGAGCGTGAACGTGGTCGAGGTTTCCTGATTCAACAGCCGCAACTTACGGTTCAGGCGTGCCTCGCCCCTGGTGATGTAGTCAGTCCAGTCGATGTCTGTCCGGCTGGTTTCCGTATCGAGCGCCGTTTGAAGCTCTGTCAGCGTCGTAATGCTCATTGCTCATAAGCCTCGTTAACGTCAGGCGTGCTGGGATCATCACCGACAAACTTGCCGCCCTTGCGCGCCCGCTTTTTAGCGGCAGGCTTTGACTTGCTCATCGCCTTTTTCGGACTGTCTGAATAACCGGATTTCGGCATGTCGTCGGCGTCGAAAATCTCGCCCACGCCCGTGCCGTTTTTATACATCCATACTTTTGGCATTTTCCCTCGCTCAAAGCGTCGGGAGCCGCCTTGCGACGGCTCCCTTCAGCCTTAGTTCATTTGGATCCGGCACGCGAGTTCTGGGCGTACAGTTTTGTATCCATAGAGTACGTCTATTCTACTAGGAAATGTATCTGCTGAAATCGAGTAGTCGCGAACGATTCTCATGCTGATTCCATCCAGCACTTCACGAGCTGCGAAGTCCACGCCGTTAGGCATGACCAGATCCGCCGTAGCAAAAACGAACGCATCTTTGTGATATGCCAGCGATACGCCAAAGTCGGCAGACGCCGCGATATCGGTGCTGCGGTCCGATTCGTTTTTATGAAGGGCGGCGTTGTTCCCAGGCATTGCGTTGACATTCTGCTTCGCACCAGAGCTATAGATAGCCGGTGAGAAGCTGATCGTCGTCGCACTCGTACCCGAATTTGCCGTTACAACAAACTCTTTAAGCCTAGTGCTTGTGGCTTTTGTCTCCGGGTGACATTCAAAAACGGAGGCAAAATAGAAGATATCGCCAACCAGGAAAGTGCCTGCACCAGTATCGGTTGTGATGCTGGTCGAACCTTCAGCTATCGTGCCAGCGTCGTTGACAAGATAGTCGCCTGTTCCATCGTCAGTACCCGTAGTATGTTGCGGCCACATCGAGTTCTCCATGATGTCGGAGAATCCGAAAGTATTGGACGCCACACGGCCCTCACGATAGTTCTTAGCCACCTTACTTTGGTCGTTGTAAAGACCCTTGATCGCCTCAACCAAATCGAGGTTGTCCTGCGTGCTCAGGTTCAAACAACGCCCGTCATAGGGCGCCAGGTTATCGGTCAGGATTTTAGACGCTTGCATAACGTCGGCGGTCGTAATAGTCGCGCCCACGTCAGTCACGTTGTTAGCCACGTCTTTGTACATTGCCATCGCATCGGATTCTATATTTGCTGCAAGCACCGACATTGCAGGCTCAAGAATACGCGAGCCAAAGTCGTCAATGTCGAGACTCAGATCGTCGCTAGTCCAGGTTGTATCTACCAATATCTTATGCAGCTTTTTTAATTACTGCCTTCGGCTTTCGCTGAAGTATGGGACTACATCATCAGCCCGTAGGCTGTCCCGCGCTCGTGCGCTTTCATTGTCCGGTCTGGACTGTGTAGCGTAGTCTCTGAACCTTGCCGCTATTCCTAGCGGCCTTGGCTGCTGATTAGCATATCTTTCGACTTAGCCTTCCAGCAGTTCACGGGATGTGAACCCGCACCTTTCGATGCGAGGGGGCGATTAGTGTATTGTTTCACCCTTTTGCGTAGCAACCTGCAACGTGACGCTGGACTCTACAACGTCCTGAGACGATAGAGCTGCGCCTGTCCGAACGGTGTACTGGTTAGGCAGCCTGATTTTCAGACTGTCGCCAATCTTGGCACCGGAATTACCAAAAGATGAATCGTAAGAACGATTGACTGTTCCTACGAAATTCAACTTCTGATGAAGTATGCGGAGAGCCTCTCGGGTCACCGCAGTCGGAGTGAGTGTGGTGTTAGCCATTTTATCCTCTTATAAAATGAAGGTTAAGCCCGTGCAGGTGCACGGGCCGCTATTTGTTTATTGCGGTGGCTCAACCACTCATCCATGCTCATCTTATCGGGGTCTTTCGCTGCACTCGCTCGTTTGCCCTTTACCTTCACCGCCGCTTTTGGCTGGTCGGCTTGGGCCTTTGGCTTAGCCTTTTGCTTCGCCACAAGCTCGTCGTAGCGTCTGGCCTTGTCGATAATCTTGACATGGACTGGGTCGCTGATATTGCCCACAGCTTGAGCGCTCAGACCTTGGCTGATTCCGTAGTCAGCGATGGTTTGTCCAAGCTCGGGCGACCATCCTTCAATCTCTTGTTTAAGGACACTCTGGCCTTGTTCGATTGCCTTGGCATGTGCTTCCACCTGCTGGCCCTCGAATTGCTTGCGTCTTGCTTCTAAGCGATTGATCGTCTGCTGCCGTTGGCCTTCCAATTCCTGTTTCTGATGGGTTAGAAGACCTGCCTGCGCAGCGTCTTGGGTATAAAGCTCGCTCCAATTCAGAGCGTTATATTGCTCGATCTGCTGGCCGAGAGCTTTAACCACTGCGGCATCCTCGAAGGTTTCCTTCTGAAACGCCGCGTGTTGTTCCAGTTGAGCCTGCTGCTCTTCCATCGCCTTGCGTTGCGATGAAAGCTCCTGGCTCTTTCTGGTATAATCACCGTGACGCAGAAATGCGTCCTTGAGTTCAGGCGGCAGTTCATACTCTGTGCCGTCATACTCAACGGTAACCGACTCGGGGGCAGCTTCTTGCTCCTCTTCACCGTCTTCGCCGGCCGCCGCCTCTACGGCGTCGACCTCTGTGTCGGACACTTCATCGACCACCTGCTTGTCCTCAACCTCGACAGGTTCAGGGGCTGCGTCGGTGCTTTCAAAAGCAAGTTCCGGTGAAGGATTGTTTGCTTCGTCTGACATTCTTAAAATCTCCTAAATGATTGAATTTGGTTGAAAATCCTCCAGGGATGGAACCGCCGATTTTTCCTTTTCGGCCTTTACCAGGGCTTCCATTCGATCCGTCTCGGCCCGGTATTTATCGGTGACGACCTTCTGCGCGTCGAGGGTCAGCTTGTTCGCATCGATCTGGTTCTTCTCTTTATAAACGCTCCGATCCGCTTGCAGACCTTGGATCACCGACACAGCTTCAGTGAGCTGCGCCTTGAGCTGCTCCTTCTCTGGATCAGCGCCCTGGATCTGCTCCGGCAGCAACTTCTTCAGCCGCTCAGCCATCTCTTCCGCGCCGGGCCAGTCTAAGTTCTTGGCTATCAGGTCGCCAATGATGGGGGCGGCCTGCGGGAACTGCTGCACCAGCAGCATCATCTGCTCGGCCGCTTCCTGACGCTGCGTGGTGAACGACGGGCCAAGCTTGACGACCACGTCATATTTACCCGTGGTTAGATCGTAAATCCTCGGCTCTGGGTCGTCCTGGCCCTGCACCGGCTGGTTAATCGGCACGGTGCTGGCTTCGTTGTCCTCGCCGAGCACGCGGAGTACCCGCGCCTCGGTATAAATAGTGGGTATCAGATCGACAATGATCCGGCCGGCGTGGCGTATGGCGCGGCTAAGATTATCAATAAAGTGATAGGTGCCGATATCGCCTTCACGCTGCCTTGCTGCGATTGCCTTGCCGGAAACCTCTTTACCCATGTTGCCCATGCTGGCGTCGAACATACCGATGACGCTTTTCATGTCGTCACTGCTGTTCAGGGCTTCCTGAATGGCGCCGGCAGGGACGCCGGCAAACGGTTGGCGAATGGGCGGCGTACCACCGTCGTACTCGATGAAGGCGTGGTTGGTTGAATTGGCCGTCTGCCACTTCGCCTGGTCGGTATTGAAGCTTCCGACGGCGCCGACCCAGGGGGCTTTCGGAGCCAGCGCGACCAGCTCGGCCGCCGCCGTTCTCCAGAAATTGTACATCTGCTGGCTGTCTTTAGCGAAGTGGATCAGGCTGTGGAAACTGCGGTTCTCACCGACCACCACTTCTTCGCCGTAGACCGGGACGATGGGGATGTACCGCCCGGCCCACTCTATCTCGCTTAACACTTCCGCGCCGGTCACCAGACACTGCTTGACCTTGGTCCTCTTGGACATGCGAGACTGTTGCGGCAGCACGCCTTCCACTGCCATTAAATCGCGCTGCGCCTCGAACACGTCCGCGTCGAGGATCTGGCCGTCGCTCATTAAAACGATTTCGCGGTCTACCTCTTCGCGGCTCCAATACTCTGCCACACGCACCGTA
>Ga0208315_1001558_pt1 | contig 11376 bp, 15 predicted proteins | sample MalvireepMed_215_FD_184239 | JGI IMG/M metagenome (GOLD analysis project Ga0208315, IMG submission 184239) | Marine viral communities from the Global Malaspina Expedition - Malaspina viral metaG DeepMed_215 (SPAdes) (version 2) | ecosystem: Environmental > Aquatic > Marine > Oceanic | place... | reverse complement strand
GCAAGAGCGAGATCGTCCACGCTTGCATCCGCGAGTTGGCAGTCTCAGCGGCTTCTCCCCGGTATTACGTCCAGGCTCCAGCCGTTGACGGCGGCGCCGTCGAGGTAACGACCGGCGCCCTTTACGATATAACATCCAAACCGAACCCGACTTCTGACTGGTATTCCTTCATTGAGAATCTGGTGACCTTCCTGATGGTGGCCGGCAACGCCTACACGCTCAAGGAGCGGACCAGGTCCGGCAAAGTCTCGGCGCTCTATCTTCTCCGCCCTGACCGGGTCCGGATCATTGGCGGGGACCACGGGAGTGAGGGATACGTCTACACGGTCGGCGGCAAGGACTACAGCATCCCACGGGAGGACGTCTGCCATCTGGCGCTGCCCAATCCCGGCGGCGACCTGTACGGCCTGAGTCCTCTGCAAGTCCTGGCGCGGAACGTCAACCTAGACTTGAACATGACCGACTTCGCAAAAGTCTATTTCCAGAACGCCGGCGTTCCCAGTGGCCTGTTAAAGATCAAGCGCCGCCTTAATTCCCAGGAGGAGGCCAGCGTGATCCGCTCCCGGTGGCGGTCCCAATTCGGTGGCCGCTCCAACTTCCACCGCGTCGCCATACTTGACGAGGACGCCGACTATGTCCCGATGGCTAACAGTCCGAAGGACATGGCGCTTCCTGAACTCCACGATCTGACCGAGTCCCGCATCTGCGCCGTCTTTGGCGTCCCGGCCATCCTGGTCGGGGCCAATGTGGGGTTGCAGCGCTCGACTTATTCCAATTACAGGGAGGCCCGGATGGCCTTCCACTCCGAGACTCTGGAGCCAATGGTCTCCCGAATCCTCCGCCATTTTAACCGGAACATGATGGACGACTACCCCGGCAACGAAACCTTGACGGTAGACTGGGCCGCGATGCGGTCCGGGCTTGACGACCGGGAGGCGATGACCTCCAGAGTAACCGGGCTATTTGCCGGCGGCATCCTGACATTGAACGAAGCCAGGGAGCAGCTTGGATTGGAATCCCTGGCCGAGGGAGCCGTCCGGCGTATACCGGCGGCGGTATTTGAGATTGAGGAAGGCGCCCCGGCCCCGGTAGCGGTCGGCGCCGCTCCGGTGGAGGAATCATTCCCGACCGGGACGCTTAAGGAACTGCCGACGGTCAAGGCGCCGCGACCAGCAAGACGCGCCGGGATATTGCGCCGGCAATTGCTGGAGGACCGGGAGACCGAGACCGACCAGATGACCAAGGAAGTCCAGCGGTATTTTCGCGGATTGCGTAATCGCGTGGACGGTATCCTGGGCCGGTGGATGGAGCGCAGCGGAGCGGAGTCCAAGGACTTTCCGCCAGACTTTAATCCCGCGGCGCTCTTGCCGGACGGCGCCCTGCCCGACCTGGTCGCAATCGTCGAGCGGGCCATGCTCCGGATGAGCAAGAAAACCGTGGATGCCATCAACGAGAACGGCCTCGCCGGAACTCTGGAATGGTCGCAGCGATTGCCATTTGTGCAGTCGGTCCTGGTCCAGGCGCCCAGCCGGGCGACGATGATCCACCGGACGACCAACCAAACCATCAGCCGGGCGGTGGCCGTCGCTCTTGAGGAGGGCTACTCCATCTCCCAACTGGCGCGGGGAGTACCGGCTGACAAGTTTCCCGGATTGCGGTCGATCCTGACCGAGACTGAGAACCGCTCCCGGTTGATTGCCCGCACCGAAATAATGAGATGCCAGAACCAAACCAGCATCGGCTTCTTCAAGGAGCAGGGCTTTCGACATGTCCGCGCCGACGACATCGACGGCGACCCGGACGACACATACGTCGACCCCGGCGATCCATATGGCCGGACGTGCGCCGAGCGCAACGGCCAGATATACACGGTGGAGCAAGCCCAGGACATTGACGACCACCCCAACGGAACCCTGAACTGGCAGCCAATGCCGAGGAATTATAAGCCGGAGGAATTAGCGTGATTACCAAGTTCTATCTGTCCGACGCCAAGGTCGTTGATGATCGCCAAGGGATCGTGGAAGCCTACGTCAATACGATGGGTGTCCGTGACTCCGACGGCGACATAATCGACCCCGCGGCTTTCGATGCCAGCATCCGCGGCAATCTCCCCATTCCGGTTTTGGCCGGCCACGACCAGGGGAAGCTGGTCGGAAAGGTTATATTTGCCCAGGCTGAGAAGGGCGGCATCGGGGATGAGCATCGGTTATATGCCCGGATGCAGATGAACCTGGAGACTCAGGCTGGCCGCGAGGCTTACTCCAACGTCGCCGGAGAATATATCCGGGAATGGTCGGTGGGCTTCAACTTACCGGCTGGCGATTCGGTCGCCTATGACCGGGCCGGCAAGACAACGACCCGGCGAATCCTCAACCTCGACTGGGTCGAAGTCTCCGCGGTTATCCGGGGCGCTTCGCCCTCGACCGCTACGATCGCGGCAAAGTCGGCGTCCACCAAGGCGCCGGACACATTCGAAAGTCGGGCCGAGGCAGAAGCCAGGGCCGAGGCGCTGGGATGCTCCGGCGCCCACCGGATGGAGGTCGACGGGGAATCCGTCTGGATGCCATGCGCGAGCCATTCGGCCTATGAGTCGGCGACGTCCGGCGGCAGCTATGCCGCCCCGGAGCCGGAGATCAAGCCATATCCTAACTTCCACGCTTGCCGCATCCGCGACCCGGAGAAGTACAACAGATTCCGCACATCCTCCGAGACCATCGAGGGCGGCGATTATGACGGAAAAGAGATCACCATCATTTTCGGACGCCACGCTCAGACCGAGGAATGGTCATTAACGTCTTACCGGATGTCAGTTGAGGATTGGACAGAGGCCCAGGCCCGGTCTTTCTGTCGCGACCACAACGGCATCCTGTTCGAGTCAGCCACCGGCGAATCTATGGCAGACGACCAAACCGCCTCCGCCACGGCCACCATGACCGCCGCGGACACGGCCATCCGACGGCTCCGCCTTGCTAGGATGCGCCTCGCGTTAAAAGTTAATCAATAATGGAGTTATAAATGGATACAAAAGAATTAAGGAATCAGGCCGCCGCTTTGCTTGACCAGGCTCAGACAGCCGTCGAGCAGGGTGAGATTGAAACATTCCAGAGATTGGCCGACGAAGCCCAGGCCACGATGGTCAAAGCGGATGAGATCGACGCCGCCGCCTCTCAGGTGAGGAAGCTGCGCGGGGAATTTAATCAGCCGCTGAACTCGATCCCGGTCACGTCCAACGACGTGGCGATATACAACCCGATGGATAGCACGGCAAATCTCAAGGCGAACTATAAGCCAGCGTCTTGGGTCAAAGGTATGCCAGCGATGGCTCAGCCGTTGTGGGTCCAGGAGCAGATGGGCGACAACATCAAGGAAGAAGCCCGGTTTATGACCGATACCTTCATCAAATGGTTCCGGTCGCCATCTGAGGATATGTTCTGGAAAACTGCCAGCCCCGACGAGATCAAGGCCATGCAAGAAGATACGGATAAACTTTTGTGTCCCGTTAGCTAGCGATAGTTAAATGAAAATCGGGTGAATTGCGGGAACGCTAAACCGAAAGGCAAGCCGATCCGCAGCCAAGCCGACCGAACGGGTAAGGGTAGGTCGGAAGGTTCAGAGACTAGAGGGTGAGAACCGAATCAATAAACCTCACAAGCGCCCGACAACTCTTAGGAGTTGATGAGATAGTCCGACCTCATGGGAAACCATGAGAGGCCAGCAGAAATGACTGGCCCACTAGACACCGATAAGTCTAGGAGTAACAGATGGCAGAAGGTGGCTTCTTCGTCCCAGAATTGTTTCTGAATACCGTTGTGCATGATCCGGGCGTACCCGGCTCACAGCTTCGGCCCCTATGCACCGTTATCCGTGTGTCTGGTAAGGATGGATATTTGCCGACGCTGGCGAGTGCAACCTGGGCGGCAATCGCTGAGGAAGCGGCACCGACCGAGTCCACGCCGGTGGTCGGTCAGGTGAATTTCTCCGTTGAGAAGTCCGGCGGGCTGGTCAAGGTCAGCCGCGAACTTCTGGACGACTCGGCCATCAACCTCCCGGCGTTCCTCTCACAGATATTCCAGGAGGCCGCTGGGCAGTTCGAGGACGTTGGTATAATCTCCGGGAATAACACGACGAATTATGCCGGGATTCTGAGCGATGGCGATGTGGCCTTCTATACGATGGCTAACGCGACTTCGGTCGTGGGCGCTGACTTGATCGGGACATACTACGCATTGAACGCCCAGCACCGGGCCAACGCTACATGGGTGATGAAGTCCACCATAGCGTCCCTCATCAACTCGATCGCCATCACCGCCGCCGGGGTGCATAGCATCCCAAGCCTGACCGCCGCGCCGGCTGACTTCATCCTCGGACGGCCAAACGTCTTGACCGATGTGGCGAGCGGCTTGGGAGGGACAATCACATCCACCGAGAAGATTGGGATCTTCGGGGACTTCAAACAATACTATATATTCGACCGGGTCGGTTTCACCATCCGCCGGAATGACAGCCTGTACATGGGGAACGACCAGATAGGATTCTTCGCTTCCCGCAGGGGTGACGGCCAGGTCGGTCTCGCCGCTGCTTTCAAGATTCCACGCGCCGCCTAATAAATTTGAGGGCGGGGCTTCGGTCCCGCCCCTTAGCAAAGGAGAAAAAATGCCATTAGCACTATGTGTTCAAAACGTGGTCTTTGGAGCTACCGGGGAAACATACGAATCGGGGAAAGAGTACGATGTCCCGGACGCCACGCTGGAAGGATATCCGGACTACTTCGAGAAGATGACCGGGACAGCCGAGAATAAGATGGCGGACACTGCCGAGGACAAGGCCGACGAGGCCGCGGAATAGTGGCGACTCGCCACACATACGCCACGTCGGACGACCTCCGGGATTATCTGGCTGGCTCGGCGTTCTCCTCCGGCTGGACCAGCGACGCCGGGAGCATACGTCGGATACTGGAAGGCGCCTCCCGGCGGATCGACAATTACTGCGAGGGCGGGACGTTTGGGCCATTGACCGAAACCCGATTTTATGACATTGGTTCAGGGTCGTTGGTCCAATCTCCCCAGTATGTCGTCCTTTCCGGCTCGGATGATATAGCGACCGGCGGGTCGCTGGCTCAGGTCATTCCGCTGGACGGCTGGCTGGTCTCCCCGACTACCGTGACGGCATACGACGACACCGACCGCGGGGCAAGTACCGTGCTCACCGAGGGCTACAACAACGATTTCTGGCTGATGCCGTACAATTCCGCGCCAAAAACCATCTTCAAACTGAACGAGGACACCAGCAACACATTGGACGCCGGTCAGCAAACCTTGAGCATCCTGGGAAGCTGGGGTTATACCGCGGACACTTTATCGGTCACGACGGCGGACGCTATCGGCTCAACGACGGCGACCTCCATCAGCGTGACCAGCGCGTCCGATCTTGGCCCGGCCCAGGCCATCCTGATCGACTCCGAGCAGATATACATCACGGCCATCAGCGGCAACACCCTGACCGTCCAGCGTGGAGTTAATGGAACGACCGCCGCCACTCATTCCGGAGGCGCCGCGTTGACCCGCTACGATTACCCGGAGCTGGTCGTCCAGGCTTGTCTGGACATTGCGAAGCTGACCTTCCGAAACCGGGACATGGGATCGGGCGGCAGTATCGGCAGCGGCGAGATGGCGATGACCGTGGTAGAGGGAGAAGTCCGGTCGGTACTGCGGACGCTGGACGACTACCGGGTGACCGGGACAAGCAACGGGATCATTTTCTGATGGCTGAACCATTCGGGACACAAATCACGATAACCGGCCCAATCTTTGACGGCTCCGGCCTCCAGGTAATGAGAGAAGTCGTCAATAGTGCATTGCGTGACCTGGCCGTCTTTGAGGGCGCCAACAAGGTCAGCGACGAGCTTTATGGCCCGCCGGCGCATTTGTATTGGCAGTCTAAACCGGCAGACCGCCACGGCGCCCACACTCGCGTTCTAAAGCGGTCCATCGGTGTGAGGATTGAGAACGACAACGAGGCTATTGTCGACGCCTTTTCCAACAACAAAAGCGGCAAGCGGTTAACCTACGCCTCAAAGGTCGAGCAAAAGTATGGAATGTTTTCCAAGATTTCGCAGGAGATAGAACGGAATAAGGCCGAGTTGCTCCAGAAATATATTGGCGACGCTCTGATCGAGGCCTTCGATTGAGCAGATCGGGAGCATTGGACAGGATCGACGTTCTGCTGTCGTCCATAACCGACCCGGCCTTCACCGCGGTTATCCGGGCCGAGCCTCTGGCGTTGTCGGGAACTCCGGTCCTGGCCTACTGGGTCCAGGGGCGGACCGGCGGCTGGCAGACCTTGTCGAACATCGGCTCGACGACCAGGATTATGATCCGGTCATATTTCCGCCTCCAGGCGTCGGCGGATGTCCGGGAAAGCATCGAGCTTGAACTTTGGGACGCGATGGTGGAAGTTGACACCAAACTCCGCTCGGACGCCAACCTTGCCGGGAATTGCACCGACTCAACCGTCGGCGCCGCCACGGTCGCGACCCTGGACATGGGCGGCGGATTATATAGGACGGCGACCATTCCATTCGACATCCAGATTTACGAAGAAGTCACAATCACGCCTTAACAGGAGCGGCCAATGGCAAAGAAATCAGGACTCGGTCAACAGATATTCGTTCATGGTTACGACCTCTCCGGGGACGTTGCGGCGATCAATAACGCCAGTTCACCGCGGGAGTTATTAGATTCGACGGCTTTGAACGCCTCGGCCCATGAGCGGATCATGGGACTGACGGACGGCAATCTGGCCGTCAATTCCTGGTTCAACGACTCCACCGAACAAGAACACGCCGCGTTCAAAGGTCTGCCGACGACTGACCGGATAGTGACCTGGGCTTTCGGAGCTACCCGCGGCGACGTGGCCGCCTGTCTGGTATCCAAACAGATCAATTATGACGGGAGCCGAGGGAGTGACGGGTCGCTCAGTTTTACGATCGACTCCCAGGCTAACGGCGTCGGGCTGGACTGGTGCGAGACTTTGACCACCGGGAAAGAGACCCACTCCAGCGCCGGCTCATCAACCAGCCGGGACGACGGCGCGGCAACCTCCGCCGGCATGGTGGCATATCTGGAGATCGTTGATTGTGACTCCGGGACGCCGACCGTGACGATCCAGCAGTCCAGCGATAACGGGAGCAGCGATGCCTTCGCGACTGTCCTGTCGTTCACCGCGGTGGGTTACGCATCGGCGCCGACCGCCGAGCGGATAACGGTCTCCGGAGCGGTTGAGCGATATCTAAGAATCACCACCACGGGGACATTCTCAAATCTTGATTTCATCGTCTCGACCCGTAGAGGAACGGCCCAGGATGATGTCGCCTTCTGACCAGCGCCCGGTTGAGCCGCCGCCACGCCGAACAGTCCGCGAAAGGATTCGGCCTCAGATATTCCTGGCGCTGTTAATCCTTGGAGGAACAGCCGGCGCCGGAATATGGCTGAGCAACGAAGTGGCGACTGGCACGTCGGTGGGCGGGATCATCGCCCTGTCGATGAAGATTCTGGAGGCCGACTGATGATTATCTTTTGCTGGCTCAATATCCATAGATGGAAGCCGGCGGCCTGGTCCGACCGGATATGCCGGCGCTGCGCCGTACATGAGCGCCTGATATATTCGGCGGATACCGGGGCCAACTGGGAGCGTATCGTATGAAGCCTCTGCAATTAGGATTGAGTCTGATCCCGGTCGCCGTCATTGTGATCGGCTTGATCGGCTGGGTCGTAACCCTCCGGGGCAATATCGACTCCGCCCTGGACAGTATCGAGGAATTAAGAGAGTCCCAATATGACGACGCCATCCTGGCCGAGCGAGTCCAGAGTTTATCGGTCGCCAGCGAGGAGCATATGACCCGGCTGGCCTGGATAATGGAGGAATACGGGCCGGCTATTGAGTCGATCCGGGACCGGGAACTGGACACCGAGCTGGCCGATAAAGTGTCCGATGTGGTAACCCGCCAGGCGGTAGTCGAGAATGAAATGCGGCAAATCATGTCAGACCACCAGGGATTCGCGGATGTCCTCCGGCAACTCGGCGAGGCTGGTCTGATAACGGAGCGCCGGCAGTATGGGGATTATGGGCAATGATGAAATGGCGGATCAACCGGCCCGCCGGTCCGGATTACTGGAAAGATGCAAGCTGCGCCGAGGTCAACTGCAAGAATTATGTCCGCGGCTGGCGGACGATCCTCCCGACAACCGACCTGGGGAATATCGAGTGGGTGCGGCGGTCGGGGATGGAGTTCACCGAGGAGCGACAGGACGGGCTGATCGTTTTCCATTTTGCGCCGGGCCAACAATGCTTCGATGGTGCATTGGGCCGGCATAGAATCGCGCACGACCGCGACCCGGTTATGAGGCTGAACAAGGTAATCATGGAACCCCTGGAATACATGGACCACTGGAACGACACAGAATACAGGAGAAGTGTAAATGGCTAAAGAATCAGGCTTAGGAATGACCGTCGCGATCGACGACTCCGGCGGAAGCGCCCGGACAATATCGAATGACATCACCAATCTAGACTTCGCCACACCGCGAGAAGAACAGGACATCACCGGACTGGATAAGTCGGCGCGGGAGCGGCTGCTCCTGTTGGCAGATTTCACCGTGTCCGTCTCAGGAGTGTTCGACGATGCGAGCAACATGGCTCACGACGTATTCAAAACTGTGCCATCGTCGTCGGTCGCCCGGACAACGACCTTGACCATCTCCGGCCAGGTCCTTGCCGGTGAATTGTATTACACCGATTATGCTCTGAGTCGAGGATCGGACGGTTCGTTGACATTCTCGGCGCCTGGCTCGCTCGCCGGTGGCGTAGTCCCGACGTGGGCATAAATGGTCGCGCTTAACGGGACGAAGCCGAAGAAAGGTTTTCGCATCCCGGACCAGACCGCCCACATCACATTCTCCGGGACCGATTACGACGGCGCCGAGGTGTGGGTCAAGCTAAATGTTAGCTTCGCCCATTATATCGCCCTCCGGGAAGCCGGCGAGGGCGACGACCAGGTCAGGATGGCCGAGCTATTTGGCGGCGAGGTTTTGATGGAGTGGAATCTTGAAGGCGCCGGCGGGGAGTCTATCCCGGCAACCGGCGCCGGGATGCTCCAGATTCCACTGTCACTGGCGATGCTGATAGTCCAGCACTGGAGCGAGGCGGTCGCGGCAGTCCCGGCCCCTTTAGCCGAGCCATCCGGCGATTTAAGCACGTTGGCGGCGGCGTCGACCGGGACGGTCGGACGATAACGAAGCCGTGGGAACTGGAGGAGGCCGAGTTGATTGACGGCCTTTGCCAGCGGTATAGCTGCCTCCCGTCGGCACTGATGGCCGAGGACGTGACACTGCTCCGCATGATTGCAATAGTACAGGAAGGACAACCGGACGAGGACAATGGCTAACGACGTCGAGATCAAAATAACCGCCGACCCGAAGTCTGCCGAGGAAGGTTTCAAGAAAACCCAGTCGGCTTTCGGCAAGATGGCGGACAACATCAAGAAGCACCGCAAGGCCATCGGCGTCGGGCTGACCGCCTTGGGCGCCGGGATAACCGCGCTCGGCGCGTCCGCGGTCAAGTCTGCCCAGGCCGAAGCCATCGGGATCGCCCAGCTAGACGTGGCCCTCAAGAATGTCGGGACAAGTTACGACTCACAGGCCGCCGCAATCGAGCGGGTAATCGCGGCCCAGCAGAACAAAACCAACTTCGGGGATGAGGATCAGCGGGAGGCGTTGATGGGCCTGATCTCGGTCTCCGGGGATTACGAGTCCGCAATGGCGGCCTTGCCGGCAGTCCTCGACCTGGCCGCCGGGAAAGGCATGGACCTGGGCGCGGCCTCGACTCTGGTGGCGCGGGCTATCAGCGGCGAAACCTCCGCGCTCAAACGCTACGGGATCGAAGTGGAGAAGGGCGCCGAAGCGACCGAGGTTATAACCGCCATAATGGCGAAATTCGGCGGTCAAGCCGAGGCGTCCGCCGACCCGATGGTCCAGCTAAAGAACCGTGTGGGCGACCTACAGCAAGAATTTGGCAAGGCATTACTCCCGGCGCTGACCGTCCTGGCGACACTCTTGGAGCAGGTAACGACCAAGCTGATCGCGTTTTCTTCGGAGCATCCACAACTGAGCAAAGTCCTATTTGTTGTTGTCGGAGTGTTGGGCGGTCTGGCGCTGGTCCTGGGGCCGATCCTGTTAATTTTGCCGACATTGGCGGCGTCCATCGGGATATTGTCCGGCGCCTTCGGGATGCTTAGTCTGTCGATGCTCCCGATCACCGCCGTCGTATTGGGCATCACCGCGGCCATTGTCGCGGCTATCATCATCTATAAGAACTGGGACAAGATCATCGTATTTTTGAAGGAAACATTCGTCATATCCTTCAATAAGATTAAGGATGTTTTTGGCGTAGTATCGAGGACGATCCAGTCGCTATACACCTCCAAATTTGCCTGGCTGCTTCCGGCTGGCCCGCTAATCAAAGCCATTCTATTCCTCAAGAATAACTGGCGCGAGATTTGGGACGGGATCAAGACCACATTTCGGACGGTTTCGGATGCGCTCATCGGGATATTTGAAAACCTCAAGGGCCGCATCGTTGGCATTTGGGACGGGATGGTCGCCGGCATAACAGGCGGATTGAATGTGGCGATCGGGGCAATCAACCGGTTCATCCGGGCCGTTAATGCGATGCGGATAAATGTCCCGCGGGTTAGTCTGCCATTCGGCGGATCGGTGGGAGGCTATTCTATCGGGATGCCCAGGCTCCCGGAGATTCCAACTCTGGCGAAAGGCGGGATCGTGACCCGGCCCACTCTGGCAATGATCGGGGAATCCGGCCCGGAGGCGGTCGTCCCGCTGGGACGTGGCGGCGGAGCCGGCATGACGATCAACCTGGTTATAAATGGCGATATTAACGGGATGGACGACTTCGAGCAGAAAGTAACCAGCGTCATCCGGGACGCCGTCCTAGGCGGCGGCTTCCAGGGCGTACTGGCAAGAGCATAGGAGAATAGGATGGCTAACGAGTTCCAACATAAAGACCCCGGCGCCACGCTGACCCAGGCGGAATATATAACGACCGACGGGACTGGGCATATATTCGACTCCCAGGCTCAGGGCGATATTTTATACGCCTCAAGCTCGACGGTCCTGAGCCGATTGGCCAAGTCGGGGACAACGACCCACGCGTTATTGAACACGGGAACGAGCAATAACCCGGCCTGGGCTTTGATCCCGCTCGCCTCGGCGGTGACCGGCACATTGCCCGTGGCTAACGGCGGCACTGGAATAACCAGCCTCGGCTCCAATGTCGCGACTTTCCTGGGAACTCCATCCAGCG
>Ga0208315_1001555_pt1 | contig 11391 bp, 17 predicted proteins | sample MalvireepMed_215_FD_184239 | JGI IMG/M metagenome (GOLD analysis project Ga0208315, IMG submission 184239) | Marine viral communities from the Global Malaspina Expedition - Malaspina viral metaG DeepMed_215 (SPAdes) (version 2) | ecosystem: Environmental > Aquatic > Marine > Oceanic | place... | reverse complement strand
CTAAGAAACAATCTATGAAAGCTCGTAGAGATGAATCTTATGGCAAATGGGGCAAAAGAAAAGCTGGTAAGATCAACAAATAGGAATTTATAATGGGTGTAGTAGGCGCAGCATTAAGAGGTTTTGGTAAAGCTCTTAAAAAAGGTAAACATCTTAGATCAAGTAAAACAGGTGCAATCAAATCTGTTAAACCTGGTGTAGGTGGATTAAAAGCATCACGAGAAATGTTTGAAAGTTTACAAAAATCTACGGCCACAGGTGTTAAGAAATTTGGTAGATCCCATACAACTAAAGTTATTTCTGAACAAGGAGTTAAAAAAGGTTTCCCAGGTATTACTAAAAAAGCAGGGGATCTTGAAAGATCAAGAAAAAAAATAATTAAAGAACATCCTAACCTGAAGAAAAAATTAAAATCAATAAAAGTGGATTAAACTAATGGGCGATATAGCATTAAGAGGAAATAAACTTACAAAAGGAAGAGGACCACATGGTCATGGTCCTAAACCATTTTTAAATAGACCTGGCCAAGCTCAAGGAACGCATGGCGGAAAAGCTAAAGGCGGAAGAATTGGAAAATTTGGTGGTGGACGTACGAACCTATTAGAAGAACTAGGTCGTGTTGAAGCTGAACGATCAAATCCAAATCGTAGAGCTGAAATATCCAGGGTTCATGGAGAATTGAATCGTGGTTATGCCAAAGGTGGAAGAATAGGCCTTAAACATGGTGGCAAACCATGGGGCACTGGACCTAAACCAGGAACACATGCATTTTTGGAACACCATCTTCATAAACCTAGAAAAGGTAAAGCTGTTGGTGGTGCTGTTAAAATTGGAAAGAAATTTTTAAAATTTATCAAAACAGGAAAGGATGAAATGACACCTGGGGTTAAAGTTAATGTTGCGAAAGCAGCAGAACGTTTAACAGGAAAACCTCATGTAGATCATGGAAAAAGAAAAAGAATTAAACATTTAGGAAGAGGTAAAGCCGAAGGCGGAAGAATAGGAAAAGCTGTAGGAGGAGGACTTACCAGAAGAAAATGGATGGATCCTCTAGAACAAATAGGAGGTAGCCCAAAAGGAAAACCTCATTCTACAAAAGAAGGAAGAATAGCTTCAGGAACACGACGCCTTCAAAGAATGAGACAAAAAGCGTTGAACGATTATCATGACATAACGTGGGCAGGCCCAAATCGTGAAAAAGGAAAACCTCATTCTAGTCAAGAAGGACAAATAGCTACAGGTAGACGAAATTTTAAAAGATTCTTACAATCACGAGTTTCCAAAAGAAAAGCTGGTCCGGGAGCTCCATCAAGACCAGGACCATATATACCTGATCCTCGACGTAAGCTTCCTAAGCCTGGTGAACGAAAGACTGTACCTGATCCTCGACGTAAGCCTGGTGAAAAAAAGGAATACCAACCAGCAGCTAAAGGCGGAAGAATGGGATTTAAAAAAGGAACTGACAAGAAATGGATGCAAAAAGTCAGTGCTTCAATTAAAAAAAGAGGAACTAAAGGAAAATGTACACCGATTACAAAACCAGGATGTACAGGTCGAGCTAAAGCATTAGCTAAAACATTCAAGAAAATAGCTGCAAAAAATAAGAAAGCCTAATGGCGACACGAAATAAAACAAAATTTAAAAACAACTGGTTTACAAAACTAAAAAAACCTAGTGGTGTAAGTGAACCTTATAATGGTTCTTATGTCTCTGGAAAATTAGGTGGAGTAAAGGTTGGAAATGAAAGTTTAAAGAGATATTATAATAAAATAATTAATGGATCTGGAAAACATAGTATATAAACTTCGTCGAGCTTTAGAGCGACGCGTGCAAGCCTTATCAGTATCTATCACTTCTGGTGGGGTTGACAACATGGAGACTTATAAGTATATAATAGGTCAAATTAATGCACTGGAATCAGTGCGACAGGAAATCTCTAACCTGCTTGATGAAAAGGAGCCAAAAAATGCCAGAGTCCACATCGTTGACATCCCAAAAGGAAACTCAACAACCAAACCAAAAGATTAAGCTCCCTAATAAAACATTAGTAGGAGTAAGGCCCTCAAAGCCTAAAGAAGTCACTCGAGATTCTAAAAAATTACCTCAACCTACGGGTTGGAGAATGATAGTTCTTCCATTCAAAATGGATGAGAAGACACAAGGGGGAGTGCTAATAACGGACAGCGCTTTGGAACGTCAACAAGTGGCGTCACAATGTGGGTTAGTTTTAGCAATGGGATCACAATGTTATAAGGATAAAGAGAGATATCCGAATGGTCCATGGTGCAAGGTCAACGATTGGGTTGTCTTTGCAAGGTACGCGGGATCGCGTATTCAAATTGAAGGTGGGGAGATTCGTCTTCTTAATGATGACGAAATTTTAGCAACCGTGCAAGATCCTAAGGATATCTTGCATGCATTTTAACATAGGAGGAAACTATGCCCACAGAGAGCACTAATGAAAAACCATTAGAAAAGGAACAGAAAACTGTTCCTCTTGATACATCTGGACCTGGAGCGGAAGTCATCGTTCCTGATGAAAAGGATGAATCGGAAGTAGAAACCAAGGACAAAGAACCAACCGTAACCTATACAGAACCAGAAAAGACGGAACAAGAACCAAAGGAAGAAGAAACAATTAAAGAGATTAAGAAGGAACAAAAACAAGAAGACTCTAAACTCGAAGAGTATAGCAAAGGAGTACAAGGACGTATTGCTAAGCTTACTCGAAAAATGCGGGAAGCAGAACGCCAAAGGGATTCTGCAACTGAATATGCAAGAGCTTTGGAAAATCAAAGACAAGATGATCAGAGACAGTTTAACAAATTAGATACTGATTATTGGAAACGATTTGAGACGAATGTCAAAACTGGCATGGATTCGGCGCAACGAGAATTGGCCGGAGCCATTGAAGCTGGGGATGCAAAAGCTCAAGTCGAGGCAAACAAAAGGATTGCTACATTAGCGTTTGAGAATGCGAAAATGGAGCAAGCCAAAGAAGGTAGAGAAGACGTCAAACTATCTGACGGTGGTAAATTACCAATACAAACTCCAAGAGAATTACCCTATCAACAACCAGCTGATCCTAAAGCGGAAACTTGGGCAGGAAAGAATAGATGGTTCGGTCAAGACCGAGCTATGACGTTCACTGCGTTTGAAATCCATAAGGATCTTGTTGAAAAGGAAGGATTTGATCCTAAATCGGACGAGTATTATGAAGAGGTTAATAAAAGAATACGTGTTGACTTTCCTCATAAGTTTGGTACAAGTGATAACATACAAACGACTAGGCCCGTTCAGTCGGTGGCTTCTGCAAATAGAAGCGTAAAACCTGGTCGCCAAACTGTGAAACTCACACCTTCACAAGTCGCTATCGCGAAAAAATTAGGTGTGCCACTCGAAGACTACGCAAAACAACTAAAACTCACGAAGGAGGTATAGCGTATGAACAAAGAAACGAAAACAACTTCTCGTGCGAACCAAACACGGTCAAAGACTGAGAGACCAAAAGTGTGGGTTCCTCCATCTTCTCTAGATGCACCCCCTGCGCCTGATGGATTCAGGTACAGATGGATCAGAGCAGAATCTCTTGGATTCGACGATTCTAAGAATATTCAAGGCAGATTAAGATCTGGTTATGAATTAGTTAGAGCCGAAGAAGTCGAGAACTCTTCTGATTACCCAGTATTAGATACTGGAAAATACAAGGGGGTAATTGGGGTTGGTGGCCTTTTGCTTGCAAAGGTACCTGACGAGATCGCAGCTGCACGTACCGCGTACATTAAAAAACGTACAGATGGTATGAATGAAGCAGTAGATCACGATCTAATGAGGGAGCAGCATAAGAGTATGCCGATCAATGTTGATCGACAATCTCGTGTAACCTTCGGTGGTACAAAGAAAAATTAATTTTCTCGGGATAACAACCAATTCCCTATCACTGAATAAATTAACCGTTTACAGGTAAAACTGTGAACATAGGAGACGACAAACTATGGCTAATACAAGTACAACAGGATACGGTCTTAGAGCTATTGAAACGTTAGGTAATACACCTGCGACTCAAGGGCAATCTAAATACCCTATCGTGTCAGGTTTGGGCGTGCGAATACTTAAGAACGAACCGGTTGGACCTCAACATACGGATGGCGACGATGGATATTTCCAAAGTTTAGCGCCAGCTACTATGGATGATGGAAAAACTGGTGGAGCTGGCTGGGATGCTGATGCTTTAACTCCGTATCTTTGTGCTGGAGTTTCCAACGGCGTATTTTACGTTGATGGAACTAGCAAAAAGCCTACGTGGGCTAATTCAGTAGCAGCAAGTCAAACATTCGCAACTAACCCAAATACAGGTAACAGCGATGGAGTCGTATTCGTTAATGATTATCCCTTTCAAGAGTATATGGTAAGATCGGATGCAACTATGACAAGCGTTGCTACGTTCGTGTCTGACTGTTACGTAGTAAGAATGAACATAAATAATGGTGGTTCTGGCTACGAAGGTCAGTCAACAGATACTCTGAATTATTCAACAACAACAAACAATGGCTATCTGTGGACTATTGTCCGTTCTGGAGAAGTTCCAGATCAGGAAGATGTAGCTGCAGCTGGTTGTGATGTCGTTGTTGTAATGAGTCAATTGGGTAATCAATTTGTGGCAACAGGAGTATAAGGAGAATAAAACATGGCAATATCACGAGCGCAGTTAGTTAAAGAGCTTGAACCAGGTTTGAATGCCTTATTCGGACTGGAGTACAAGCGATACGAAAACCAACACGCTGAAATCTACAATATAGAATCTTCTGACAGAGCTTTCGAAGAGGAAGTTATGTTATCAGGATTCGGAAACGCACAAGTAAAGGGTGAAGGCCAAGGCATTGCATTTGATGATGCACAAGAAACCTTCACAGCTCGTTACACTCATGAAACGATCGCACTTGCTTTCGCAATAACAGAAGAAGCTATCGAAGATAATCTCTACGACAGACTTGCTTCTCGTTATACAAAAGCTCTTGCTCGTTCCATGGCGAACTCTAAACAAGTTAAAGCAGTGTCCCCATTAATCAACGGACTTCCTTCAACGGATACTTTTGATTCTGGAGATGGTGTTTCTCTGTTTAATACGTCGCACACTACATTAGGTGGCTCATTTGCGAACACATTGGCAACGCAGTCTGACTTAAATGAAACTTCATTAGAACAATCTCTAATCGATATTGGAGAAATGACTGATGAACGTGGACTTTTAATTGCAGCAAAAGGCGTTAAAATGATTGTTCCGCCTGAAAACCAATTTAATGCAGAGAGATTGATGAAATCTCAAGGTAGAACTGGCACAGCTGATAATGATATCAATGCAGTGAACAGTATGGGTATGATTCCTCAAGGTTATAGAGTGAATAATTACTTAACTGACGCTGATTCTTGGTACATTATTACTGATGTTCCTAACGGCATGAAAATGTTCGTTAGAACTCCATTGAATACAGCAATGGAAGGCGATTTCGATACTGGAAACGTTAGATATAAAGCTAGAGAAAGATACTCATTTGGAGTATCCGACCCTAGAGGTATCTTTGGCGTTGAAGGTGCGTAATTAAATTAAGAAATGAGGCCGCCTTAAAACGGCCTCATTTCGACTATAAAGTAAGAAATACACTATGAAAAACTTCCGCGTACAGATTCGATACCATGGCTATTATGCTGACTTTAATGTTAGTTGTAAGGACACAGCTGAAGGTATTGAAAAATCAATCCTTGACAAACTAGGAAAAAATGAGGTAAAGTTCGAATCTGATGGATTTACTACTAAACGTGGTAAATGGATAACTTATGAGGAGGTTATCAATGACCGAAGACCTATACAATACGAAACGGTCCTTGGAACTAGAGTGGCAACAAGAGCATCTGAAGGACGGGAAGCATAATATCAGGATGATTGAAATTAATAGAAAAATCCAGGATATTATTAAAGAGATCATTGCCAAAGAGTTTGAAGAACAAACGCTTCAGACCAAAATAAATCAGGCCAAGGCCGAAGTTTCGATAGCCACTTAAGCGCTATCAAAAATCATACATTTCTGTAGGGATACCTTGCACTAAACGCAAATCTGCGCTATAGATTAATTACTATACAATTATTTAATAGAATCTAGACGCGTATAGTCGACGGCCTAGAGACTAGATTCACAAACTAGGAGGATTATAATCATGGCATCAACATTGTTTAGAGGCCCAGTATTAGTTGGGAAGAAAAACGAAGCAGGAGTAACTGGATATAATATCGAACAGAAGGATTCAAATTACACTGTTGTTATTAATAATGGTGATTGTGGAAAAACATTTTTATCAAACACTAAGGATGTAGTATTCACCCTACCATCCATTGCTATTGGGAATGTATATACATTTGTAAATACAGGAGCAGATGGTCAAAACAATTTGACTATTAGTCCAGTAAGTATTGATGGTATTTTGTATGCAGGATCTTTAACAGACGATAAAGATTTAATTAATACACAAGCTACCTCAAAAGTAGGAGACTATGTGACCCTTGCATCTTTGAACTCAACTGCCCATTGGACAGTTGTAGATTCTCAAGGTCTTTGGGCTAAAGAGTCTTAATAGATAAACTGTGAGCTCCTTCGGGAGCTCACGACTAAGGAGAATAAATGTACACAGATGTAAAACAAACCATAGCTGTAACTTCAAGCCCGGCACAACTTCAGAAGTATGTAGGCACAACTGCAACTAATATTACTAAAGCCAGAATTATGGCGATTAGTGCACAAGCCAGTGCTGCGGACGCAAGTGTAAAAATTTATAATTCAGTTGCTGGTACAGTAGCTAGTACACTAGTTGCTGAACTTAAATTTGGAACTGCTGATGGTGAATGGACTCATTTTTATGTTCCTGGCCAAGGTATCTATTGTGATACCGGCATGTATGCAGTTCTATCAGGATGTGATTTTTTAGTAGTTACTGGAACATTTACATAAGAAGGGAGTAACGCATGGCGAATACTACTTCCGGAACAGCAACGTTCGGCAAGAACTTTTCAATTGATGAAATTGTTGAAGAAGCTTACGAAAGATGTGGTCTGCGTGGAGTCGCTGGCTACCAGTTAAAAACTGCCAGACGATCGTTAAACATTCTTTTTCAAGAATGGTCTAATCGAGGATTACACTTTTGGGAAGTAGCAGAGACTAATGTCACGTTAGTTGCGTCTCAAGCTATCTATACTTTATATCGATCGACAGCAGATGGAACCAGTGATGCTGGCGTAACAAATGCGGGGGCTGCAGAAAGTATTTATGGAGCAGAAGATATTCTTCAAATGTCTTATCGAGTAAATCGAGGAGCTACAACTCAAGCCGATACTCCTTTAACTAAAATTGATAGAGCTAGTTATGCGGCTAATACCAATCGACTAGCAGAAGGTCAACCTTCAGAATACTGGGTTCAACGATTCATTGATAAAGTTACAATCACTTTATACATTACTCCCAGTTCAACACAGGCAGGAAATTATATACATTTTTGGTATTTAAAAAGAATTCAAGATGCAGGAGATTATTTTAATGCTACGGATGTTCCTTATAATTATATACCAGCGATGTGTGGAGGGTTAGCATATTATTTAAGCCAAAAATATGCACCGGATAGAACACAAAATTTAAAATTATTATATGAAGATGAATTACTAAGAGCGGAGGCAGCGGATGGTTCGGATGCAAGTACCTATATTACACCGAAAACATACTATCCTAATATTTAATTATGGCACGATATGCACAGGGAAAATATGCATTAGCAGTCTCGGACATTAGTGGACAATCTTTTCCATGGAATGAAATGGTCACTCAATGGAATGGTTTATTTGTTCATTATTCTGAGTTTGAATCCAAACAACCTCAATTAAATCCTTATCCTCATCAAGCCGATCCTACTGCGCTTGGTAAAGTAAGGGTGCAACAACCTGCGCCAGATGCATTGCGTTGGTTAGGATATAATCCTTTTCAAACTTATGCAGCGGCTTCGGGAATTATAAATGTTGAACAAACAGATCATCAAAGAAGTTATGGAGATACGGTAAGATTTAGAGGACCTCCCACTACAGGAGGAACTACAGGAACCCTCGATGATGGTGTATTTGTCTTTCAAGATATTCCTACGATAGATGGAATCACAGGAGCTAAAATTTGTTTAGCTGCAGGTTATACCATTAAACCAGGATATCTTTATGCTAACACTTCGACACTTAATGGAGCAATTGATGCTAGTACGACTACTGTACTTTTAGCAAGTGCAACACAGTTTACAGGGGTGGCTACTGGACAGTCTGAACCTACGTCAACCAATCCAGTGGGAACACCGACATGGGGAGTTTTAATTGATACTGAAATTTTAAGTTACACAGGAACGAGTGGAAATAATTTAACAGGAGTAACACGAGGAGCTTTTGGTTCTACAGCAGCTTCTCATCTTACAGGAGCTACAGTTCAATTGTTAAAGACTCCAGCTAATTATTATCACTTTACCGTTAGTACAGATACTGCTACAACTGGAGGGATAAAGTTTGGAGGAGATAGTGTTTCTTCTGGACCTGTTACACTCAAAGCGATAGGACCGCAAAGCTAATGGCAACTAATTTTACATATGCAACATTGACGACAGCAATTCAGGATTACACTGAAGTGACGACTGACGTTTTTACATCTACGATCACGGATGGTTTTATTACAGATGCGGAAACTAGGATATTAAGAGATGTTAATATAGACGCTGATAGAAAATCTCAAACCGGATCTTTAGTAGTGGGTCAAGAATATATTAATGCTCCTGCTGGATGTTTAGTTGTAAGGTCGGTTCAAGTGACAGAGGATGATACTTCTCCTAACACTTTAATTTATTTACAAAAAAGAGATGTTACCTTTATCAATGAATATAATAATTATGGAACAGCAGGTACAACAGTAGCCACAGGCAGAGATATTCCTAAATATTATGCAATGTTTGGAGGAGCAACAGGGTTTTCAGATACGACATCTGGCACGATTATGTTTGCTCCATGTCCCGATAAAACCTATACTTTTCAAGTTAATTATGTAGCTATACCAGGTAGTTTAGTTAATAATATTACTGGAACGTATTTAAGTAGGAATTTTGCGAACGGCTTGCTTTATGCTTGTTTGGTTGAGGCTTTTGGGTATTTAAAAGGTCCTCAAGATATGTTGACATATTACGAGCAACGATATAATAAAGAAGTAGAGAAGTTCGCTATCGAACAAGTAGGTAGAAGACGAAGAGATGATTATGACGATGGAACGATTCGTATAAAAATTGATTCACCTTCACCCTAAAAGGAATAAAAACTATGGCTATAACATCAGCAATTTGTAACAGTTTCAAACAAGAAATTTTAGAAGCCGAACATAATTTTACTGCATCTACAGGTAATACTTTTAATCTTGCATTATATGATAGTGATGCGACTTTAAATAAATCTACAACTGTTTATACAACTTCAGAAGAATTAGCGACTACAGGCGGCTACACAGCCAAAGGAAATGCGCTAACAAGTGTCACTCCTACCTTAGATAGTGATACAGCAGTTTGTGATTTTTCTAATACAAGTTGGACATCAGCTTCTTTTACTGCGCGAGGTTGTTTAATTTTTAATGATTCGCACGCAAGTGACGCTGCAGTTTGTGCCATTGATTTTGGTGGAGACAAAACCGTTACTAGCGGAACTTTCACAGTAGAGTTTCCAGCAGCAGCGGCATCAACAGCAATCATACAAATAGCATAAGGAGTCCTTCCTTATGGCTAATACTTGGAATCAAGCCTTAACCACCTGGGGTCAAAATACCTGGGGTCAACAAGCTGACGTCACTCTTACATTAACAGGACTCTCAGCAACTACAACATTAGGAACAGCAACCGCTTCTTTTTATCCAGGTTGGGGAACTTTAAACTGGGGTGAAAATGGCTGGGGATCTGTTGACGAAGCAGTCGTTAGACCTAGCGGAGTTTCAGCCACTACAAGTGTAGGAGCCATTACACCAGCCGATGTCATGGGACTCACAGGAGTCTCGGCTACTACTTCTTTAGGAACCGTTACAGCGGTTGCGGATGTAACAGTCTCTTTAACAGGAGTTTCTGCAACTACTGCCGATGGTTCATTAAATATAGAAATTGGAGTTCCTTTAACAGGAGTTTCAGCGACAACTTCTGTAGGCTCTCCTACTGCTGTTGCTGATGTAACAGCTTCGTTAACAGGAGTTTCGGCTACTACGAATGAGGGAAGTGTAGTTGTCACTTCTAATCCAACAGTTCAACCAGCTGGCGTCTCAGCTACAACTAGTGTAGGAGCTTTAGATCCTGCTGATGTGATGGGATTAACAGGAGTTTCAGCTACAACAGCGGTAGGTTCTCCTAGTTTAGTAATCGATGTTACTGCGTCCTTGACTGGGCAGTCAGCAACTATTAGTCTGGGCACTTTAGGAATTCAACATTTTCAAGATGTTGACACAGGTTCAAATACTTCTTATTCTAATGTTGCAACTGGATCAAATACATCGTATACAGATGTAGATACGGAAGCAGCTTAGGAGAAAAATATGCCTTCAACATACACAGCCCTAGGAGTTCAATTAATGGCTACTGGTGAAAAAGCCGGTACATGGGGAACATTAACTAATACTAACTGGGATATTATAGAACAAATTACGGGTGGCTATATAGAACAATCAATAGCTGGTGGAGCTCAAACAACAACTCTATCGGTATCAGATGGTTCTACTGGAGCAACCTTAGCACACCGAGTTATAAAATTTACTGGAACTATTACAGGAAATCAAATTGTAACGATTCCTCTAGATGTTCAACAGTCTTATTTAATTTTAAATGGAACCACAGGAGCTTATACTGTTCAATTAAAATATGTTAGTGGATCAGGTTCCAGTGTAACGTGGGCAACTGATAATAAAAAAACTAAAATTCTGTATGCATGTGCTGATGATGCCACGAATCCCAACATTGTAGATGCGACTTCAGATTTTGGAGAAGTCACACTTACAGGAACACAAACTTTAACAAACAAAACTTTAACTTCACCAAAAATTGGAACAGATATTTTAGATACGGGTGGAAATGAATTAATAAATCTAACAGCTACAGGATCAGCAGTTAATGAAATTACTTTAGCTAATGCTGCAGCTGACAACGATCCTCGTATTACCTTAAGTGGAGATTCTACGAATATAGGATTAGAAGTTCTTCCTAAAGGAACAGGAGCTTTTGTTGTTCAAGGAAATGCTGATCAAGGTGGAGAAATTAGACTTTATGAAGATACAGATCTTGGATCTTTTTACACAGGATTTAAAC